>Ga0172382_10000487_pt1 | contig 74944 bp, 72 predicted proteins | sample Leawel138RmetaG_FD_122245 | JGI IMG/M metagenome (GOLD analysis project Ga0172382, IMG submission 122245) | Leachate microbial communities from a municipal landfill in Southern Ontario, Canada - Leachate well 138R metaG | ecosystem: Engineered > Solid waste > Landfill > Unclassified | place...
GCGGCGAGCTCGGCTGCCTTAGTCAAGCACCACCCCTGGTGCCTCTAACCTTGGTCAAAGAGAACTCTGCTACGCAGTTTCATCATACGGGGTGGCAGCTTGCTCTGCAATGACCGTTAGCATCATGCCATGCTCAACCCAGATGCACGAGATCCAGCAACGCCCCATCCTCGGCAAACAGAACATACTTGCCGTCCCGGTCGAAATCGATCATGACAGCCACACCTCCACTTCCATCCGTTGCCACGGCGCTCCGTGTTTGCGCAATACGACGATGCGGGCGGTGAGGGGCTCGCTGCGGTCGAGCATCTGGCTGACGGCAGTGTTGTGCACACGGGGCAGGTAGCCGAGCTTGTGGCCATTCCAGTCGATGCGCACCGCATTGGGGTCGAAACGGTTGCCGGGTTCGCGTACCAGCGTGACGGTCTGTTCCGGCTGCAGGTGCTGCCAGACTTGCTCACCCTGGTGGTACTGGAAGCCGGCGACGGGCGAGCGCTGGATCAGCGTGCTTGGACGAGGGATGGAGGGGGGCGCGGGGTCGGTTCTGGCGAAGGCGGTGGCAGGCACGGCGAGCGTGGCGAGCCGGGTGAGGTGGGCGATGAAGCGGCGGCGGCTGAACATGGTGGCTTCCCCAGAGAACGGTTTGCCCCATTGTTACCGGGGCGGTGGCTCACAGGATGAGTCCGCCGCCGGTTTTTTCAGCGTTCCGTGTCGTAGCGCGCCGCTGCGGCGTGCAAACGTCTGGCGGCTTCCTGCCGCAGTTCCTGCGGGGCGAGGACTTCGACTTCGGGGCCGTATTTGAGGATGTCCATCAGCAGTTCGCGCGGGTCGGAGTAGGGCACTTGCAACTCGTAGTGCTCGCCCCGCCACTGACTGATCTGGTCCGGGTGCCAGGTTTCGTTCTCGACCCAGCGTGCCGCGTGGGCGGAAAAGCGCAGCACCGCCCAGGCGCGCGCGCTGCCGGCGAAGATGCCGAAACTCGCACCGAGAAAGCGGTCGAGCTCGTTGTCGGGCAACTCCCGGGCCTGGCCGTCGAGCCGGTGGGCGGCGCCGATGCGGTCCAGGGAGAAGATGCGCAGGTCGGCGGCCGTTGCGCACCAGGCCACCAGGTACCAGTTGTCACGGTAGTGCACCAGGCGTTGCGGATCGATCCTGCGGGTGCTGGCGTGCTCGCGTTCCCGGCTTTGGTAGTCGATGGCGAGCGGGTGGCGGTTGAGCAGTGCGGCGGCGTCGTCGCCGAAGCGTTCGGCGTCGACGTGACGCCGTGCCACGCTGCGCAGCAGCACCCGCGCACTGACGGATTCGGCGGTGGTGCCGCTTTGTTCGAGCAGCCTGCGGATGCGCGCGCGCAACGGACCGATGTAGGGCGAGAGCAGTCCGGGCTGCACGCTTTCGAGCAGTTGCTCGCAGGCCAGCAGGGCGTGCAGTTCGGTGTGGTTGAACCACAGGCCGGGCAGCTCGAATTCGGGGGCAGTGGGATCGTAGTGGTAGCCGTTGGCCGTGCGTGCGTAGGTGATGGGCGCGCCCATGAACAGGCGCATGTAGTCCAGGTCGCGCTTGATCGTGGCGCGCGAGGCGTTGAGCTCTTCCATCAGCCGGGCCAGCGACGGGGGATGCCTGGCCTTGAGCAGGCGGTGCAGATGGAATATGCGTTCGGCGCGGTTCATCGGCGGTACGGTCCTGATCGGATGATGCACGGATCATCGCCGGGACGGCTCGATGGGGCAAGGGGGTCCGGACTTGTAGCACGCGATCTGTCCGGTTTCATTGTTCACCCAGGAGGTCGCCACCCGCGCCTCTCGATCCGCTGCGAGGCAGCGCAGGCTTCGTCGATTTCCGACTGAACGGGATTCAGGCGATACTGCTACCCTGCAAGTTCACTCAACGGAGCTTGGCCATGACCGCCAGCAACACGCCTCGCATGCCCACCCTGTTTGTGCCCCATGGTGCCGGCCCCTGCTTCTTCATGGACTGGAATCCGCCTGACGCGTGGAACGCCATGGCGGATTTCCTGAAGAACGTGGCCAGTACTTTACCCGCGCGCCCCACGGCCATTGTGGTGGTTTCGGCGCACTGGCTGGAGCCGGTCTTCAGCGTCACCAGCGGCACCCAACCGGCGCTGTTCTACGATTACTACGGCTTTCCGCCGCACACTTACGAGCTGCGCTATCCGGCCCCCGGCGAGCCGCCACTGGCAGCGCGCATCGCCGGCCTGCTCGGTCAGGCGCAACTGCCGGCCCAACAGGACCCCGCACGCGGTTTCGATCACGGCATGTTCATTCCGCTGAAACTGATGTTCCCCGACGCCGACATCCCGGTGGTGCAACTCTCGCTGCGCCATGACCTGGAGCCGCAGGCGCATCTGGAGGCCGGTCGCGCGCTTGCGGCGCTGCGCGACGAAGGTGTGCTGATCGTTGGCAGTGGCATGAGCTTTCACAACATGCGCGGCTATGGCGACCCGCGCTTCGGGCCGATCTCGGACGACTTCGACCGCTGGCTGGTGCAGACGGTCGAGTCTGCCGCGCAGCTGCGTGAGCAGGCGCTGGCCACTTGGGCACAGGCACCGTCGGCCCGCCTGTGTCATCCACCGCGGGCCGAGGAACACCTGCTGCCGCTGATGGTGGTGGCCGGTGCCGCCGGCGAAGGAGCCGGCCAACGCATCTTCAGCGACAGGGTGATGGAAACCACGCTGTCGGCTTTTCGGCTCGACTGACTGCATCGGGTGACCGGTGGTTCAGGCAAGGGTGCGGCGGCGGAAGTCACGCAGCCGGAAGCCGAGCATGAACAGCGTGAGGAAATACACCGCGATGCCACCGCCCACCAGCAGGCACAGGCGCATCGCCCGCTCGCCGGCGCCGTACGCAAGCCATTCGCTCCCGCTGCCCATCCCAAAATGCAGGCTTGCCCCCAGCACGGCCAGTGCCAGCATGACGCGCAGCAGAAAGCCGCCCCAGCCGGCCGTTGGGGTGTAGGCCCGTGCCTTGCGCAGGCCACGGTACAGCAGCCCGGCGTTGAGCAGTGCCGCCAGGCCGATGGACAGCGCCAGGCCGGTGTGCTGCAGCGGCAGGATGACCACGAACAACAGATTCATCAGCTGTGTGGCGGCCAGCGTGATCAGCGCAAAGCGTACCGGCGTGCGGATGTCCTGCCGGGAGTAGAAACCGGGGGCGAGGATCTTCACCAGAATCAGGCCGGTGAGCCCCACGCTGTAGGCCAGCAGCGCCAGCCGGGTCTGCATCACATCGCTGGCGCCAAAGGCGCCATGCATGAACAGCGTGCTGATCAGCGGCACGGCGAGCATCGCCAGCGACAGCGCGGCGGGCAGCGTGAGCAGCAGGGTCAGGCGCAGCCCCCAGTCGAGCAGGGACGAAAATTCCGCCCCGTTCCGGTCGCTGTGCAGCCGCGACAGGCTGGGCAGCAGGATGGTGCCCAGCGCCACGCCGAGCAGGCCTGCAGGAAACTCCATCAGGCGGTCGGCGTAATACAGCCATGAAACGCTGCCGGTGGGCAGGAAAGAGGCAAAGATGGTGTTGATCAGCAAGGACACTTGCGCCACCGACACCCCCAGCATGGCGGGCAGCATCAGCTTGCCGACCCGGCGCACGCCCTCGTCGCGCAGGTTCAGGTCGAAGCGCGGCAGCAACCCCAGTCGCGCCAGCGGGCGCACCTGCAGCGCCAGTTGCAGCACACCGCCGATGAACACCGCCCAGGCCAGCGCCAGCACCGGCGGGTCGAACCAGGGCGCCGCAAACAGGGCCATCGCGATGAAGGCGATGTTCAGCAGGACCGGTGTGAAGGCCGGAATGGCAAAGCGGCTCCAGGTGTTGAGCACCCCGCCTGCCAGCGCCACCAGCGACATGAACAGGATGTAGGGAAAGGTGATGCGGGTCAGTTCGACGGTGAGTGCAAACTTGTCGGCATCGCTCGCAAAGCCGGGCGCCGAGAGGTAAATGATGAACGGCGCCGCCACGATGCCGATGAGCGAGATCAGCGCCACCACCAGTCCGAGCAGGGTGGCGACCCGGTTGATCAGCGTATGTGCCGCCTCATCGCCCAGGCGGTTGCGGTATTCGGCCAGAATGGGTACGAAAGCCTGGGAGAAGGCCCCTTCGGCAAACATCCGTCGCAGCAGGTTGGGCAGGCGGAAGGCGACGAAAAAGGCGTCGGTGGCCGCGCCTGCACCAAAGCTTCGCGCAATCACGAAATCGCGCACAAAACCGAGTATGCGGGACAGGAAGGTGAGGCTGCTGACCGTGGCCAGGGCGCGAAGCAGGTTCATGCGGAGTGGGGCGGGCTGAAAGGGCTGCAGGAAGGGGCCGGGCGGTTCGCATGGCATGCCGGCTGCGTGAGATGGCCCGGCCGGGAGCCTTGCATTAGATTATGAAGCGGGATAAAATTGCAAGCTTTATAAAACCCATTCACTAAAACGAGAGAAGATCTATGGCCAATTCGGCACAAGCCCGCAAGCGCGCACGTCAGGCAACCAAGGCCCGCGCTCATAACGCCAGCCTGCGTTCCCGTCTGCGCACCGCGATCAAGGCCGTGCAAAAGGCAATCCTCGGTGGCGACAAGGCGGCTGCACAGCAAATTTACCGCACGTCCACCAGCACCATCGACAAAATCGCTGACAAGCAGATCATTCACAAGAACAAGGCCGCTCGTCACAAGAGCCGCCTGTCGTCTGCCATCAAGGCGATGGCTGCCTGAGTCGGTCTTCATCGAAAGAAAAACGGCGACCTTTCGGGTCGCCGTTTTTTTTCGATCTGTCATTTCAGATTTCGGCAGTTGGCACTGAGCCTGATTGATCCGCGACGAGTTCACCCCAAGCTATCGATGGCTGTTGGTGCAGTCGATGGATCGAGTGGAATCGCTGCCTGGAAAAAACGGCCCCGGTTTCGGTCCCGGTTTCGGTCCGAATTCGGCTTGAGTGTCTTCCGGAACGGCTTTAGAGCGCAGCTTCAGAGCTTGAGCTGCTCGTCGTCTATGGGTTCGATGGTCAGGTCGTTGTCTTTCGCGAAATTCACCAGAAACTTGAAGGCCAGGGGTTCGATGTCGTACAGCCTGGCGTCGACCAGTACGGTCTTGTCGCCCTTCAGATTGCAGCCCGGGCGCACATAGGGTGAATACTTCATCCGGTGGTCCGAGCCGAAGGCGGACATGATGCCGCACAGCCGGTCGGCCCAGTCGCTGGGGCGAAATTTCTTTCCGTTGCTGGTGACGCCTACGATGACGAAGCTTTCGATTTTCTGGTTCATGTCTGTGTCGTCTTGGCTGGCGATTGGCGGGCGGCGACGAGGGTGACACGCCCGGAACCGGGGAATGCGAAGAATGTGCGAACCGTATGATTGCGGCAGCGCGCAATTCTATCAGAAAGCCGCCCGGCTGCTGATGTCATTGAACGCTTCGTTCGGCCCGATCGATGTTTGTCGTGTCTGCAGCGCCCGTGTGCGTGTGCATCGGAATTCGCCTTTCGTCGTAGTGCTTGAGTTATATTCGAAAGTTGTTCATGCCCAGTGATCGTGCGCGTGTCGGGTGAATCCAGTCCGAGTGCGGACAGTTCTGGCGATGGCCCATGCTGACCGCTGCAGCCCTTGATGCAGGAGTTTCGATGCTTTTATTCCCGGTTTCCACAATTGCGACGTCCAGCGTGATCACTCTGGATCAGCAGTGCTCGATTCAGGAGGCCGTGCGTGTCATGGCCGAGCATGGCATCCATGATGTCATCGTGACGGGGGCGGCCGGGCTGTGCATCATCACCACCCAGATCATCATCACCCTGCGGCTTGCCGAAATGGATTTCGACGCGCCGCTGGTCCGGGCAGGGTTGCCCCGGGTGGCGTGCCTGCATCCGGATGCGAAGGTGGCCGATGCCCTGGTGGCCTTGCAGGGGTCGCCCACCGAGCATTTGTGCCTGGTGGACGAGCGGCAGGTGTTGCGCGGCATCGTCAGCTATTCCGACCTGATCCGTCACCTCGACCCGAAGACGCTGGCCGAAACCCGGCGCATCAAGGACTTGCTCGGGATGGCCGACTACACCCTGCTGAGCGTGAGCGACGACCTCAGGGCGGCCATGCTGAAGATGCACATGGCGGGGCATTCCGCCGCGCTGATGCAGTTGCCCGAAGGCGGGCTGGGCATCATCACCCGCAGCGACGTGACTCGTGCCCTGGAGCGGAAGGCCGACTGGAGGCAGCCGGCACAGGGCTTCATGAGCGCTCCGGCCTTTACGGTGCGGCAGGAGGTGACCCTGCAGGAGGCGCTGCAGATCAGTCGCCAGCACAGCTTCAAGCGCCTGGTGATTGTCGATGACGACAACCGGCTGCTGGGCCTGTTGCACCAGAAGGAGCTGGTTGCGCTGGCCTATGAGAATCTGAGCGAACTGCTGCGTCGTCAGGAGCGGCAGCTGCAGGCCGAGCGGGACATCCGCGAGAACGAACAGCGCTGGCGTGCGGTGCTCGAATGCACCGAGCAGGGCGTGTGGGACTGGAACGCGCAGACCAACAAGGTGTATTTCTCGCCTACCTGGAAAGCCATGCTGGGCTATGCCGAAGAGGAGGTGAGCGACAGCCTGGACGAGTGGGAATCGCGGATTCACCCGGACGACAAGGCTGCGGCCCATGCCGATCTGGAGCGACACTTTGCCGGCCAGACGCCGCTGTACGAGAACACCCACCGGGTGCGCTGCAAGGACGGCCGATACAAGTGGATTCTGGACCGTGGCAAGGTGTTCAGCACCGATGCCGAGGGCCGGCCCCTGCGGGTGATCGGCACGCATACGGATGTGACCGAGGAATACGAACAGAAGCAGAAACTCAACCGCCTGGCCGAGAACGTGCCCGGCATGCTCTACCAGTACCGCCTGTTTCCGGATGGCCACGGTTGTTTTCCGTATGCCACCAGCGGCATCCAGGACATTTACGGAGCGTCCCCGGAGGACGTGGTGGACGATGCCGGACCGGTCTTTCAGCATCTGCATCCGGACGATCTCGTGCGGGTCAGCGCGAGCATTGCCGAGTCTGCCCGCAGCCTGCAGGTGTGGGAGTGCCAGTACCGCTACCTGCATCCGCACAAGGGCACGCGCTGGCTGGAGGGGCGCGCCACGCCGAAGAGGCTGGTCGACGGTTCGGTGATCTGGAACGGCTACATCTACGACATTACCGAAACCAAGCAGCAGCAGCTTGCGCTGGAGGAGGCCCGGGCGCGATTCCAGCTCACCATGGAGGCGACCGACACCGGGTTGTGGGGCTGGAACCTGCAGACCAACACGGTGACCTGGGATGCGCAGACCTATGTGCAGCTGGGCTATGCGCCGGATGCCTTTCCCCTGTCTCTTGAGAAGTTTCAGCAGCTCATGCATCCGGAGGATCTCGACGCCACGATGGCCACCGTGATGAACCATATCGAGCGACACCAGCGCTTCGATGTGCGCTTTCGCCTGCGTGCGGCGGACGGGAGCTGGGTGTGGATTCATGGTCGGGGCAAAGTCACTGCCTCCGATGCCGAAGGCCGGCCCAGCTACATGATGGGCACGCACACCAACATTTCCAGGATCAAGCAGGTCGAACAGGAACTGGAGCAGGCGAAGGCAGCGGCCGAGGAGGCCAACCGCGCCAAGTCCGAGTTTCTGGCGAACATGAGCCACGAAATCCGCACGCCAATGAATGGCATCATCGGTTTGAGCCGGCTCAGCGCGCACGAGCACGACCCGGAGGTGCTGCGCGACCGCCTGCGCAAGGTGCATCAGTCAGGCTGCCTGCTGCTGGGCATCATCAATGACATTCTCGACTTTTCCAGAATCGAGGCCGGCAAGCTGCACATCGACCCGCAGCCCTTCAAGCTGACCGGCTTGCTCGACAGCCTGCAGGGCCTGTTTGCCCAGATGGCGGCCAGCAAGGGCCTGCAATTGCAGATCGGCGTGGATGACACGCTGGCGCCTGCGTATGTCGGCGATGAGCTGCGCCTCCGACAGGTGCTCACCAACCTGCTGGGCAATGCGATCAAATTCACCGAGCAGGGCAGCGTCACGTTGCGGGTGAGCCGTGAGCCGTCCGCAGGGGAGGCTGAAGGGGGGGCTGAAGGCGGGGAGCGGCTGCTGTTTCAGGTCAGCGACACGGGCATCGGCATCAGCGCGGAGCAGCAGGGCCGGCTGTTTCGCGCCTTCAGCCAGGCAGACCGCTCGATTACCCGTCAGCACGGCGGCTCGGGGCTGGGGCTGGTGATCAGCCAGCGCTTGGTGCAGGCCATGGGAGGAGAGGGCATCGAACTGGAGAGCGATGCCCGGCAGGGGTCCTGTTTCAGTTTTGCGCTGAACCTGCCCCGGTGTCGTCTCGAAGAGGCGGCCCTGGCTGGCAGCCGGCTCCAGCCGGACAGCGATACCCCGGTGAGGCTGCATGGCCGCGTGCTGCTGGTGGAAGACAATCCGATCAATCAGGAAGTGGCCCGCGCGCAGCTCACTGAACTGGGCCTGGATGTGGTGCTGGCCGAGAATGGCGCCGAAGCCTTGCTGCAGCTGGAGCAGTCGCGTTTCGATCTGGTGCTGATGGATATCCAGATGCCGGTGATGGACGGCCATGAAGCCACCCGCCAGCTGCGTGCCCGGGGATGCACCCTGCCGATCATCGCGCTGACCGCCGCAGCCATGGCGGAAGATCAGCACAAGGCGCTGGCCGCCGGCATGAATGGCCACCTGTCCAAACCGATCGACCCCGCCGCGCTGGAGCGGGTGTTGATGCAGTTTCTGGAGTACGACGCGGCACCGGTTGAGCCGGAGCCTATGGAGGCAGCAAGCTCAAGGGCCGGGTTAACAGAGGGCCGGATGAATGAGGGCGAGGTGGTTCAGGTGGCGGACTGCCTGGATGTTGCGGCGGGGCTGGCCATGGTGGGGGGCAACGCCGTGCTGTATCGCAACCTGCTGAAAACCTTTCTGCAGCAACTCGAAACCGGGTTTCAGGCCCTGCCGGCCCAGCTGCTGGCCTTGCAGGCAGACAGTCCGGAGGCCGATTTTGTGCTTGTCGAGCAGCAGGTACATGGTCTGAAGGGCTTGAGCGGAAATCTTTGCCTGCCCCGGCTCGCCGAGCTGAGTGGCGTGCTGGATCGGGCGCTCAAGCAGGCCAGGGTGCCGGAGGCCTCAGTGTGCCAGGCCTTTGTCGACGGCCTGCAGCAGACGGCCACCGAACTGCTGCACTGGCTGGCGGACGAGCGGGACGGTGCGGGCACGACCGCCCAGCCCCGTGCCCATGCAGCGCACCTGATGGCCGCGCTGCAACCGCTGCAGGCCGCCATCCGCAACAGCGAGTTTGTGGATGAGGCGCTGCTGGCGAGCCTGGCCGACCAGCTGCCCGAGCAGGCGCATGCGCCCTGGCAGGCCTTGTGCGCGGCGCTGGACAGTTTCGATTTTGAACAGGCGGCCGGCGCGATGACCGAATTGCTGGCACAGCTCGAACAGCCGCAAGAGAGGGCGCAAGAGAGGGCGCAAGACAGGGCGCAAGGGTAGGGCATGCTGAAAAAATTCTCCAACTCCCTGAGCAAGCGGCTGCTGCTCACCACCCTGGCGTCCGTGCTGCTGGTTGCAGTGCTGCTGACGGCCATGATCGAATGGCTGGTGCTGCAAAGCAGTCGTGAGCAATTGCTCGAGCAGCAGAAAAGCTTCACCGAGCTGGTCGCCCGTCGCATCGACCAGGGCCTGCAGGAACGTGTGCGCACCCTGCAGGGGCTGGCTCATCTGTTGCACGATGGCAATGAACTGTTGCCCAGGGAGCAGATGCAGCAGGTGCTCGATTCCCGCCTGCTGCTGCACGAGCACTTCAACAATGGCCTGCTCGTGATGAGCCCGGACGGAATCATCACGGTGGACTCACCCGTTCTGGAGGGGCGGGTGGGGCTGGACCTGCGCGACCGCGCGTATTTCCAGGTCATCACCCGGACCCGCCAGCCCTACATCACCGAACCGATCGTCGGCCGCGCGGTATTTCAGCCGATCTTCCTGATTCTGGTCCCCATCCTCAACCAGCATGATGAACTGCTGGGCTTTGCGTTCGGCTCCACCCGCCTGGAAAACGATAACCTGCTGACCCGTATCTCCCACGAAACCATCGGGACCGACGGCCGGCTCTGGGTATTCGACCTGAAGCAGGATCTGGTGGTGACCAGCTCCGTGCCGGGCATGTCCATGCGCCGGATTTCCGAACTCGATATGGGCGAGCTGACGGCCCGGCTCGGTCGTGGGGAACGGCAGGGAGCAATGCGCGGAATGAACGATGAGCGGGTGCTGTACACGACCACCCGGCTGAGTGCGACGGAGTGGACCGTGCTGCATGCCTTCCCGGCGGAGAAGGCGCTGGCCCCGGTGAAGGCGTTGCTGTTGCAGATCACTGCCGTGGTGGGGGCGTTGCTGCTGCTGTCGGCGATGCTGGCCTATGTGCTGATCAAGAACCAGCTCCAGCCCCTGAAGCGCTCGGCGAGCCAGATTCGCGACATGCTCGACAATGCAGGTGAGATCGGTCCGTTGCCGGTGGAGCAGCATGACGAGGTCGGCCTGCTGGTCACGGCCTTCAACCAGTTGCTGGAAAAGCAGGAGATCCAGGCCCTGCAGTTGCGTTCGGCGAAGGAGACGGCCGAGGCGGCCAGCAAGGCCAAGTCGGAGTTTCTGGCGAACATGAGCCACGAAATCCGCACCCCGCTGAATGCGGTGATCGGACTCAGCGAGTTACAGCTCAGCGAGCCGCTCCCCTTGCGGGTGCGCCAGCGCACGGAACAGATTCACCGCTCGGGGCAGTTGCTGCTGGGCATCGTCAACGATCTGCTCGATTTCTCGAAGATCGAGGCCGGCCGGATGGAGACCGAAACCCGTGCGTTCAGGCTGGAGGACGTGATCAAGCATCTGTCCACCCTGTTCGCCTTGCCCAGCAGCCAGAAGGGGGTCGAGCTGGTCCTGCATCTGCCCCCGGAGCTGCCCGAGTGGTACATGGGCGATTTCCTGCGCCTGACCCAGGTGCTGACCAACCTCATGGCCAATGCGATCAAGTTCACCGAAGAGGGCATGGTGGAGCTGGAGATCGACACCTGCGAGCTGACGCCGGAGCGGGCGCGGCTGGTGTTCCGCATCCGCGACACCGGCATCGGCCTGACGCAGGCGCAGCAGGCCCGCCTGTTCCAGGCTTTCAGCCAGGCGGATACGTCGATCACCCGGCGCCATGGCGGTACCGGGCTGGGCCTGATCATCAGCCAGAAGCTGATCCAGCTGATGGGGGGCGCAGGCATCGACCTGCACAGCGAACCGGGCAAGGGCAGCTGCTTCGAGTTCGAACTGTGCCTGCCGGTGGTGGCCGCACCGGCGGATCGGTCGTCCCCCCGCCTGTTGTGCCAGACCCGCACATGCCGCGCGCTGGTGGTGGATGACCAGCCCATTGCCAGAACGGTGCTGCGGGAAATCCTGGCCTCGTGGCAGATCGAGGTGGACGAGGCGGGCGATGGCGAAGATGCGGTGAGCAAGGTTTCGCAGGCCCTGCAGGATCGCCGGGCGTATGACGTGATCCTGATGGATTGGGCCATGCCCCGGCTGGACGGCTTGAGCGCCCTGCGGGCCATCCGCAGGATGATGCACGCCGCAGGCATGGCAAGTGAAATGCCGGTGATGCTGATGGTGTCGGCGCACGAGCAATCGGAGATCGAGTTCGAGCCGGAGGACGGGGTTGCCTACCTGCCCAAGCCGGTGCATCGCTCCGGCCTGTACGATGCCCTCAGCCGGGTGCTGCAACAGGGCGCGCGCCATAGAACGGAGCGGCAGGCGCGCTTCAGCGGCCAGCGTGTGCTGGTGGTGGAGGATCACCCGATCAACCAGCAGGTGGTGCAGGCGCAGCTGGAGCAGATGGGCTTGCAGGTGGCGCTGGCCGACAACGGCGCCGAAGGGGTGGAGAAGGTGCGTTCCGAAGCCTTCGATCTGGTGCTGATGGATATCCAGATGCCGGTCATGGACGGTTATCAGGCGACCCGGCACATTCGCGATTTCAATGCCGACATCCCGATCGTTGCGCTGACTGCGGCCGCACTGGTGGAAGACCGCCACAAGGCCTTGCGGGCGGGGATGAACGATCACCTGGGCAAGCCCTTCAACAGCGAGCAACTGTTCGCTCTGCTGCATCGCTGGCTGCATGCAGACAGCGGGGCGGATGAGGAGCAGCACGGGGAGGCCGAGGGGGGCGGGGGCGACGAACGTCGAACCGGTGTCTCTCCCGGGTCCGATGTGCCGGCCGTGGGCCATGCGCCCGTTGCACGCCGGCGCAGCGTGCTGATCGTCGATGACATGGTGGCCAACATCAAGGTGCTGGCCAACCTGTTGAAGGACGAGTACACCATTCAGGTGGCCAGTTCCGGCCACAAGGCGCTGGATATTGCCCGTGGGCACGCGCCGCCCGACCTGATCCTGCTGGACATCGTGATGCCGGAAATGGACGGCTACGAAGTGTGTCGCGCGCTGAAGAACGACGCGGCGACCAGCCGCATTCCGGTGATCTTCATCAGCGCCCTCGATGAGGTCAGCGACGAAACACGCGGGCTCGATCTGGGGGCAGCGGACTACATCAGCAAACCCTACCATGTGGACATTGTGCGTGCGCGCGTGCGCAACCACATGAACCTGAAGGCCAGGACGGACTTGCTGGAGGAAATGTCTCACATCGACGGGCTGACCCAGGTGGCGAACCGTCGTCATTTCGACGAAACGCTGAAACGGGAGATCAGGCGCCTGAAGCGCAACGGCAAGCCGCTGGGGCTGGTGATGCTCGACATCGACTACTTCAAGCCCTTCAACGACCACTACGGGCACGGCAAGGGCGATGACTGCCTGATCCGGGTGGCGGGCGTGCTGCAGAAGGTCATCCAGCGCCCCGGAGACCTGTTTGCCCGTTACGGTGGCGAAGAGTTCGTCGCCATCCTGCCGGAGACGGAGCGCGCCGGCGTGCAGTTGATCGCCGAAGCCATGCGCGCGGCGGTGGAGGCGCTGAACCACCCGCATGAGCACTCGCAGATTGCCGACCATGTCACCATCAGCGTGGGCTGCATGGTCAGGGTGCCCGGGGGCGAAAGCCCTGAGGAACTCCTCAGGCAGGTGGATGAAGCCTTGTACGAGGCCAAGCGCCAGGGGCGCAATCGTGTCGTGCTGGGCGACTGAACGGTAACCATGCCGGCCGCCCCGACGAAGATGGCAGCCTGTTCGCCATCCTTTCTGTATCTATACACGGCCAGCGGTTTGGCTTAACATCTTCGATTCCCGATGCACGGCGGCACCAGCCGCCGTGTGCGTTTCTGGATCCGACCGATCGAGGCTTTTCATGTCCCACATCATGAATACCTACGCCAGGCTGCCGGTGGCCTTCAGCCATGGCGAGGGCGCGTGGCTTTTCGATGAAACCGGCAAGCGCTATCTCGACGCCTTGTCGGGCATTGCGGTTTCGACCCTGGGTCACAACCACCCCCGGCTCGTACAGGCGATTGCCAGTCAGGCGGCGTGCGTGCTGCACACCTCCAACCTGTACCGCATCCCGCTGCAGGAAGAGCTGTCCGACCGCCTGGCCGCGCTGTCGGGCATGGATGAAGTGTTTTTCTGCAACTCCGGCTGCGAAGCCAACGAGGCCGCGATCAAGCTGGCGCGCTTTCATGGTCACCGCAAGGGTATCGAGGTGCCGACCGTCATCGTGATGGAAAACGCCTTCCATGGCCGCACCATGGCCACTCTGTCGGCCACCGGAAACCGCAAGGCACAGGCCGGATTCGAGCCGCTGGTGTCGGGTTTCGTGCGCGTGCCCTACCGCGACATCGACGCGATCCGCAGCATTGCCCAGCACAATCACAACATCGTTGCGGTGATGCTGGAGATGATCCAGGGCGAGGGCGGGGTGCATCTGGCCGACGAGGACTTCCAGCGCGAACTGCGCCAGGTCTGCGACGAACGCGGCTGGTTGCTGATCTGCGACGAAGTGCAGTGCGGCATGGGGCGTACCGGCAAGTGGTTCGGCTTCCAGCATGGCGGCATTCGCCCCGACGTGATGACGCTGGCAAAGGGGCTGGGTTCGGGCGTGCCGATTGGTGCCTGCCTGACCGCCGGACAGGCCAGCGGCCTGTTCGGGCCGGGCAACCACGGTTCGACCTTCGGGGGCAACCCGCTCGCCTGCGCGGCGGGGCTGACCACGCTGTCGGTGATCGAGGACGACGGCCTGATGGACAACGCGATCACGGTTGGCGAGGCCATCCGCGACGGACTGCGCAAGGCGCTCGAAGGCGTGCCGGGCCTGGTGGACGTGCGCGGCCGTGGCCTGATGATCGGCGTCGAGCTGGATCGTCCCTGCGGCGCGCTGGTCGGGCAGGCCCTGGAGGCCGGGCTGCTGATCAACGTCACCGCCGAACGCGTGGTGCGCCTGCTGCCGCCGCTGACGTTCAGCCTGCAGGATGCCGGCATGCTGGTGGACATCCTTGCCCCCCTCATCCGCACGCATCTCGAACAGTGAGCGCCACAGCATGAGCGAACTCAAACATTACCTGCAGTTCAAGGATTTCACCCGCGAGGAATACGAGCACCTTTTCGCGCGCGCGCGCTGGATCAAGAACAAGTTCAAGCGCTACGAGCCCTATCACCCGATGTTCGACCGCACGCTGGTGATGATTTTCGAGAAGGCCAGCACGCGCACCCGCCTGTCCTTCGAGGCCGGCATGCATCAGCTCGGCGGCTCGGCGATCTACCTGAACACCCGCGATTCCCAGCTTGGCCGGGGCGAGCCGGTGGAGGATGCCGCGCAGGTGATCTCGCGCATGAGCGACCTGGTGATGATCCGCACCTTCGAGCAGGACATCATCGAGCGCTTCGCGGCCAACTCCCGCGTGCCGGTGATCAACGGCCTGACCAACGAATACCATCCCTGCCAGATCCTCGCCGACATCTTCACCTACATCGAGCATCGTGGCTGCATCCAGGGCAAGACCGTGGCCTGGATCGGCGACAGCAACAACATGTGCAACACCTGGCTGCAGGCGGCCGAGGTGCTGGACTTCAATGTCCATGTGTCCACGCCACCGGGCTACGAGGTGGAGCCGGAGCGGGCCGGGCTGTATGGCACCAGCCACTTCGAGCAGTTTGCCGACCCGATGGAAGCCTGCCGGGGGGCCGATCTGGTGACCACCGATGTGTGGACCTCGATGGGCTTCGAAGCCGAGAACGAGGCCCGCATGAAGGCCTTTGCCGACTGGTGCGTGGATGCCGAGATGATGGCCCAGGCCCACCCCGACGCCGTGTTCATGCACTGCCTGCCGGCCCACCGTGGCGAGGAAGTCACCGCCGAAGTCATGGACGGACCGCAATCGGTGGTGTGGGACGAGGCGGAGAACCGGCTGCACGCGCAAAAAGCCCTGATGGAATATCTGGTCATCGGCAAGGTCGAGTGCCAGTAAACAGACCGTGGCGGGCGGCACTCGCCCGGCACTGAACATTCAACATTCAAGCACACCCCGGTCGCCGCCCGTGTGGCCGGGCAAACGGAAGAAACCATGAGCGATGTAAAGAAAGTCGTGCTCGCCTATTCGGGCGGCCTGGATACCTCGGTCATTCTCAAGTGGCTGCAGGACACCTACAACTGCGAGGTGGTGACCTTCACCGCCGACCTCGGCCAGGGCGAAGAGCTCGAACCGGCGCGCACCAAGGCGCTGAAGTTCGGCATCAAGCCCGAGAACATCTTCATCGACGACCTGCGCGAAGAGTTCGTGCGCGACTTCGTCTTCCCGATGTTCCGCGCCAATACCGTGTATGAAGGCGAGTACCTGCTCGGCACCTCCATTGCCCGCCCGCTCATCGCCAAGCGCCAGATCGAAATCGCGCGTGCCACCGGTGCCGACGCCGTGTCGCACGGCGCCACCGGCAAGGGCAACGACCAGGTGCGCTTCGAACTGGGCTACTACGCGCTGATGCCGGGCGTGAAGGTCATCGCCCCGTGGCGCGAGTGGGACCTGCTGTCCCGCGAAAAGCTGCTCGCCTACGCCGAGCAGGCCGGCATCCCCATCGAGATGAAGCACAAGCAGGGCGGCTCGCCCTATTCGATGGATGCCAACCTGCTGCACATCTCCTTCGAAGGCCGCCATCTGGAAAACCCCGCCGCCGAGGCCGAGGAAGACATGTGGCGCTGGACGGTGTCGCCGGAAGCCGCGCCGGATGCCGCCGAGTACGTCGATCTGGAGTTCGAGAAGGGCGATCTGGTGGCGATCAACGGCACCCGCATGAAGGCCCATGAACTGCTCGCCAGGCTCAACGAGCTGGGCGGCAAGCACGGCATCGGCCGTCTCGACCTGGTGGAAAACCGCTACGTCGGCATGAAGAGCCGTGGCTGCTACGAAACCCCGGGGGGCACCATTTTGCTCAAGGCCCACCGCGCCATCGAATCCATCACGCTCGACCGCGAAGTCGCCCACCTCAAGGACGACCTCATGCCGCGCTACGCCAGCGTGATCTACAACGGCTACTGGTGGAGCCCCGAGCGTCAGGCCATGCAGGCGCTCATCGACCAGACCCAGCAGACGGTCAATGGCTGGGTGCGGGTGAAGCTCTACAAGGGCAACGTCATCGTCACCGGGCGCGACTCGAAGACCGATTCGCTGTTCGACCCGACCATCGCCACCTTCGAGGACGATGCCGGCGCGTACAACCAGAAGGACGCCCACGGCTTCATCCGGCTCAATGCGCTGCGCATGCGCATTGCAGCGAACGCACGGGCAAAACGGGGCTGATTGACAGCATGGCATGACTGGCTTCGGCCAGTCTCAGGGAGAAACGGTGATGAGCAACGATCCGATCATCTTCGGACTGACAATCACGGAGTTCGAAGACCTTTCACTCAAGGTGCTGCTGACGGCACTGATCCTGTACATGCTGTTCATCATCGGCAACCTGGCCTACAAGTCCAAGGCCGGCAAGTATGGAACCGCATGGATGTTCCTCGCGCTTGGCCTGGGCTTCGTCGGCTTCATCTCGAAGAGCTTCATCCAGAAACTGATGGGCATCGAGTGACGGTGCCACGGAAGGAAAGATCAATGACGACGATTACCGAAAAGTTCGAAGGCGTCACGCTGGCCACGCGTGCCAACGTGTATTTCGAAGGCAAGTGCTTCAGCCACGCCTTCACGCTGGCCGACGGCACGCGCAAGTCGGCCGGGGTGGTGCTGCCTGCTTGCCTGACTTTTGGCACGGCCGCAGCCGAAATCATGGAATGCGTGTCCGGCAGCTGCAAGGTACGGCTCAAGGGCGAGGCCGACTGGAAGGTGTACGGCCCGGGCGAGTCCTTCGCGGTGCCGGCCGACTCCAGCTTCGACATCCAGGTGGAAGGTGAGCCCTTCCACTACGTCTGCCACTATGCATGAATGCATGAACGGGCACCTTCGTGCCTGAACACCCGGTCGGGTGAATCAATCCGGACAAACACAGGGAGAACCAGGGGTGCCATCCTTTGACATCACATCCGAAGTCGATCTGGTTGCGCTGCGTAACGCAGTGGATGTGGCCAACCGCAAGATCGGCAACCGCTATGACTTCAAGGGCAGCGATGCACGGGTAGAGCAGAACGACAAGCTGCTCACGCTGTTTGCCGACAGCGATTTTCAGCTCGACCAGATGAAGGACATCCTGTTGCCCGAGATGACCGCCAAGAAGGTCGATGTGCGCTGCCTCGACCAGGGCGACGTGCAAAAGGTCAGCGGCAACAAGGTCAAGCAGGAGGTTCGCGTGCGCACCGGCATCGAGCAGGACCTTGCGAAAAAGATCGTGAAGCTGCTCAAGGACAGCAAGCTCAAAGTGCAGGCCGCCATCCAGGGTGAGGCCGTCCGGGTATCCGGCGCCAAGCGCGACACCCTGCAGGATGCCATCGCGGTGGTGCGCAAGGACATCACCGACTTCCCGCTGCAGTACGGAAACTTCCGCGACTGACCCGCCCTCCGTCCATGGCATAGCCGGCGATCTCCGCTCATGCCATGGACATCAATGCTGCCGTCTCCTAAACTTTCCCAATGCCTGATGCATGATCCGGCGCGTCGTGCCGGCTTTGCGGGGGAGGGGACAGATGCGAAAGACGTATCGATGCCGGCTGGCGGGTTTCAGTCTGGCGGAATTGCTGCTTGCGATGGGGGTGCTGGCCGTGCTGGCCACGCTTGCGCTGCCGTCGATGGCCGCCATGGTGCGCCGTGCCCAGCTCGATACCACGGTGAATGACTTTTACTCCGGGCTGATGCTCGCCCGCGCCGAGGCCGTCAAGCGCGGCAGGCGGGTCAGCCTGTGCCCCGGCGCGGCCGACGGAGCCGCGTGCGATGCGTCCGCCGGCTGGGCGGCCGGCTTCATGGTGTTCGCGGACGACAACGACAATGGCCAGCGCGATGCGGGGGAAGACATCGTGCGCGTCGCCCCTGCATCCCGCCGCCCCGACCTCCGGACCTGGAGCACGGCCCCGCTCAGCGCCGGCATCTCCTACATCGGCACGGGTGAAACCCGCGCCTTGAACGGCGCCCTGCAGATGGGCACCGTGACATTCTGCCTCCACGACGAAGGCCGCCGGGTGGTCATCAACAGCACCGGAAGGCCAAGACTGGAACAGGCAGGGCAGGGGTGCTGAATGTGGCTGTTGGGGCAATTCGCTGGGCTGCCCCTGCGGAGGTCATGAGGATGAAGTGTTTTGCGCGGTGCTGTACCTGCTGGCGTGCGCGAAAAAATCCAGCGCACGCTGAATCTGAACGCGATTGCCCTGGCCCTCGCCGGGGATGTTTCGATCTGTTATGGTCTCCAGCCAAAAGGCCGGAGAAGGGGCTGAGCAATGCAGTCGAATTTTACGCTGCCGCTGGATGAAGTCGAAATCACCGCCATTCGTGCGCAAGGCGCCGGGGGGCAGAACGTTAACAAAGTGTCGAATGCGGTGCACCTGCGGTTCGACATTGCGGCCTCCAGTCTTCCGGACGACATCAAGGCACGCCTGCAGGCCTTGCGCGATCACCGCATCAGCAATGACGGCGTAGTGGTCATCAAGGCGCAGAAGTTTCGCAGCCTGGAAAAGAACCGGATGGAAGCCATGAGACGTCTGGAAGAACTGATCGAAAGCGTTGCGACGCTTCCCAAAGAACGCCGGGCCACGAAACCGACACGCGCATCCATTACCCGCAGGCTGGAGATGAAGGCCCGGCGGGCCTCGCTCAAAGCCTTTCGTGGAAAGGTGAACGACTGAGCCGGGCTCGTTGATTCGTGGCAGGGCGCATGCTCCCGACGACCGCTGCCATCTTCAGTTCATTCAGCCACCGGAAACAGCGCCCCCTTGACACGCTCCGCACCCAGTTCCGGCGCGCAGTACTCGATGAAGCGCAAGGCATAGTCGCGCAGGTAGTGGCCGCGGCGCAACGCGATGCGGGTGGTGTTGGGTGTGAACAGCTCCGTGCCGTCGAGCAGGGTGAGGCCGGCGTCGCGCTGCGGGTGGAAGGCCATCGCGGCGATGATCCCCACCCCCAGACCCAGCTCCACGTAAGCCTTGATCACGTCCGCATCGAGCGCGGACATCACGATGTCCGGCGCCAGTCCGGCGGCGGCAAAGGCCGCATCGATGCGCGCCCGCCCGGTATAGCCCTCGTGGTAGGTGATGATCGGGTACTCGGCCAGCGCCTCGATGCTGAGCCGGGGCTCACGGGTGAGCGGATGATCGGCCGGCACCACCAGCGAGTGCTGCCACTGGTAGAAGGGGAAGCTCACCAGGTCGTCCTCGTCCCCCAGCGCCTCGGTGGCGATGCCGATGTCCACCTGGCCGTTGCGCAGCATGGCGACGATCTCCTGCGGGCCGCCCTGGTGCAGTTCCAGATGCACCTTCGGAAACGCCTGCTTGAAGCGCGTCACCACCGGCGGCAGCGCGTAGCGCGCCTGGGTGTGGGTGGTGGCGACAGCAAGGTGGCCGCGATCCTTCTGCGCGAACTGCTCGCCCAGGCGCTTGATGTTGTGGGTGTCGAGCAGGATGCGCTCGACGAAGGGCAGCAGCTCCTTGCCCGGTTCGGTGAGCCCGAGCAGGCGCTTGCCACGGCGCACGAAGAGCTCCACGCCCAGCTCATCCTCCAGATCCTTGATGTGCTTGGAGACGCCGGACTGGGCGGTATAGAGCGCTGCAGCCACCTCGGTGAGGTTGTAGTTGCGCCGCACCGTCTCGCGCACGATGCGCAGTTGCTGCAGGTTCATGCCGCCTCCCGCGGAAAGACGCGCAGGGTGGAAGGCAGCAGACGCACGCGCTGCCCTTCGGTGAGCGCCAGGGCGGTGACCCGTTCGCGCGTCAGCACGACTTCATAGTGGGTGGGTTCGCCGCGCTCGGCCGCACCGTCCAGGCTGTCGAGCTCAATCCGCGCACTGGCGCCAAAGGCCAGCACCCGGCTCACCACCGCTTCCACCCCGCGCGTCTCGGCAGGGTCGGTGACGATGTCCAACTCGTGCGGGCGTGCAAAACCCACCACCTCGCTGCCATGATCAGCGTCGCGCCCGTCGTGCGGTAGCGATGCTTCGCCAACCTTGACGTGCTCACCGTCGACGCGCCCGTGGAAGAGGTTCACCGCGCCCAGGAAGCCATACACGAAGGGGGTGGCCGGGTGTTCATAGACCTCCTCCGGGGTGCCCACCTGTTCGACCCGGCCCTTGTTCATCAGCACCACGCGGTCGGCCACTTCCAGCGCCTCTTCCTGGTCGTGGGTGACGAAGATCGAGGTGACGTGCAATTCGTCGTGCAGGCGGCGCAGCCAGCGGCGCAACTCCTTCCTCACCTTGGCGTCGAGCGCGCCAAAAGGTTCGTCGAGCAGCAGCACGCGCGGCTCCACCGCCAGCGCACGGGCGAGCGCAATGCGCTGACGCTGGCCGCCGGAGAGCTGCGCGGGGTAACGGTCGGCCAGCCAGTCGAGCTGCACCAGTTCGAGCAGGCGATGCACGCGCTTGCGGATCTCGGCCTCGCTAGGGCGCTCGCGGCGCGGTTTCACGCGCAGGCCGAAAGCGACGTTCTCGAACACCGTCATGTGGCGAAAGAGCGCGTAGTGCTGGAACACGAATCCGACCTGGCGTTCGCGCACATGGGTGTCGGAGGCGTCCTCGCCTTCAAGGATGACCCGCCCGGAGTCCGCCGTCTCCAGCCCGGCGATAACCCGCAGCAGGGTGGTCTTGCCGCAGCCCGACGGCCCCAGCAGGGCCACCAGCTCGCCGCTGGGGAAGTCGAGCGAAACCTTGTCCAGCGCGGTGAAGGCGCCGAACTGCTTGTGGATGTCCTGTACCTGAATGCTCATGTCTGTATTCCTTGAATTGGGGTTACGACCGTTCGGGCTGAGCCTGTCGAAGCCCGCTCGAAGGCACCGCCAGCAAACGCCCTTCGACAGGCTCAGGGCGAACGGTGGCGGGGTTCCTCTGCGCTCGCTACTCCGTGTCCTTGGCTGCCTGCCCGGCCTTCCACTCGATGAAGGACTTCAGGCACAGCGTCACCAGCGCCAGCAGGGCCAGCAGGGAGGCCACCGCGAAAGCGGCGGCGAAGTTGTATTCGTTGTAGAGAATCTCCACATGCAGCGGCATGGTGTTGGTCATGCCGCGGATGTGGCCGGAGACCACGCTCACCGCGCCGAACTCGCCCATCGCCCGGGCGTTGCACAGGATCACCCCATACAGCAGGCCCCACTTGATGTTGGGCAGGGTCACCCTCCAGAAGGTCTGCCAGCCGTTGGCGCCCAGCACCGTGGCGGCTTCTTCCTCCTCGCGGCCCTGCGCCTCCATCAGCGGAATCAACTCGCGGGCGACGAAGGGCACGGTGATGAACACCGTGGCCAGCACGATGCCCGGCACCGCAAAGATGATCTTGATGTCGTTCTCGATCAGCCAGGCGCCGAACCAGCCATGCGCGCCGAACAACAATACGAAGATCAGCCCCGCGATCACCGGCGACACCGAGAACGGCAGGTCGATCAGCGTGGTGAGGACGTGCTTGCCACGGAACTCGAACTTGGCAATCGACCATGCCGCCGCCACCCCGAACACCAGGTTGAGCGGCACCGAGATCGCCGCCACCAGCAAGGTCAGACGCACCGCAGCGAGCGCATCCGGATCGGTGAGCGCAACCACGTAGGTGCCCCAGCCTTTCCTCAGCGCTTCGGCAAACACCGCCACCAGCGGCAGCAGCAGGAAGAGAGCGAAGAAGCCCAGCGCCACCGCGAGGATCGCGCGCCGCACCCAGGGCGACTCGCGCGTCGCGGCATTGGTTTCGAAACGGCGGGCGTCCACCCGCCCGTGCAACACACCTGCGGCGGCCATCAGCGGTTCCTCCCGGTCCGTCTGGCGCTCCACGCCTGCAGCAGGTTGATGGCCAGCAGCATGACGAAGGAGAACACCAGCATCACCACCGCAATCGCGGTGGCACCCACGTAGTCATATTGTTCGAGCTTGGTGATGATGATCAGCGGGGTGATTTCCGAGACCATCGGGATGTTGCCGGCGATGAAGATCACCGAACCGTACTCGCCCACCGCACGCGCGAAGGCCAGCGCAAAGCCGGTGAGCAGCGCAGGGGTGAGGATGGGCAGGATCACCCGCCGGAAGATGGTCCAGCGCTGCGCGCCCAGGCTCGCGGCGGCCTCTTCCAGCTCGGTTTCCAGATCCTCCAGGATGGGCTGCACGGTGCGCACCACGAAGGGCACGCCGATGAAGACCAGCGCCACCAGCACGCCGGTGGGGGTGAAGGCAACCTTGAAGCCCAGCGGTTCCAGCACGCTGCCCAGCCAGCCGTTGCCGGCATACAGCGCGGTGAGCGCGATGCCGGCCACCGCGGTGGGCAGCGCGAAGGGCAGATCGACCAGCGCGTCGATGATCTTCTTGCCGGGGAAGGTGTAGCGCACCAGCGCCCAGGCCAGCGCCAGGCCGAACACCGCATTGATCGCCGCGGCCAGCAGTGAGGCGCCGAAGGAGAGCTGGTAGGTCGCCACCACGCGCGGCGCCGAGACGATGTCCCAGAACTCCGCCCACGACAGCGTCGAAGCCTTGAGGAACACCGCCGAGAGCGGAATCAGCACCATCAGCGACAGATACACCAGGGTGTAACCGAGCGACAGTCCGAAGCCCGGCAACACCCGGGTCTGCCGGGTGGGGTTGAAGAAGGTGGCTGCACTCATCAGCGGTTCACCACGGTGCGGTCATACAGCCCGCCATCGGCGAAGTGCTGCGGGTGCACTTCGCTCCACGGCCCCAGCAGTTCCTCGACCTTGAAGGTCTTGATCGGCGGGAAGCGGTCGGCAAACTCGGCCAGCACCTTCTCCGAACGCGGGCGGAAGTAGTGTTTGGCGATGATGCGCTGGCCGTCCTCGGAGAACAGGAAGTCCAGATAGGCGCGCGCTTCGGCCGCAGTGCCACGCTTGGCGACCACGGTTTCCACCACCGCCACCGGGGCGCTGGCGTCGATGGAGATGGACGGATAGACCACGTCGAACTTGTCCGCACCCAGTTCGCGGGCGATCAGCGCGGCCTCGTTCTCGAAAGTCACCAGCACGTCGCCCACGTCGCGCTGGGTGAAGGTGGTGGTGGCGCCACGGCCACCGCCGTCGAGCACCGGCACATTGGCAAACACCTTGCTCACAAAGGCTTGCGCGTCGGCGTCCGAACCGCCTGCCGCCTTCACGCTGCCCCAGGCGGCCAGCCATGTGTAACGGCCATTGCCGGAGGTCTTGGGGTTGGGGACGATCACGCCCAGCCCGGGGCGGGCCAGATCCGCCCAGTCCTTGATGTTCTTCGGATTGCCCTTCCTCACCAGAAACACCGAGGTGGTGGTGTAGGGCGTGGCCTGATGCGGGAAGCGTTCGCGCCAGTCGGCGGCGACCAACCCGCCGCGCTCGACCAGGATGTCGATGTCGGTGGACTGGTTCATGGTCACCACGTCGGCTTCCAGCCCGGCAGCGACCGACAGTGCCTGGCGGCTGGAGCCGCCGTGCGACTGGTTCACCGTGACGGCTGTGCCGGTCCGTGCCTGCCAGGCGGCCGAGAAGGCCGGGTTGATGTCCTTGTAGAGCTCGCGCGAGACGTCGTAGGAGGCGTTGAGCAGCGAACTCTGCGCCGCCGCAGAAAAGGACAGTGCGGCAAGGGTGGTGGCCAGCAGGCCACGCAGGGTAAGGGGGCGGGGTCGAGTGGTCATGGTTACGCTCCGTATTGGTAAGTGATGAGTGGAGCGTATTGCAGTGCAAAAAGAACTGGAAGAGATGAACGGCTATTTTTATATGCCTTAAAAGGAATAAAGAATCTGGTTCAACGTTCCAAACGTTCAGTGATGAGCGGTTTTTTGCTTCAAATCATGGGTTTGAAAAATTTCTTCGGGAGTGGAGGCGAGGATGACATGGCTTCCGAGAATTTCTGCATAGCTTTTCAGTGAATGTGCTGAGCGATGTTTCAGGATGTCCTGAAAAGCAAAGCAGTTTTTCTTGGTTCGGCTGTATCGATTCAGCCCATACATTGTTCGTCACCGACAACACACGAGGAATACTCATGAAGACCTTTTTTCGCCTGAAACCCCTGCTGGCCGGTGTGGCCCTGAGTCTGTCTTTTGCCGCGCCGTTGTCCACCGCGCACGCCCAGACCCTGCTCAACGTCTCCTATGACCCCACCCGCGAGCTCTATCAGGAATTCAATCCGGTGTTCATCAAGCACTGGGAGGAAAAGACCGGCCAGAAGCTCACCGTCCAGCAATCGCACGGCGGCGCGGGCAAGCAGGCGCGGGCGGTGATCGACGGGCTGGAGGCCGATGTGGTCACCCTGGCGCTGGCCTACGACATCGATGCCATTGCCGAGCACGGCCATCTGGCCAAGGACTGGCAGGCACGTCTGCCGAACAACAGCTCGCCCTACACTTCGACCATCGTCTTTCTGGTCCGCAAGGGCAACCCCAAGGGCATCCAGGACTGGGGCGACCTGGTCAAGCCCGGGGTGAGCGTGATCACTCCCAACCCGAAAACCTCCGGCGGTGCGCGTTGGAATTATCTGGCCGGTTGGGCGTGGGCGCTGAAGCAGCCTGGCGGTAGCGAGGAGACGGCCACCGACTACATCCGCAAGCTCTACCAGAACGTCGCGGTGCTCGACTCCGGCGCGCGCGGCTCCACCACCACCTTCGTGCAGCGCGGCATCGGCGACGTGTTCCTGTCATGGGAGAACGAAGCTTTCCTGGCGCTGAAGGAATTCGGGGCGGACAAGTTCGAGATCGTCGTGCCCTCGCTGTCCATTCTTGCCGAACCGCCGGTGACCGTGGTCGACCGGGTGGTAGACAAGAAGGGCACGCGCGAGGTGGCTACCGCCTACCTGGAGTTCCTCTATTCGAAGGAAGGCCAGGAACTGGCCGGCAAGCACTTCTACCGCCCGACCGATCCGGAGGTGGCGGCGAAGTTCAAGGATGTCTTCGTGCAGACCACGCTGGTGAACATCAACGACCTGGGCGGCTGGCAGTCAGCGCAGAAAACCCACTTTGCCGATGGCGGGGTGTTCGACCGGATTTACACTGCACGCTGAATTTTTACGCTCGATCCAGAATGAAAAAGCGGCTCAATGAGCCGCTTTTTCATATGTTTTCAGAAGCTTCCGCGTCCCATTCACTCACTGGTCAGGTCGCCAGTGAGTGAATGGCAGTTCTTCGTAACCCTTCGCGATCACGTAATGCGCAAGCCTGATCCAGTCAGGGACATCGCCGGCACTGCCAATCTGGCGGGCGACCGGGATCCCGTCCAGATCGTAGAACACCAGCGTGGGTAGAGCGAAGATGTGCTGGCTTTGCGCGAATTCGGTTTGAAGAGTGTCCTGACCGTCGAAATCCCTGACTGGCAGAGGGTAGTCGGCGAGCAGGCTGACGGTCACGAAATTGCGTTCAAAGGCCTGGCGCAAGCCGTTGTCCTTGAAGGTGGTGGCGCGCAGCTTGGCACACTCTCCGCACCCCTCCATTTCGAAAAGCACAGCAACCCCCTGACGCTCGGTCATGCGTGCATTTTCCAGTGCAGCAGCCAAGTCGTTTGCCGGTGCAAAGAAGCCATCATGCTGCTTGTTGCCTGGTTTGGACACTGTGCCGGCTTGCAGTGCATGGGCGACGATGCCGAGCACCAGCATCAGGGCGGCTGCAACGAGTGGCCACTGCGATAGCCACTGACGCAGTGACTTCGATTGTCGCACTGGCCTGTCACGGGGGGCGGCGTGCGCTGCGGGGACCGTCGGGTCGGAGAACAGGTCGTCATGGGGAAGGGGCGTGTTCATGAAGATATCCTCAGCGCAGCCAGAACAGGGCGCGGTGACGCAGCGCCTCAAGCAGGCTCATCGCGCCCCAGGTCACCACACCCGTGTACAGAATGCCTGCCACCATACGGGGATAGTCGGCAAAGTCGGCGTAATACTGGACGAACCGCCCCAGCCCTGCATTCGCGCCAAAAAGTTCAGCCACGGTGAGCAGGATGAACGAAAAACCCAGACCGACAGCCATCCCGGAAAAGATGTGTGGCAGGCTGGCGGGGAAAACCACCTTCCGGAGATACTCGGCATGCGTGAAGCCGAGCACCCAGGCATTGTCGCGGTGCCGCCCCTCTACCGCCAGCGCACCCGCAGCGGCGTTGTGGAAGATGGGCCAGAAAGCGCCAAGAAACACAACAAAAGTGGCAGACAGGTGAAACGTCGGCAGCACTGCGATGGCATACGGGATGAATACGGTGGGCGGGATCGGTGCGGCTACTTTTGCAAAAGGAAAGAAGGTGCGGGCCAGCCGAGGCGTGGTGCCGGCCAGCAGGCCAAGAGAGACCCCCAGCAGCAGCGCAGTGCCGTAGCCCGGCAGCAGGATGAGAAGGGATGAAACAGTGCCTCGTCCGAGCTCGGGGAGTGAGCTCAACAAAGCCTGGAAAACAATTTCTGGAGACGGAAGCAGGGGGTTGCCTTCAGCGGATGAGGTTCCGCCAATGAACTGCCAGGCCAGCAATAGGGCCATGCCCAGCGCCCACGGTTCCCAGGCGAAAGTGGTGAGCCGATTGCGGCGCACAGGTTTGCGACCACTGGCGTTGGATGTGTTGTTGGCGCCGGAAGGCAGCACCAGGGCCTTTGGTTGAAAGCTCATGATTGTTTCCTTGTGATTCATGCATGGGGAAGGGGTGCCGGGCTGCCGGGCTGCCGTGCAGGCAACCTGGCATCGTGTCGCAGGAAGGTCAGGCGGCTTCCAGATGGGCCAGCGTGTCTTCATCGAGTGCTTCGGCAATGTTTTCGCGCAGTCGGTGGAAGGCTGCATCCTTGAACAATGCAGTCCGCTTGCGCGGGCGGGCGAAGGGCACGGTGTATTCGCGGATGATGCGGCCCGGGTTGGCGCCCATGACCGCAACACGGTCCGCCAGCAGCAGCGCCTCATCCACGTCGTGAGTCACGAACACGACGGTGCGTCTCGGGGTCTGGCCTTGCCACACGTCCACCAGCAGATCCTGCAGCCTGGCGCGATTGATCGGATCCAAAGCTCCGAAGGGTTCGTCCATCAGCAGAAAGGGCGACTCCAGGGCCAGCGCCCGGGCAATGGCTGCGCGCTGCTGCATGCCGCCGGACAGTTCGAACGGGTGGCGTGGTGCCACATCGCCAAGACCGACCCGGATGAGGTGTTCCCGTGCAAGCGCCCGCCTTTCCTTGCGTGACAGTGTCGGGTGCGCCTTGGCAATGGCTTCGGCGATGTTGTCACCCACGGTCATCCACGGGAAAAGCGCATAGTGCTGGAACACCACTGCGCGATCCGGACCCGGACCGGTCACCGGGACGCCGTTTGCAGACAATTGGCCGCGCAGAGGTTGTTCCAGCCCTGCGATCAAACGCAGCAGGGTCGACTTTCCAGAGCCGCTGGGGCCGAGCAGGGCGAGAAATTCACCTTCGGCAACATGCAGATGAATATCGCGCAGGACGGGGGCGCCACCGTAGGCAAAATCCACCGACTCGACGGACAGTTCATGAGGTTGGCGGCTCATGGTGCATTCCTCGCTGCGGCAGTTTGCAGCAGGTTCTGCCAGAACGGATCGGCCGGATTTTCAGCAGCAAGGCTCTGCAGGGCGCGCTCGTAGATGTCGAGTGCGAAGATGGGCTCCAGCGGGCGAGCGGTGTCGACAAACTCCGAATTCAGCAGGGTGTCCCAGAATTTCCGGGTACCTTGCACATTGGCATCGGTGCCCTGTTCGAGGTGGGGCGAGTAGTAGCCGGCCTCCAGGATGTCGCGGTCAAGCTTGACGTATTTCTGAATCGCATCGATGGTTTCGGTACGGTGCGTGCTGGCGAACTGTTCTGCCCGCAGGATGGCGCGCAAGAACCTTTCCAGCGTGACCGGGTTGTTGAGCTTGTCGCTCTTTACGACCAAGCGACAGCACGGATGACCGGGCTGCAGGGCACCCGAACGGATGACCACCTCCAGTCCCTGGCGTTCGGCACGTATGTCATGCGGCCCCCACACCACGCCGGCATCCACCTGACCGGATTTGACCGCCTCAATCACGGCGGGCGGGTTTTTGAGCTCAAATATCTGGGTGTCGGTCTTCCATGCGATACCCGCATCCGTGAGCGAACCGCGCAGGACGGCGTCTCCGGTCGCCAGGCGGATGGTGGCGATCTTCTTGCCCTTCAGGTCGGCAATACTGCGTATGTCGGGTGCGTTTTCCGGCTTGACGATGATGGCTGCATCCTCACCCATGATGCCGCCAATGATCTTCAGGTCGGCCCCCCGGGCGTAGTGCACCAGCGGTGCGGTGGTGCCGAAGGCACCAATGTCCAGCTTGTTGGAAACAACGGCGTGCAGACCGTCGGCAGAGTTCACAAACTCCACCAGGTCGACTTCCAGCCCTTCCTGTTTGAAAAAACCCTGCTCTTGGGCAACAAAGAATTTGGCATGGCCCGTGACCGGAAGATAGCCTACGGTGAGTTTTTCGGCGTGTGCGATGCCCGCGCCCAAGGCAAGGGTCAGCGCGACCAGGCCAGTGCGCAGCAGGTGGGTTGCTTTCATCATGATTCCTCTGTGGTTGCAAGAAAGATGCACTGCACGCTGCAGTGCAACAGAGGGAATGTTAGAAAGCGGAGTCCTGGCAGAGAACCAAGAAAAATTCAGTTGGAAAGCAGAAAAAGGGCAAAGCGCTGTTCAGCGCGATCAGGGTCGGGAGTGAGGGTTGAACGATCCGGATGACGCGATGACTCTGCTCCAGATGCGATGCATCAATTTGCCGATCAGTGGTCAATCGCGTTCGGGCGTTTTCAGGTAATCGATTTGCATCTTCAGAAGCAGTATCTCGTGTTGGACTGCGCGTAATGCACCCTGGGCCCGAACCGTACCCGTCATGGCATCGTACATGGGCGTTGCAGCTTGGTCCGTGCTTCGGGCAAGGTCCAGCACGGCTTCCGCTGCGGCCAGTTCGGCCTCGGCGGCCGGCAGGCCACGTGCTCGCAGGGCATCAACCCGCGTGTTTAGCTCATCCAGTTGCAACGCCAAGCCAGACCGTGTGCTTGTCAAGACAACATCAAGTGTTTCAAGACAGAAACTGCGCTGGTCGGGATGGCTTGTTTGTGATCGTTGCCACCATTGCATCAAGCTGCCGATGGCGGCCAGGGATGGGTGCTTGTCCGAAACGGATACGGTTGGTGCGGTGGGGGCAGCATCGGGGCTTGGATGCTCCAGGAGGCTGATCGGTGCCTCTGCGTGGCCGGTCAATTCGGCGAGTTGGCGCAACTCGGCACGCAGGGTTGCAAGGGTCAGTTCGCGGTATGCAAGCGCATGCTGATAGTCGGCAAAGGCGCGTGCGACGGTTGCCGACTGGGCCAGGTCCTCCGGGCTACTCTGGCGTGACAGATTGAGCCATTTTCCATGAGTGCTGGCGACAGACTCCCGGGCGGCAAGCAGGGCATCTTCATGCTGCAGTGCAGAAAGGAAGTGCTGCATGACACGATGAGCCTGCTGCTGCCGTGCAGCACGTGCCGCATCGTCGCGCAGAGCTTCCGCCGCTGCGGGCGGGATGCAGTGTGCAGGCAGCAGGCGGTCGAGTTCAAGTACGGAAGCCGGATGGGGGAGAACCAAGCGGGTTCGTTTGGAGGCGTCGAGTGCGTCTTGAAGTGTGAAGGGCTCTTGGGCTTGGACTGCCGATACTGCCGATGAAATTCCCAGTGCAAGCAAGCATGGCAAGACAGCGCAGCGTTTTTTCACTTGGCCCCCCTGTGTCGCGCCTTGTATTGCGCGAAGCTTTCTGAGCGTGCTGTATCGCTTGTTGCGTAGTTGGCGAACAGCAGATATTCCTCGGCGTTCACTGGGGCGCCGGGCAGGCGGGCAAGCTCTGTCCCATCTGCGTCCAGGGCAATTGAGTAGGGGGTGCCATAGGCCTTCAATGACTGGGCAAGCTCACGCTCGGTCATTGGCAGGCCGCTTGGCGATACGATCTCGCTGGAACTGTCGGATTCGATGCGGATGATGTTGAAATGCTGCCGAAACGCCGCCTGTACCGCCTCTCTGTTGATCACGGTGTCGTGCATCCGCTTGCAGAAAGGGCACTCCTCCAGTTCGAATACGAGCAGGATGCCTTTCTTCCCATCCTTGCGCGCGATGTCGAGTTCTGCGCGCAGGTCACCGAAGCTGGTATGGAAGAAATGTTGTCCGGGGTCCCGCACAGACTGGGACAAGGCGTGATGGGGCATCAGCATGGCACCCAGCAGCAATGTCAACAAGCAGAAGCGTTCAAGTTTGGTGAGTACCATGTCGATGCGTCAGCTGCTCAATGTTGATGAATAAAGACCATGACGTCCAATATCTCGTCTTCAGTGAGTACGCTGTTGGTACCGAACAGGGGCATGTGGGCATCCGGATTGAATACCCGGGTATCCCAGATGCGCTGATAGGTATAGTCCAGCGACGGCGCACGCGACGCATAGTCCGCAAGACTTGGCCCGACCGTTCCACCCGTGTGGCCGGGCAGGCTGTGACAGGCTATGCAATTGCCCCAACGTACGTCCAGTGCAATTTTCTCCCCCCGCTTGGCGTCCCCCTGCAACGCCCCCTTGAAGCTTACTTTCTGTACCTCAGGCGGAGGCAATTGTCCGCACGGCAGTTCCTCGCTGTGGCAGGGGTAGAGCGTCAGGAATTCGGTGAGCATTGGCGTGCCCGGAGTCCATTTTTCGCGAATGACCTGCAAACGCTCGTCAGCCGCAGCCAGGTGAGGTTGCAGCACGGCCGCCGTCAACGCCAGCAAGGCCATTACCTTCAATTTCTTCATCATCGGGTGTCCTTTCTTACTGCTCAAGGTAATCAGTGTCCAGGTTGTACTGCTGGGTCGGGATGCTCATCGGATAGCCGTTGGCGCTGGCTTTCAGGAATACCTCTATGGCTGTCATGCTCGGGCTGCCTTCTGTGCCCTGATGCATGCGCGACAGTTGCTGGCAGGAGCGAATCTGGTGCTGCAGTGTGAATACGTGGGCCAGATCGTCTCCTGGCAGTGCATATGGAAAGTGGTAGATCGGATATTGCGACGCGTCCCCAAAAAAGGTCGTGGGGCGTTGTCCGCGGAGATAGTTTCCTACTGTGGGCGGTGTATGGCAGCTGGCACAGGCGTAGTGAAATTGTCCTGTGCGCTTGAAGAACAGATCTCGCCCCTTCAGGTAGGCTGTTTTTAGCGGCCCGTCCGTACCCACATCAATGTCGACGACATGACCATCGGATAGCGAGGCTACGTACATGTCCAGTACCGAATTCGCACGGGTATCGACACGCCAGTCCTGCTGCCCAAGACGTTCGCTGGCGCACACTTCGATTTGCGAGGGACCGACGACGACTCGTCCGAGGCGTTCGTTGAATTTTGGAAGGTTGGCGTAAGCGCCCTTGAGCTTTTCGCCATTTTCACCGTGACAGGAGGCGCACGACTGACCATTGGCATTTTGCCGATGAAAGACCTCCCGTCCTTCGTCGATGACCAACTCTGCGTCGAGGCTTTTCACCAACCACCGAAAATCCTTGAAGTTGACCTCATGGGAGGCCTTGCCCGCAGCACGGGCTGCTGCAATGGCCGCTGCGTCTTTCCAGTCCTGATAGGTATCGGAAAAGTTTGTGTCGCCAGAAACATGCGGAATGGTTTTGTCCCGACCTGGCCAATAGTCGTGCTGTGTGGTTTCGGCAATGTCGGTTGCACTTGCATGCGTGACACTCCCTGCGATCAGCAAGGCGGCGACGAACTCCGCCGGGTTAATAACGGATTGATTGAACCGCTGCATTATTGTTTTACTCCCTGAAGAGAGGCCGCTCATACGACCGGAAATTCGCCGGCGTCAGTCTTGCCCTGGTTATCTTTCCAGCGGATTCCCAGTACGTCGCCGCGCTTGACGCCGTGTAATTCGAAGGCCACCAGTGGGTTGGTCGAGACGGCCTGCCCCCACTCCAGACTAATGGCGGGGATGCCATTCAGGGTTATTTCCACGTCCTCGATGAAATGCGCAGGAAGACGGGCACCGGTCTTGGGGTCGGTCCGGTCGATCAGCATCGGATGGGCGATCAGGGTGCGAACGGTAGCCACGCCGTGGTCGCCGAGTTGAATGCGTGCCTTGATGGTTGAGGTACTCATGCTGTTTGTCCTTTGCTTTTTAGCCGCCGCAGCCGCCGACACTCACCTGGATGTGACGGGTGCTGCTGTAAAGCTTTCCATCTGCGCGCGCTACCACCACCACGTCCTGGGTTTTGCCAAGCTTGATGCGCAGGCTGAGCGGCGGGGAAGAGTGCTTGGTCAGTTTGTAGGAAGCCACCAGAGGCAGCGGATTACCGGTTGCAAGGACAGCGATGTAGTCGATGTTGTCGAGTGTCGAACGAATCGTCAGCGGTACTGCAGTGCCGTTTTCGGCAATGTCGGGCGCGATCAGGATCAACGCTTCGCTCGGCTCGGCTTGTGCCTCCTGGAACAGGGTGGCCAGTGCTTCCTGCGGGGTCTTGGCTTCGAAGGCCTCCGCCACTCGCGCCTGAGCGGTGGTGGGCAGCAGGCCCGCGAGTGCCCCGAAGAACGGCAGCAGGCTCGCGCCGGCCATGCCGCGAATCACTTCTCGTCTTTTCATGTTTGTGCTCCTTGTGGTCGGGCGTGTGACGACATGTCAGGCGTCACAAGTCGGGCACTATAGGCTTTTTGTTTATTCTGAAAAAATATTAAATTCTGGGTTTTATAGAGGAAAAAAAGATAAGCGGAGGGGGTAAAAGCATGCCCTGCCGCACCGATGTGGGTGCGGCAGGCAGGTTATTGAAGTGCGTCGGCCCAGATGTTGCGCGCCCAGGTCTGGGCGTACCGCCCCTCCAGTTCATTGGCAGCCGATGACAGGCCACCGGCCCCTTCGACGGCCACCAGCGTCTTCTTCTCGGGGTCGTACTTGTGTACCGAAGCGACATGCACCACGTCGGTGTCGGAGACGAAGCTGTAGCAGGTGTTGGCGATGATCGGGTGAGGGTTGACCGGGCGTCCGGTGATCAGCGCGATCACGGCATCGGCCGCTAGCTTGGCCTGGTTGTTGGCCATGAAGCCGGACTTGGGCATGCCCGGGGCGGACAGGGTGGCGTCGCCCAGCACGTGGATGCCCTTGACCGCGAGCGACTCGGTGGTCAGCCAGTCCACCCCGCACCAGCGGTCGTTGGCGGTGATCAGCCCGGCCTGCTTGGCGATGTCGCCGGCGCGCTGCGGCGGCACCACGTTGAGCACATCGGCGCGCACGTCGCCGCCCACCAGCTTGGCGGTGAGGGTTCTGGCATCGACGTCGATCAACTCGCTGTTGGGGTGGTATTCGACGATGCCCGGGTAACGCTCGGCCCATGCCTTGGTGAACAACCCCTTCTTGGACACGATGTCCTCATTCGAGTCGAGCACCAGCACCTTGGAACGCGGTTTGTGCTGCTTGAAGTAGAACGCTACCTGTGCGGCACGCTCGTAGGGCCCCGGCGGGCAGCGGTAGGGGGCTTTGGGGATGTGCAGGGCGTACACGCCGCCATCCGGAATGGCTTCCAGTTGCTTGCGCAGTGCCACGGTCTGCAGACCGGCCTTCCAGGCGTGGAGCACGCGGGACTGTGCTTCTTCAGTGGCCAGGCCGGGGATCTGGTCGTAGAGGAAGTCGATGCCGGGTGAGACGATCAGGCGGTCATAGTCCAGCGCATCGCCGCGTGCCAGGCGGACCTGACGCTTGTCCGGGTCGACCGCGACGGCCACGTCGCGCACCACCTTGACGCCGTACCGGCTGCCCAGTGCGTCGTAGCCGGTAGTCAGTTGTTCGATGGTCTTGGTGCCACCGAGCACCAGGTTGGACAGCGGGCAGGAGACGAAGGCCGGGTTGCGTTCGACCAGCACCACCTCGATCTGCGGCGCCCACAGGCGGATGTACTTGGCCGCGGTGGCGCCGCCGAAACCGCCGCCGATCACCACGACACGGGCAATCGGCTTGCGCGGGGTGGTGGCGCAGCCCGCCAGGGTGAGGGCGCCGACGGCGCTGCTGGCCTTGAGGAAATCGCGTCTGTTGAATGAAGTCATGTCGGTTCCTTTGTGATCACGGACGCTGGCGGGAGAAGTAGGTCGCGAGGCGTTCGAGTTCCTCGTCGGTGTAGCCCTTGGCGTGCTGGTGCATCACGGTGGCCGGGCGTGTGCCGTTCTTGAACGCCAGAAGACGCTGGTAAAGGCGGTCATGAGGTTCGCCTGCAATGGGCGGCATGCCGCCCACACTGTGTCCGTCGGTGCCGTGGCAGGCGGCGCAGGTGGCTGCCCAGGCACGCACTTGAGGGTCGTCGGCAGCGTTGGCCGTACCGCCGGCCAGCAGGGCACCGGCAAGCAGTGTGGAGCCCAGGCTCCGGGGAAGTCTGTACATGAGTGTTGCTCCTGTGGATGGGGAAGAATGTGCCGGGTGCTGCCGTCGGGCTCGCAGCGCGTGGCGTCGAGAGCGAATGCTAGGGAGATGAGGAAAGGGCGGGAACGAAGTATTCCTGCATTGCTTTGCAGCAGACGTGCAGAGGATCGGTTCTCTGTTCTCGTGAGGCCGCCTGATCGTGTCCGTGGGCCTGGTGCAGCAAGGACGCAAGGCCGGGTGAGTGCGGGTCAGTCAATATTCGATGCATCAACCCGATGTATTGGAATATGCATTTCAAAAATCAGTATTGGAAGTTATATCGCTGCCATTGCACAGTGAGCGCCATGCCGCAGCGCACAAGTCGATTTTTGGCTCGACCGATTGCGGCGGTGAACTCCGCCCTCAAGGGCGGCCCGGCCGCCTCGATAGCGCACCCGTACGTCTGAGGCAGTCGCTGCATTTTCATTCTGATTGCATTCAATACATAACGGAGAAGGATCATGAGCATTCATTCAGTCAACGTCAGAAACCAGTTCCGTGGCCGCATCAAGGAGATCATCCACGGCCCGGTGGTCTCCGAGATCGACGTGGAGACACCGCACGGCATCGTCACCTCGGTAATCACCACCCGTTCGGTCGAAGAGCTTCAACTCAAGCCGGGCAGCGAGGTGATTGCGCTGGTGAAGTCCACCGAAGTGGCGATTGCCAAGATTTGACTATCGCAAGGGGGGTCTAAAAATGAAACTGAAGAATCTATCCATTCGTGGTGCAAACCTGGCTGCCCGCACTGCGGCCGCCTTGCTGGTGGCGCTGGCCGTGTTCGGTAGCACGCCGGCACAGGCGCAGCAGGACAAGGAGTTCCGCGTGGGCTGGCAGAAAGGCGGCAGCCTGGCGGTGATCAAGGCGCGCGGCAACCTCGACAAGCGCCTGGCGGAGCAGGGCGTGAACGTGCGCTGGATCGAGTTTCCGGCCGGACCGCAACTGCTCGAAGGCTTGAACGTGGGCAGTCTGGATTTCGGGCTGGTGGGCGAGACGCCGCCGGTGTTTGCCCAGGCTGCCGGCGCCAATCTCCTGTATGTGGCGGTGGAGCCGCCGGCGCCGCAGGCCGAGCGCGTGCTGGTGCCCAAGGATTCGCCGATCAAGTCGGTGAAGGATCTGAAAGGCAAGCGTGTGGCGCTGAACAAGGGCTCCAACGTCCACTACCTGCTGGTGAAGTTGCTGGAGCGCGAAGGGCTCAAGTATTCCGATGTGAATGTGGTCTTCCTGCCCCCGGCCGATGCGCGCGCCGCGTTCGAGAGCGGCCGTGTGGACGCCTGGGCCATCTGGGAGCCGTTTGCCGGTGCGGCGGAGGCGCAGATCGGGGCGCGTACGCTGGCCGACGGCACCGGGGTGGTGAATAACCACATTTTCTTCATCGGCACCCGCAACCACGCCGAACGCAACCCGCAGGTGCTCGGCACCGTGGTCGAGGTGATCAACACCGAGGGCAAGTGGATCGAACAGAACATCAAGGAGGCGGCCGCCATCGTGGCGCCGCAGCTCGGACTCACCCAGGAAATCGCTGAGGTTGCCGTATCGCGCTACCGCTACGGCGTCAGTCTGCTGTCGGGCGAAGTGGTACGCCAGCAACAGGAAATCGCCGACGTGTTTTTCGATCTCAAGCTGATCCCGAAGAAGCTGGATGTGGCTTCCGTGGTCTGGCAACCGAAGCATTGAGGGAGGCAGCGACGATGAGCGACAAGAAACTGAACGTGTTCTGGTTTCTGCCCACCCACGGCGACGGCCGCTACCTGGGCAGTGCCAAGGAGGCCCGTGCGGTCGATCAGGCGTATTTGCAACAGATCGCCCAGGCCGCGGACAACCTGGGCTATGGCGGGGTGCTGATCCCCACCGGGCGCTTTTGCGAGGATTCATGGATCGTCGCTGCCAGCCTGATCCCGGTTACGCAGCGCCTGAAGTTCCTGGTAGCGCTGCGTCCGGCCACCATCTCGCCCACGGTGGCTGCCCGTCAGGCGGCCACGCTGGATCGCCTGTCGGGGGGGCGGCTGCTGGTCAATATCGTTGCCGGTGGCGATGCGGACGACCTCGCCGGCGACGGCATCTTCCTGGGGCATGACGAGCGCTACGAGCACGCCGATGAGTTCATCGAAGTATGGAAGCGGGTGCTGGGCGGCGAGACGGTCGATTTCGACGGCAAGCACGTGCGGGTAAGAGGCGCGCGCCAGCTCTTCCCCCCGGTGCAGCAGCCGCACCCGCCGCTGTTCTTCGGTGGCTCATCGAACCGTGCGCACGATACTGCGGCCAAGCATGTGGAGCTCTACCTGTCGTGGGGCGAGCCGCCCGACGAGGTGGCGCGCAAGTTTGCCGATGTCAGAAAGCGCGCAGCGAAGGAAGGCCGCGAAGTGCGTTTCGGCGTGCGCCTGCACGTGATTCCGCGGGAAACCGAGGCCGAAGCCTGGGCCGCGGCTGAACGGCTGATCAGCGAGCTGGACGACGACACCATCGCCGGCGCGCAGCAGACCCTGGCGCGCATGGACTCCGAGGGCCAGCGCCGCATGCGCGAACTGCATGCCGGGCGGCGCGACCAGCTCGAAGTGTCGCCCAACCTGTGGGCCGGCGTCGGGCTGGTGCGTGGTGGGGCCGGCACCGCGCTGGTGGGCGACGGCAAGATCATCGCCGAGCGACTCAAGGAATACGCCGCCATCGGTGCCGACACCTTCGTGCTGTCCGGTTATCCCCACCTCGAGGAAGCCTACCGCTTCGCCGAACTGGTTTTTCCGCACCTGCCGCTGGCCGGCGCCGCGCCCGACAACGTCGTCGCCCTGCGCACGCCGAAGCTGGTCAGCCCGTTCGGCGAAATCGTCGCGCACGACCGCTTTCCCAAAACTGCACAAAGCTGAATCAACCCACTTCAGGAGCACATTATGTCGATTTCAGAGAATCCCGTACCCGGTTACAAGCTGCTTGCCATCGAACCCTATACCCCCAACATCGGCGCCGTGGTACATGGCCTGGACTTGTCTGTGGGGGGGGGATACGGTCCTGGAAGACGAACTACGCCGTGCGCTGGCCGAGTTCCAGGTCCTGTTCTTCCGCAAGCAGACGCTGACGCCCGAGCAGCAGTTGGCGGTGGCACGCATCTTCGGCGATCCGGACAAGGCCAAGGCGTTCTTCCCGCGCCATGACACCCAGGATCTGATCGAGCTGATCGAATCGAAACCGGGCGGGCACCGCTACGGTACCGACCAGTGGCACGCGGACATCACCTTCCAGGCCAATCCGCCCACGGCGGTGGTGCTCTACGCCAAGGTGATCCCCGCAGTGGGGGGTGACACCGTGTGGTCCAGCGCCACCCGGGTGTATGAATCGCTGCCGGTGGAACTGCGCGCCTATCTGGAAACCCTGGAAGCGGTGCACTCCTTCGAGCACAGCGGCTGGCCGCGCTTCTTCCTGGCCCAGCCCGACGGTGAGGCGCTGTATCGCAAGGCGCGCGCCGAGCATCTGCCGGTGGTGCATCCGGTCATCCGCACCCATCCGGTCACCGGCAAGAAACTGGTGTACGTCAATCCCAACTTCACCAGTCACATCAAGGGGCTCTCGCGCCAGGAAAGCGATCAGTTGCTGGGCTGGCTGTTCGGGCAGTTTGCACGCCCCGACTTTCACGCCCGCCTGCGTTGGGAGAAGGACACCGTGGCGATCTGGGACAACCGTGCCACGGTGCACTACGCGGTGGCTGACTATGCGCCCCAGCATCGCCTGCTGCACCGCGTGACGGTGGGCGAAGAGCGCAGCTTCTGACCCCAGCAAAAGGAGAATCGTCATGAGCAGATCTACCCGCTGGCAAGCGGCCGGCGAGCGCCTGGTGCCGTGGGCGGTGCCGCTGGGCCTGCTGGCCATCTGGCAACTGGCCGCACAACTGGGCTGGCTGTCCACCCGGGTGGCCCCTGCGCCGCTCAACGTGCTGCAGGCCGGCTGGGCGCTGGCCAGCACCGGTGAACTGTTCGAGCATCTGTGGGCCAGTTCGGTGCGGGCCGCCATCGGCTTTGCCATCGGCGGCAGCCTGGGTCTGCTGTTCGGCCTGCTCAACGGCGGTTTCCGCATCTTCGAGCGCCTGTTCGACACCTCTATCCAGATGGTGCGCAACGTGCCCCATCTGGCCCTCATTCCGCTGGTGATCCTGTGGTTCGGCATCGACGAGGCCGGCAAGCTGTTCCTGGTGGCGCTGGGCACGCTGTTCCCGATCTATCTCAACACCTTCCACGGCATCCGCTCGGTGGATGCCGGGCTGGTGGAGATGGGGCGCTCCTACGGGCTGTCGAACTGGCAGCTGTTCCGCCAGGTGATCCTGCCCGGCGCCTTGCCCAACATTCTGGTCGGTGTGCGCTATGCACTGGGTTTCATGTGGCTGACCCTGATCGTCGCGGAAACGATCTCGGCGACCAGCGGCATCGGCTACATGGCGATGAATGCGCGCGAGTTCCTGCAGACCGACGTGGTGGTGCTGGCGATCCTGTTCTACGCCCTGCTCGGCAAGGCGGCCGACGTTGCGGCACGCGCGCTGGAACGCAACTGGTTGCGCTGGAACACCAGTTTCCAGCCGGCCTGAAGGAGAAACAATACGATGACTGCAATCGATCAGATCGAACTGGCCCGCGTGGCCGACTCCGGAACCGGTAGTGGCCGTGGCGGCGTGGCGGTGGCGGTGCACGAGGTGGTGCGCCGCTTTGGCGAACGCCGGGTGCTAGACGGCCTGTCCATCGGCCTGCGTGCGGGGGAATTTACCGCCATCGTTGGCAAGAGCGGCTGCGGAAAGAGCACCTTGCTGCGCCTGCTGGCCGGGCTGGATGGCGCCGACGGCGGAACCATCACGGTCGACGGCAGGCCGCTGGCGGGGCTCTCCGAAGATGTCCGCATCATGTATCAGGATGCCCGCCTGTTGCCCTGGCAGAGCGTGGTGAACAATGTCGCCCTTGGGCTGCCGGGGCCGCGCACCGTAGTGCGGGCGCGGGCGCTGGAGGCACTCGACCAGGTCGGTCTGGCCGACCGCGCCGACGAGTGGCCCAGCCGGCTGTCCGGTGGCCAGCGTCAGCGCGTGGCCCTGGCGCGCGCATTGGTCCATCGGCCACGCCTGCTGTTGCTCGATGAACCGCTCGGCGCGCTCGATGCGCTGACCCGCATCGAGATGCACCGCCTGATCGAGCGTATCTGGTGCGAACACGGTTTTACCGCAGTGCTGGTGACGCACGATGTGAGCGAGTCGGTGGCGCTGGCCGACCGCATCGTGCTGATCGAGGACGGCCGCATCGCACTCGACCAGAGCGTCGCGCTGGCGCGGCCGCGTGAACGCGGCGACGCCGCCTTTGCTGCCTTGGAAGGCCGGGTGCTGGACCGCTTGCTCAACGTGCAGGCGCTCAATCCGCGCAACCAGATTCGCGGGCGGGTGAGCGCCATCCGCAGCGGCGACGTACTCTCGGAAGTCGAGGTGGAAGTGGTCGATGTCTTCGGTACGCCCGGCCGGGTGATCTCCACCCTGACTACGCGCAACCTGCACGAACACGCGCTGGAAGTGGGCGCGGAGGTGCTGGCTGTGTTCAAGTCCAACGAAGTGGCACTGGCCACGCGGCGCTGATTTCGGAAAGAAGGCAGAGTGACTACCGGGTCCACACCTGACCGCGCCTGTCCTCCACGCGCTTGGCCTTGTGGGTTGCGCGGGGCAGGGTGCCCGGGTCGAGGATGGAGACCCGGGCACCGACCCCGGTCTGGGCCTTCACCCTGTCTTTCAGGCGCGCGCTCAACTCGTCGGAACTGCCATGGAAGTCTGCATGGTGTTCGGCTTCGATGGTCAGTCGGTCGAGATGATCCACCCGGTCCACCACCAGCCGGTACTCGCCACTGAAATCGTGATCCTTCCGTATGATGGCTTCCACGTCGCTCGGGAAGATATTGACACCGCGAATGATCAGCATGTCGTCTCGTCGGCCATGCACCCCGAGCAGACGCTGGCTGGTGCGTCCGCATGTGCAGGGCTCGTCGGTGAAGCTGACGATGTCGCCCGTGCGGAAACGGACCAGGGGGCGGGCACGTTTCTTGAGCGTGGTCAGCACCATCTCGCCGCGCTCACCATAGGGCACAGGCTCCCCTGTTTCGGGATCGATGACTTCGACCAGAATGTGATCTTCCGCCCAGTGCAAACCCTGTTTTTCCTCGCACATGCCTGCACAGGCACCGAAGATGTCCGAAAGCCCGTAATAGTCATACACTTCGGCCCCCCAGAGCGCTTCGATCCGCGCACGGGTTTCGGGAATCGATCCGCCGGGTTCGCCTGCCACAAAAATGCGCCGGACGGCCAGTTCGGTTCTGGGGTCAAGGCCTTCCTGCTGTGCGGTTTCACCGAGATACCAGGCATAGGAGGGGGTGGTCCAGATTGCGGTCGCCTGGAATTGCTTGAGAATGGAGAGCAGCCGCTCCGAAGGCACGGTGCCGGCGTGGATGGTGAGTGCCCCGAGTTTCTGCGCGCCCAGGACGCAAGGTCCACCGATGAACAGCGAGAAGTTCAGCGAATGCGCATAACGATCATGGGGACGCAGGCCGGACGACCAGAACTGGCGCGCCTCGTAATCGATCCAGTCATCGAAGTCCTGCTGGGTGAAAGGCGACACGGTTGGCACGCCGGTGGAGCCGGAAGAGGCCGATACATACACGACCTCGCGTTCCGGCACTGCTGCCAGATCGCCTAGCAGCGGCACGGCTTCCTGCCGTTCGCGCAGGGTCTGCTTGTCGAGGGTGGGGAAACGGCGCAGGTCATCCAGTGTCTTCAGCTGTGCTGGATGGACGCCTGCAGCATCGAAGCTGGCCCGATAGTAGGGTGAATTGGCATAAGCGTGGTGCAGGTGCTCTTTCAGCAAGCCGAGTTTCAGTGCTTCCCATTCGGCACGAGATTGGGTTTCGAGTCGGGTGTCCCAGTATTTCCGTTCTTGATCCATGTGAGAATTTCCGGTCGTCAGGTTGGGTAGGGGCATTGCGATTACGTCAAGATTACGTCAAGACCTCACCGCCAATGCAGCCAGAGCCGGTGTAGCTGGCGGGTTCCGTAGTCGAGCAGAAAGCCCAGGCTGCCGATCACAACGATTGAGGCCATCAGCTCAGCGTATGCGAGGCGGTCGTGGGTGTCGAGAATGAAGTAGCCCAGCCCGGCATCGACGCCGAGCATCTCGGCCGGCACCAGGATGATCCAGATGATGCCAATGGCCAGGCGCACGCCCATGCGCAGGGTCTCGGACACGCCGAGAAAGCCTGCGTAGGAGTTGACCGCCAGCGCCCACAGCACCGAATGGTGAGTGTGGCTTCAGGCCATCGCAGGTTCCAGCGGCGCGCCGCTGGCATCGAAGATGCCTTCGAAGAGGATGGAGCTCAGATAGCGCTCGCCCGAGTCGGGCAGGATGACGACGATGGTCTTGCCGGCGTGCTCCGGTTTGCGGGCGAAGCGGGCGGCGACCGCCAGCGCTGCGCCGCTGGAGATTCCGGACAAAATACCTTCTTCGCGCGCCAGACGGCGGGCGTACTCGATGGCTTCGTCGTTGCTGACTTTCTCCACCGCGTCGACCAGCGAGAGGTCCAGCACTTCCGGCACGAAACCCGCGCCAATGCCCTGGATTTTGTGCGGGGCCGGCTTGAGCGGTTCGCCGGCCAGTTTCTGGCTGAGCACCGGGCTGGCTTCGGGCTCGACCGCGACCGACAGGACCGGTTTGCTGCGGGAGTGCTTGAGGTAGCGCGACACTCCGGTGATGGTGCCGCCCGTGCCCACGCCCGAGACCAGGATGTCGACCTGGCCTTCGGTGTCCTTCCAGATTTCCGGGCCGGTGGTGGCCTCGTGGATGGCCGGATTGGCGGGGTTCTTGAACTGCTGCAGCAGCACGTAGCGCCCGGGATCGGAGGCGGCGATTTCCTCGGCCTTGGCGACCGCCCCGCTCATGCCCTTGGCGCCTTCGGTGAGCACCAGCTTGGCGCCGTAGGCGAGCAGCAGCTTGCGCCGTTCGATGCTCATCGTCTCCGGCATGGTCAGGGTGAGCGGAATGCCGCGCGCGGCTGCGACGAAGGCCAGTGCGATGCCGGTGTTGCCGCTGGTCGGCTCCACCAGTTCCTTGCCGGGGCCAAGCAGGCCGCGCTTTTCCGCATCCCGGATCAGTGCGGCGCCGATACGGCATTTGACCGAATAGGCAGGGTTGCGCCCCTCGATCTTGGCCAGCACGGTGGCGCCCGCGCCCTCGACGATTCGGTTCAGGCGGATCAGCGGGGTGTGGCCGATGGACTCGGCGTTGTCGGTGTACCAATGGGACATGCGTTCAGCTCCTTCATGTAATGAAAGGTTCAGTCCTGAAGACTCACACGGATGGGCGCTCGTCTTGCAGCGGACAGGCGGGGGGTGACGCCTGGGGGTGAAATACGACGATGGGGCAGTGTGCTGACGCCCGATGGACGATTGATCGAGTCGACCAAGGCCATGTACAGCTCGAAGCCTTCTGGCCAGGGGCCGAAGCCTGCATCTACATTGATGTGCCCCTTGTCGCCCGCGTCGATGAACCGGCTGGCCCAGCGCCCGGCCCAGTGACGGGCTGTGGCCAGTGACACCCAGGGGTCGGTGGTGCTGGCAACAACGAGACTTGGAAAGCCGAGATGCGTCGCTGGCAGCAGGTGTCCCACCCCGAACTTGCGCGGATCGGCGGGGGCGACCAGCAGGGCGGCGGCAATGCGGTCGGGGGTGCGTGCGGCGGCCGCCACGCTCGCCAGGCAGCCAAAGCTGTGGGCAACCAGCACCACGCGGCCGGTTGCCGCTTCGATGTGCTCGTTCACCCGTGCCACCCAGCGCTGCAGATCGGGTGTGTCCGGATCGTCCTGTTCGACGCGCCGGGCGTCCGGGAGCAATGTCTGAAACCAGGTCTGCCAGTGTGCCGGTCCGCTGCCGTGAAGCCCCGGAACGATCAGGGTGGTGAGCATCTCGCATGACTCCTGCTGAAGATCGAGTCAGGGAGTATCGTCAAAAGCGGTGGCAATGCGAACGAAGATTTGGTGATTTGCTTAGCACGCATGCTGACACAGGGGCTGCGAAGATGGATCGGCGATCCGGTACACGAGTGCGCAAAGAAATGAACCGGCGGCAGTATCGGTGCGCACGCGTCTGGAATTGCTATGCATTTTTTTGTGGTTGGGCGGGGCGTGTCAAGGTCATAGACTGGTGCTGTCATCAAAAGCGGTCATCAAAAGTTCTTGACGGAGTGTTCGATCATGAGTGCAAATGCAAAATTATCCGGTCAGCTCGAAAATCTGCCCCTGAGCTGGCGGCAAGGCATGTCTTTGCACCGTCAGGCAGGAGGTTTGGTCGTGGCGCGTTTCTTCGGAGCTGAGCTGACCAGTGTGTTTCAGCCCGTGGTGGAGCCAGTCTCAGGGAAGCGAGTTGGGTATGAGGCGTTCGTGCGTTGCCATGCTCGTGGCGATGCTGCACTTTCTCCGTGGAGCTTGTTCTCTCTGGTGGCCGATGATGAAACGCTGGTGGAACTCGACCGGCTGTGCCGCATCCTGCATGTTCTGAATGACCCTCGGGAGCACGAGGGCGAACTGCTGTTCCTGAATGTGCATGGCCGTCTGCTGGCAGCGGTGAGCGAGGATCACGGACGGTTTTTTCATCGGGTGCTGCAGGCGCTGGGCAAGAGGCCGCGCAGCATCGTCATTGAAACCCCGGAGTCCGCATGTCGTGAGCCTGACCTGCTGTCCTTTGTGTTCACGAACTACCGACTCAACGGCTTTCAGGTTGCGGCCAATGTGACCTCCGTCGAAGAGGCCGGTGTCGTGCTCGACCGGGTCAGGCCGGAATTCATAAAGGCTGATACCCGCCACGTCAGCACCGCCCCGCCCCGGACGGCGCTGCATGCACGTGTGCGTGAGCAGGGCGGTACGCGCTTGCTGTTTACCCGCGTGGCCAGCGTGGGCGAGGTGCTGGCCTTGCGTGCCCTGCCCGATGTTCTGGTGCAGGGGTATGCACTGGGTGGGCCTGTGCCACCGAGTCTTGCTGAACACGGTGGGCTTTTGATGGCCGGTTGATCGGCTTCGTGATTCAGCGGTTCCGGGCACAGTCAGTGCCTGCCCGACGAACCCTCAGTCATCCCTGCGCACGCGAGCGGGCTTGCCCGGCAGCACTTCGCCGGTGGCCCCGTCGACATAGAACTCCAGCCTGCGGCCATTGCGGTCGCTGGCTTTCACCTCGTAGGCGTGGCGCTCGTCTTCCCGTTCAATTTTCTCCACGTTTCCGTAACCCTCCGCCTCAAGGCGCTCCAGAACCTGAGGGATGCTGACCCACTGCGCCTGCATGTCGGGCGAGGCTGCCGGGCCTGTCTGGGAAAAGACCGGTTGCGCCAGGGCGGTGAGGGCGCTCAGGGCGGTGATGGCGAGCATTTTGCGATTCAACATGATTGAACTCCTTGAAAGTGGATTGCGGTGCCTTGTCGGACCGTGAAACCATTCTGCAAGGGGGTGGCTGAATGCCGGTTGAAGCGGCTGTTCATCCTGCGTTCATGCAGATCAAGTGTGAAACGGTGGCCATGATCTGGCTGCTGCCGCCTCGTTTTCCGTTCAGGTTCGGTTCATCCGTGCGCTTGCAAACTGTTTGCCAGGCACCGGATGAACGGCATGTGAGATGCCCGTCCGGCCCAGTCATCAGCCCGGATCAAGGAACGACCATGAACTGCAAATTACGCGCGTTTGCGCTCCTGTGTGGCCTGGCGGCGAGCGCCGGGGCGCTTACCGCACCGCCTGCCGCCCTGATTGAACGATACGAAGCCCAGGCGCGGGCGGCCGATCCCGCCTTCGCAGGCTTTTCCGTGGCGCGCGGCGAGTCCCTGCACCGAACCCGCTACGCCCTTGGCAAGCCGGATACGCCCGCCTGCACCTCTTGTCATGGCGAGGACACACGCGCCGCCGGCAAGACCCGGACAGGCAAACTCATCGAACCCATGGCGCCGTCGGTTGTGGGCACGCGCTACAGCGATCCGGCCAAGGTCGAAAAGTGGTTCAAGCGCAACTGCACCGAAGTGCTGGGGCGCGAGTGCACGCCGCAAGAAAAAGGCGACTGGCTCGCCTGGATGAAAACCCAGTAAGCAATCCTGCAACCTGCCTTCGGAGAAACATCATGAACCCTTCAATCCTTCGCCCGCTCGCCCTGGGTGCGGCCGTGCTGGCCGTGACTGCGCTGCTCTTCGGCCGTGCCCGGGCGGGTGACGACGATTACTACCCGCCGGTCACCGACCAACTCACCTTGCAGGAATGCGCAAGCTGTCATATCGCCTTTCCGCCGTCGATGCTGCCGGCGGCATCCTGGAAACGCATGATGGGCGAGCTCGACAATCACTTCGGTGACGATGCCAGCATCGATGCTGAAAGCAATGCCGCAATCACCCGCTATCTGACCGAACATGCGGGCGACGCGCCGGGGCAGGCGAGCAAGCTGCTGCGTGGCGTGCGGGCCGGTGATGCACCGCAACGCATCACCGAACTGCCGAAGTGGGTCCGTGAGCATGACGAAGTGCCCAAATCGGATTGGGCACGCAAGGACGTCGGTAGCAAGGCCAACTGTACGGCTTGCCACATCGATGCCGAACGGGGCTATTTCGAGGACGATTGAGGAGCCACGATCATGAAACGCTTTCTGACGACTTTCATCGCCCTGGTCACGCTGGCCTGGGCGTGGCAGCTTTCTTCGATGCCACCTGTGCCTGCCGGTCCCGCAGCCCAGGCCTGGATGTGGCGCGAACAGGCGCTTCTCCTGACCGGCTTGTGGTCTTTCGCGCTGATGTCCCTGGCGATGGTGCTGGCCACCCGGCCGGTCTGGCTGGAGCGGCCCTTCGGTGGCATGGATCGCATCTACCGTGTGCACAAGTGGGCGGGCATTCTCGCTGTGGGATTTGCCGCGCTGCACTGGCTGGTCGAGATGTCCGACGATGTGATCAAGTCGGTGTGGGGCCGTGAGGGGCGTTTGCCCAGGGAGCACGGCAGCGGTTTTCTCGAGGCCATGCGCGATGTGGCCGAAGATCTCGGCGAGTTCGCAATCTATGCGCTGCTGGCGATGCTGGTGCTGACGCTGTGGAGGCGCTTTCCGTTCAGTATCTGGCGCTACCTCCACAAGGTGATGCCGGTGCTGTACCTGGCGCTGGCTTTCCATGCGGCCTTTCTCGCACCACGTGACTACTGGACGCAGCCCGTGGGCGCGATGCTGGCGGTGTTGATTGCCGCCGGTTCGATGGCCAGTGTGCTGGCCCTGGCCGGCAGCATCGGCCGCCGCCGCCGTGTCGCCGGGGTGGTGGAATCGGTACGCGAAGCGGGGCCGGGCGTCACCGAGGTGAGCTGCCGGCTGGATGAAGGCTGGCGCGGCCATCAACCGGGTCAGTTCGCTTTTGCCACCTTCGACCGTCTCGAGGGCGCTCATCCCTTCACGATTGCCAGCGCCGACCGGGGAGATCGCCGCATCGTCTTCGAGATCAAGGCGCTGGGGGACTACACCCGGGGGCTTGCACAGCGACTGAAAACGGGGCAGGCCGTACAGGTCGAAGGGCCCTACGGCTGTTTCAGCCTACCGTCCGGGCAGACCAGGCGCGATCAGGTGTGGATTGCCGGTGGCATCGGCGTGACGCCTTTCATCGCCTGGCTGGAGGCCTTGCAGGCACGGCCGGATGCGGCCCCCGAGGCTGATCTCTACTACTGTGTGCGTGACCGCGATGCAGACCCCTTCGTGGCCCGTCTCGAAAGCTTGTGTGCGCAGCTGCCTTCGGTGCGCCTGCAGGTCCTGAGCAGTGGCCACAACGAGAATTTGAATGCGGCCATGCTTGGCGAGCGCATGCGCTCCCGGGGCGCGGCCGATGTGTGGTTCTGCGGGCCGCAGGGTCTGGCCGACACGCTGCGCAAAGGGCTGCGCGACAAGGGGCTGACCGGTATCCGCTTCCACCAGGAAGCGTTCGAGATGCGCTGAACCTGCCCGGGCAGCACTGGGGTAGACCCGGATCGGGTTTGAGCGGTGTGGCCGGCTGCGTTGAGGCGCTGCACAATTCAGGCTGTCGCTGCTCGAACGGCGATTGCAGGCGCGGGCAACTGCGCCATCTTTTCCAGGAGATCGAGAATGAACAAGGGCTTGTGTGCCGTTCTGTTTTGCCTGTTTTGCGCGGTGGTGTCGCCCGTACACGCCGATGACGATGACCATGAGCGCGCGCGCCGCGCCCTGCAGGCGGGCGAGGTGCTGTCGCTGGCCACGGTGCTGGAGCGGCTCGAACACAGCCACCCGGGGCAGGTGCTGGAGGTGGAGCTGGAACATGAAGACGAAGGCTGGGTGTATGAGATCAAGTTGTTGCAGACCGATGGCCGCTTGCTCAAGCTGGAGCTGGATGCGCGTGACGGCAGCCTGTTGCGCAGCCGCAGCCGGCCCATGCGCGGAGGGCAGGACTGATGCGCATCCTGGTGGTTGAGGACGAGCCCAGGCTGGCCACCCAGCTGCATGGCGCGCTTGAAGCGGCCGGCTACGCAGTGGATGCCGCCAGCAACGGCCGCGATGCGCTGCATCTGGGAGAGCAGGAGCCCTACGATGCGGTGGTGCTCGATCTCGGCTTGCCGCTGCTCGACGGGCTGAGCGTGCTGCGGCGCTGGCGAAGCGGCGGGCGCAACATGCCGGTGCTGATCCTGACCGCACGCGATGCCTGGCATGAGAAGGTGGACGGCATCGATGCCGGGGCCGACGACTACCTCACCAAACCCTTCCACATGGAAGAACTGCTGGCCCGGCTGCGTGCGCTGATCCGGCGTGCGGCCGGCCAGGCCAGTGCCGAAATCCTCTGCGGTGCGGTGGTGCTGGACACCCGGCGCGGTCTGGTCACGGTCGATGGCCTGGCCGTCACCCTCACCAGTCATGAATACCGCCTGCTGTCCTATCTGATGCACCGCCCTGGCCAGATCGTGTCACGTGGAGAGCTGGTCGAACACCTCTATGCCCAGGACTTCGACCGCGACTCCAACACCATCGAGGTTTTCATCGGCCGCCTGCGCAAGAAGCTGCCACCGGGCCTGATCGAGACGGTGCGCGGGTTGGGCTACCGTCTGCAGTGTCCGGCCTGATGGGCACGCCGCCCGTCCGCAATCCGCAGCATCGGCGCTCGCTGCGTCTGCGGCTGCTCGTCGGCACGCTGGCCTGGATATTCGGCTCGCTTGCGCTGGCCGGCTGGGGGCTGGCGGAGCTGTTTCGCCAGCATGTGGAGCGCCAGTTCCAGGCCGAACTGCACACCCATCTCGACCAGCTGATCGCGGCCCTCAATCTGGGTGAAACGCCCTTGCGGCTGGTGGGCTCGCTGTCCGATCCCCGTTTCACACGGCCGTACAGCGGTCTGTACTGGCAAGTCGACCGGATGCCTTCCGGCGCTGCGGCCGAATCCGGTCACCTGCGCGCGCGCGCGCTGTGGGATGCCACCCTGACGGTGCCCGCCGATACGCCGGCTGACGGACAACTGCATGTGCACCGCATTGCCGGCCCGCGCGGGGAGCCGCTCTACATGATCGAACGGCTGATCCGGCCGGACCCATCCGGTGGTCAAGCCTGGCGCCTGATCGTGGCTGCCGATGAAGCCTTGCTGGCGGAGCCGGTGGCCCGCTTCAGCGGTGCGCTGTGGGTCGCGCTGGCGCTGCTTGGCAGTGGGCTGGTGGTGGCCGCTGTGGTGCAGGTGTGGCTGGGGCTGCGGCCGCTGGCCGAACTGCGGGCAGCCCTGGTCAGGGTGCGCGAAGGCCAGGCCGGTACGATGGAAGGACGCTTTCCGGACGAGGTGCAGCCGCTGGTGGACGAGTTCAATGCCGCGCTGGCCACCAATGCCGAAATCGTCGCCCGGGCCCGCACCCAGGCCGGCAATCTCGCCCATGCGCTGAAGACGCCGCTGGCGGTGCTGGCCAATGCGGCCGAAGCGGAGCAGGGGCCGTTCGCCGAGCTGGTGCGTGAACAGCTGGCCGTTGCCCGCACCCAGGTCGATCACCACCTGGCGCGGGCCCGCGCCGCTGCCGCCGTGCGTACGCCGGGCCTGCGCACCCCGCTGCAGTCCAGCCTGCAAGGTGTGCTGCGGGTAATGAACCATGTGCATGCCGAGCGTGGCCTGAGCCTGCATCTGGGCCATTGCCCGTCGGGGGCGGAGGTTCGGGCCGAAGCCCAGGACCTGCAGGAAATGCTGGGCAACCTGCTCGACAATGCCTGCAAATGGGCCCGCCACCGGGTCGATGTGGAGATCGAGGAGGGGGGCAGAGCGCCGTTCGGCGAGCAGCCGGAGCAGCGCGGGGCGCCGGCCCGGCAGTGGCTGATCCGTATTACCGACGATGGTCCCGGTCTGCCGGCCACGGCCCTGGAGGCGGTGCTGGAGCGCGGGGTGCGGGCCGACGAGCGCACGCCGGGCAGCGGGCTGGGGCTGGCCATCGTGCGCGATCTGGCCAGCGCCTACGGCGGCAGCATCCGCCTGGACCAGGCGCCGGGCGGGGGCCTGTGTGCGGAGCTGCGCTTGCCGGCAGCCTGAGGCGGGGTCGCTTAAGTCCGCTTTAATGTCTCTTGGGCAAGATGAAGTCATCGCATTCATGGAGACGTCATCTTGAGGCCACAGCACAAGCATTTCGAATCGCACGGCAATCGTCATGCCGTGCGCTGCCTGCATGCGGGCAGTGAGGGCCATGATGGCCATGAGGCGGATGGGCGTCGGCAGGCGGCAGAAGCCTTCATCCGTGCGGTATTCCATCGCCGTTATGGCGCGCAGGTGCCGACCGTCGCGCCCAATCTGATGCTGCTCGAACAGTACGGGGACATCCTCGCCGCCGCCGGCTGGCGGGCTGCCGACCGGGGGCAGCTGATGCTGGAGGACTATCTGGATCAGCCGGTCGAAGAACTGGTCGGTCGCCTGGCCGGGCAGCCGGTGGCGCGTGCGCGCATTGTCGAGGTGGGCAACTTCGCCGCCTGTCGCGCGGGCAGCAGCCTCATCCTGATTCCAGCTCTGGCTGCCCATCTGGATCGTCTGGGTTATGAGTGGGTGGTGTTCACCGCCACGTCCGAACTGATCGGCATTTTCCGTCGCCTTGGCCTGCCGCCGCTGGCTTTGGCACCGGCCGATCCGCAGCGTCTGGGGGCGCAGGCGCTGGCCTGGGGCAGCTATTACAGCACTGCGCCGGTGGTGGTGGCCGGGCGCATCCGGCTGGCACTGGCGCGTGGAGACGTTCATGCCTGAGCTGGACTGGTTCGAGACCCTGGCCGGCCATGGGCTGCAGTCGGTCTTGCTGCGCGAGGCTCGGCGCGACTGGCAGGTCGCGGAGATCGCGCCGCTATACTCAGGCGCATTGCCGTGTGACGGTGAGGCTGTCCGCCGTCGCCGAAGGCTGGCTTTTGTTGGTGTGCGATGAGGGGCCGGGTGTGCCGGAAGACACCGTGGGCCGACTGGGCGAGCGTTTCTTCCGTGTTGCCGGCCCGCATCAAGCCGAAGGCTGTGGTCTGGGGCTGGCGATCGTGGAGCGCATCGCGCAACTGCATGGCGCGCGTTTGCATGTCGCCAGCCGGCCCGGGACGGGCTTCGAAATCGGTCTGAACGGTCTGCCGCGCTAACGCAGATTGGGCAGATCACCGTGAATGTCACATCGTCGGCGACTTTGGATCAAGGCACTCAGCAAGGCGCGATGGCATGGGGCACTTGCTTCCCGGGTAATGCCTATGGCATTGTTCGGCGATGCGTATCGCCATTCTCGGTTTTGCCCTGGGGGTGTGGGGCGTGCAACAGCTGGCGGCCTTGCCGTCGGTGGTGGGGTTGTTGCTGCTCGGGTTTGGAGGGGCTGGCGGCTTGTATCTGGGGCAAGGCGTGCGTGTGCGCTGGCGGATGTGGGGCGTGCAGTTGTTGTGTGGCGTACTGCTGGGTGGGGCATGGGCCGGGCTGAGGGCGGAGTGGCGTTTGCAGGAGGCCTTGCCTGAAGACTTGCAGCGGGTGGACATTGTGCTCGAAGGGTGGGTGAATGGCTTGCCGCAATTCAACCCGGAGGTGGGGAGCGTTCGCTTCGGGTTTGTGGTGGAGCGTGCTGTTGGTGGCGAAGCGGTCCCCCGGCATCTGCTGTTGTCGTGGTATGCGCGAGGGGGCCAGGTTGTGCCGGCGCTGCGGCCAGGCGAGCGCTGGCAACTGAAGGTGCGCCTGAAGCGTCCCCATGGCTTCAGCAATCCACATGGCTTCGACTATGAGGCGTGGTTGCTGGAGCGGGGGGTGCGGGCCACGGGACATGTTCGCGCGGATGCGGGCAACCAGCGTGTTGACTCGGGTGTGCATGGCTGGATGAATCGGGTGCATCGCCTGCGGGGCGAGATCCGCGAGCGCTTTGCACAGCATCTGCCGGATGCGCAGTATGCGGGCATTTTGACGGCTCTGGTGATTGGCGATCAGCGTGGCATTGACGAGGCGCAGTGGCAGGTCTTTCGTAGCACCGGAGTGGCGCATCTGGTGGCGATCTCGGGCATGCATGTGTCGATGATGGCCGTGCTGTGTGGCGGGATGGTTGGCTGGCTGTGGCGGCGCAGTGTGCGTCTGATGTTGTGGTGGCCGGCGCGCAAGGCGTCGGTTCTGGCCGGTCTGGTCGGGGCGGCAGGCTATGCACTGCTGGCGGGCCTGGGTTTGCCCACCCAGCGCGCGCTGGTGATGCTGAGTGTGGCCGCAGTCGGCTATCTGTGTGCCCGGGAAACGCTTGGCAGCCGTTTGTGGGCGCAGGCCTTGCTGGTGGTGTTGCTGATCGATCCGTGGGCCGTGCTGTCCGCCGGTTTCTGGTTGTCGTTTGCCGCAGTAGGGGCGATTCTGTTCGTGATGAGTGGCCGCACACACAGGCTGCAGGGGTGGCGTGCCGTGTTGCAGGTGCAACTGGCCATCTCGCTGCTGACGGCACCGCTGTTGCTGCTGCTGTTCAATGCTCTGCCGCTGGTTTCGCTGCCGGCCAATCTGGTCGCAATCCCGATGATGACGCTGGCCGTCGCGCCGCTGGCGTTGCTGGCGATGATGCCGCCGTTGACCCTGTTGCTTGATCTGGCGCACTGGATTCTGTCGGTGATGATGCTTTGGCTGGAATGGCTGGCGAGTTGGCCGCTTGCGCTGTGGCAGCAGGCCGCACTTCCTCCGGGGTTGATGATGGTGGTATGCGGTCTGCTGGTGTGGGCGATGCTGCCCGCCGGCACACCCTCCCGGGCGCTGGCGCTGTGCATGGTCTGTCTGGTTGTGTGGTCATGGTCACCGCCCAGGCCGGAATCGGGTGAATTTGTTACCAGCGTGCTGGATGTGGGCAATGGCATGGCGGTGCATGTCAGCACCTCCGGGCATGATCTGCTGTACGACACCGGGCCGCCGTATGGGCCATCTGCCGATGCGGGCTCACGGGTGATCCTGCCCTATCTGCGAGGGCTGGGTGTGTCACGTCTGAATGCGGTGGTGCTTTCGCATGACGACATCGATCACACCGGCGGTGCGGCCACCGTGCAGGCGGCCATGCCGGTTGAGCGTTGGTGGTTTTCTCCAGGCGCGGCACATGCGGCGCTGCGCGGACGCGGACAGTGGAAAGCGTGTGTTGCGGGTGAAGCCTGGGTGTGGGATGGGGTGCGTTTTGAGTGGTTGCACCCGGGGCCGGGGGAGGGGATGTTCAGGCGTGACAACGACAACTCGTGCGTTCTCAGGGTGGTCGCCGCGAGTGGACGCAGCCTGTTGCTTGCCGGTGATGTCGAGCGTGCAGCCGAGGCCAGTTTGCTGAGGCGAGAACGCGAGCGCGGGCGACTGGGCAGCGATGTGGTGCTGGTGCCGCACCACGGCAGTCGCTCCTCTTCGTCGCCGGACTTCGTGAAGGCCGTTGCGGCGCAGCATGCCGTGCATTCGGCCGGCTATTTGAATGCTTTTGGCCACCCCCACCCCGAGGTGTTGTCACGCTGGTCACAGGCCGGTGCGCGCAACTGGCGTACCGACCTGCAGGGGGCTGTGCGGGTGCACATGGGAGATGAAGTGTCGGTGAGTGCCCAGCGCAGCCTGAAGCCACGCTACTGGCACGCGCTGCGATGACGCAGGGGCGCTCACCGGCCCGGCTTGTGCGGTTAAACTTCCCGCATGCATGTGCATGAGAATATGAGAATGGGTGGGCCGCTGATATGGGTTTTGTCGATGCAGTGAGGCGTTGGTTGCGACCCGCCGGGTCGATGGTGCAGGCGGTGGTCGGGCATGAGATGCGGGTGCGCTCGGTGCAATGTATCGGGCCACATGGGCTGCACCGCATGGCCTATACCGAATGGGGCGATCCGCACAACCGCAAGGTGCTGGTGTGCGTGCATGGTCTGACCCGCAACGGGCGCGACTTCGATGATCTGGCGCGCAGCCTGGCCGACGAATACCGCGTGGTGTGCCCGGATGTGGTTGGACGAGGGCGCAGCGACTGGCTGGGGGTGAAGGATGACTACGGTTTCCCGCTGTATGTGTCGGATATGGTCACGCTGCTTGCCAGGCTGGATGCCGAGACGGTGCACTGGGTGGGCACCTCGATGGGGGGCATCATCGGCATGTTGCTGGCCAGCCAGCCGCACACGCCGATCGAGCGCCTGGTGCTCAATGATGTGGGGCCGGTGATCACCGCCGCCTCACTGCGCCGGATTGGCGAGTATGTGGGGCGCGCGCCCCTGTTTGCGGACATGGGCGAGGCGGAGGCCTGGCTTCGGGAAGTGGGCGCTTCGTTCGGGCCGCTGACCGATGCCCAGTGGCAGCACATCACGCAGCATTCGGTGGGCCCTGTCCCGGGGGGCTATGCGGTGGTGTACGACCCCGGCATTGGCGAAGTCTTCCGCAAAACTCCGCTGCTCGCGGATGTGAGTCTGTGGGAGGTGTATGACCACATCCGCTGCCCCACGCTGGCCATTCGTGGGGCTGAATCGGATCTGCTGGAGGCTTCCACCCTGCATGCCATGGGGCAGCGCGGTCCGTGTGCCGAGTGCGTGGAGTTTCCCGGTGTGGGGCACGCGCCAATGCTCATGGATGCAGGGCAGATCGCCCGGGTCAGGGGGTTTTTGCTGGGTGCTGAAAGCGGATCGATGCGGAGTTGATGCAGTAGCGCAGCCCGGTGGGTGCCGGACCATCTTCGAAGACATGGCCAAGATGGGCACCGCAGTGCCGGCACAGCACTTCGGTGCGGTGCATGAAATGGCTGTGATCGTCCTGTTCGGCAACGTTCTCCGCGTTTGCGGCCGCCCAGAAACTGGGCCAGCCGCAGCCGGCGTCGAACTTGTGGGCCGCATCGAACAGTGGGGTGTCGCAGCAGATGCAGCGATACGTGCCTGCCGCCCAGTGATTCCAGTAGGCACCGGTGAACGGTCGTTCGGTGCCTTTTTCCCGGGTCACATGATATTGCTCCGGGGTCAGGCGGGCACGCCAGCGGGTGTCGGAGTGGACGTCACGGGCATCCGCAAGCGCCTCGGAAACGGGCTCGGTGGTTTCTTCCGAGCCGGGGGCTTTGTCGTCGTGGCCTTTCCTGTCGCTCATGGCGTGCTCCTGTGTGGGCCTCAGTGCAGATGGCGCGGCGTCTGCTCGGCGTGTTCCTCGGGCATTTCTGCATGCACGATCTCACCGTCGGGGGAGGCGTACAGCGGTGAGCCGCAGTCATCGCAGTATTCCAGCGGAAAACGGTGCTCGAGGTTGACGATGTCATTGACGCCGCATTCACGCAGCACGGCTTCGATTTCGGTGGCGATGTCGGAGTTGTCGTCCTCCGGCCCGAGCAACGGCCACACCACCCCGTGCATCACCTGATCGTCGCCGTGGCGGGTGAAGCTGATGCGGTATTCCTGCAATTGCCGGTCGTGGAAAGGGGCAATCACGGCCCGCAGCCCGGATGACGGAATCTGCAGTTCGGCGCCGAGAAAGGCCACCGACGCATGGATCGCGTACGGTCGGCTGGAGCGATCGGCCTGACGGCTGGCTGCAAAGTAGGCCTCCGGCAGCACGACTTCGATTGCGCAGCCCGGCAGCAGCGGGGTGATGCAGGCCCCGCCCTGACTGCGCCACTGGCCAAGCGCCTGTTTGCGGTCGCTGCCGGTGCTTTCCTGCCAGTTGAACAGGGGCTGGTCACGCGGCACTGCCACGGCGGCGAGAAGGTAGCGGGTGTCGGACAGGAAGTGCACGGTCTCGGGCATGTTGCTGGTGTCGATGTGCAGGTCCTGGTTGTCCAGCGCGGCGCGCCCCAGAATGGCGGCAAATTCTGCGGTGGCGCAGTAGCCTTGCGGCAACTGGTCGGGGCTGAACAGGAAGTCGGCCACGGCCACCTGTGCCCCTTCGGCCAGCACATGGGCCTGCAGATGCACGCGCAGGTTGGCCATCACCGCCTTGGGCACGGTGTGGGTCGGGATGCGGAAGCGTGACCAGGCGAGCACCGGTGCGGCCAGCAGCAGGATGTCGTGCGCTTCGGATACGCCCAGCGCGTTCTCGGCACGCGATTCGATGCAGTCCGCCAGTTCTTCGTAGGCTCGCATCTCGGTGTTGTACAGATGATCGAGCGCGGCATTGAGCGCTTCTTCATCGTGGTTGCCGAGCAGGGTGTCGATGTGTGAGGACAGTTGCGATTCCCAGTAGCGGTCCTCGGCACGACTGCCGGACTCGGCCAGCCCGGTGGCCAGCCAGACCAGTTGTTCGGCGCCGCCGGCGAGACCGCCACGGCGTTTCTGTCGGGTTCTTTTCATTGCTTCCTCGGAGGTTTGCTTGATTCTGCGTGGTTTTGCGTGATTTTTCGGGGGCGTCCGGAGGCTGTCTCAGAAGCCCGGGTTCTTCAGTCTGACGGCCTGCAGGATGATTGCGGAGATTTCCTCGATCGACTTGGTGGTTGAGTCGAGCCAGGGGATGTTCTCGCGGCGCATCATCTTCTGGGCCGCATCGATTTCGTAGCGGCAGTTGTCGAGTGAGGCGTAGCGGCTGTTCGGGCGGCGCTCCTGGCGAATCTGGACCAGGCGCTCCGGGGCGATGGTCAGGCCAAACAGCTTGCGACGGTGGTTGTTGAGTTCTCCGGGCAGCTTGTTGCGCTCGAAATCTTCCGGAATCAGTGGGTAGTTCGCCGCCTTCACGCCGAACTGCATGGCCAGGTACAGGCTGGTGGGCGTTTTGCCGGAGCGTGACACGCCCACCAGGATCACATCTGCATCGGCCAGTTCGCCGTCGGAGGATACCCCATCATCGTGGGCCATGGCGTAATTGATCGCTTCGATGCGCGCCTTGTAGTTCTGGCTGTCCGCAATGCCGTGAAAACGGCCGACCGCGTGCGTGGAGCGCATGCCCAGTTCGGCTTCCAGCGGGCCGATGAATTGCTCGAACAGATCGACGAACAGGGCATCGATGCCCTGCATGCCCCTGATCGTCTCAGGATTGACCAGGGTGCTGAAAACGATTGGGCGCATGCCGTCCTTGCGTGCCGCTTCGCGAATTTGCCGACCACAGTCGATGGCCTTGTCGAGGTCGTCGACAAAGGGCATGCGCACCTGCCTGAAGTTGAACTCCGGGAACTGGGCAAGCAGGCTGTGACCGAGTGTTTCGGCGGTGATGCCGGTGCCGTCCGAGATGAAAAACACGGTGCGGGGGGTGGATGGGCTCATGATCGTCCGTGCGGTTGCGTGGAAAAGTGCACAAAGCCGCACACAAGTGGTGCGGCACAGCAGCAAAGTTCGGTAAAATCACATTTTGCGTTTTCCCCAACATTTTCGGAAGGCCATTCATGTCCCGCTACGTCATCCCCTTCACTGAACTTCGCATGACCGACGTCGATAAAGTCGGCGGCAAGAACGCTTCGCTTGGCGAAATGATCAGCCAGTTGCCTGCCAGCGTGCGGGTGCCGGGCGGTTTTGCCACGACGGCAGACGCTTACCGCGAGTTCCTGGCACATCAGGGGCTGGCTGACCGGATTCATGCCGCACTCGAATCGCTGGATGTGGACGATGTGGATGCGCTGGTCAAGATTGGCGCCCACATCCGTCAGTGGATTGTCGATACGCCGTTCCCGGCCCAGCTCGAGGCTGAAATCAAGGCTGCGTATGAGCAGATCACCTCGGAAGGGGAAGGCAGCTTTGCGGTGCGCTCCTCGGCGACGGCCGAAGACCTCCCGGATGCCTCGTTTGCGGGTCAGCAGGAAACCTTCCTGAACATCCACGGCTACGAGAACATCCTGCACGCGATGAAGGAAGTGTTCGCGTCCCTGTACAACGACCGGGCGATCGCCTACCGGGTGCACAAGGGTTTTACCCATGCCGAAGTGGCCCTGTCGGCTGGCGTGCAGCGCATGGTGCGCTCGGATACCGGTGCCTCCGGTGTGATGTTTACCATCGATACCGAATCGGGCTTTTCCGACGTGGTGTTCATCACCGCCTCCTACGGCCTGGGCGAAACCGTGGTGCAGGGCGCGGTGAACCCGGACGAATTCTATGTGCACAAGCCCACTCTGGCCTTGGGCAAGCCGGCCGTGGTGCGCCGCAACCTGGGTTCGAAGCTGATCAAGATGGTGTTTGCCGACAAGGCCGAGGCCGGCAAGTCGGTGCGTACCGTGGATGTGGCCGAAGCCGACCGCAACCGTTTCTCGCTCACCGACGAGGACGTGCTCGAACTCGCCCGCTATGCGGTGATCATCGAGCAGCACTATGGTCGCCCGATGGACATCGAGTGGGGTAAAGACGGTGTGGATGGCAAGCTCTACATCCTGCAGGCCCGTCCCGAGACGGTGAAGTCGCAGTCCTCCGGGCTGGTGATGGAAAAGTACCGCCTCAAGCAGTACGGCAAGGCACTCACCCACGGCCGTGCGATCGGCCAGAAGATCGGTGCCGGCACCGTGCGCGTGGTGAAGGATGCCTCCGAAATGAACCGTGTGCAGGCCGGCGACATCCTGGTCACCGACATGACCGACCCCAACTGGGAGCCGGTGATGAAGCGCGCCAGCGCCATTGTCACCAATCGCGGCGGGCGTACCTGCCACGCGGCGATCATCGCGCGTGAGCTGGGCATTCCGGCCATCGTCGGCTGCGGCAACGCCACCGAGGTGCTGGAAGAGGGCGATTCGGTCACCGTCTCCTGCGCCGAAGGCGACACCGGTTATGTGTATCGCGGCAAGCTGGAATTCGAGGTCATCACCACCGACATGGGCAACTTGCCCGACATTCCGGTGAAGATCATGATGAACGTGGGCAACCCGGAACTCGCCTTCGAGTTTGCGCAGATTCCCAACGGTGGCGTTGGTCTGGCGCGGGTGGAGTTCGTCATCAACAACATGATCGGCATTCACCCGAAGGCGATCCTTGAGCTGGGCCAGGTGCCGGCCAACCTGCGTGACGAGATCACGCGTCGTTCGCGCGGTTACGCCACGCCCAAGCAGTTCTTCATCGAAAAGCTGGTCGAAGGCATTGCCACGATTGCGGCCGCCTTCTATCCGAAGCCGGTGATCGTGCGCATGTCGGACTTCAAGTCCAACGAATACCGCAAGCTGCTCGGTGGCGACATCTATGAGCCGGAAGAGGAAAACCCGATGCTGGGTTTCCGTGGTGCTTCGCGCTACATCGCGCATTCTTTCCGTGACTGCTTCGAGATGGAAGTGGCCGCCATGAAGCGGGTGCGCAACGAGTTGGGGCTCACCAACGTGCAGGTGATGATCCCCTTCGTGCGCAATCTGGAAGAAGCTGCCGGGGTGGTCGAGTTGCTCGCCGAACACGGTCTGAAGCGTGGTGAAGACGACCTGAAGCTGATCATGATGTGCGAGATCCCCTCCAACGCCATCCTGGCCGACCGTTTCCTGGAATATTTCGACGGTTTCTCCATCGGCTCGAACGACCTGACCCAGCTCACCCTTGGGCTGGACCGCGATTCCGGTCTGGTGGCGCACGCCTTCGACGAGCGCGATCCGGCGGTCAAGCAGCTGCTTTCCATGGCCATCCAGAGCGCCAACAAGCTCGATAAATATGTCGGCATCTGCGGCCAAGGGCCGTCCGACCATGCTGATTTTGCCGAATGGCTGATGGACGAAGGCATCCAGACCATCTCGCTGAACCCCGACACGGTGGTCGATACCTGGCTGAAGCTCGCCGCGCATCGCAAGTGACGGGTTGGGGCACGGGCGCATCGGTCCGTGCCTGCGCAGGCTGACATGACGGCAGTCTCCGGACTGCCGTCGTTGCGTTCACTGTCTCATTCCGGAGTGAAACAAGACATGTCTTTGGTGTTAGACTTCCGCGTTCGTTTTTCATTTTGTCCAACAGTGTTGAGACAAATACAACCCGGGTGACCGGTGTGTCACCCCCAGTCATCGATCTGAACAAGCGTTCGCGTGGGTGTTTGGCGGAGCAGGAGTTTCGAGCATGGCTTTCATGATTGTTTCAGCGGGACGGGTTGCATCGTCGGCAACGCGCACCGTGCGCCTGAGTGTCATGGTGGTGTCGCTGCTGGTTGTGGTGCTGACGATGTTTGCGGCCGGTTTGCTGGTCGGAGCCAGGTGGCTGCCGGATTCACGCAGCGGGGCGCCGATGCCGCAGCCTGAGCACGTGGCTGCCGTGGAGGCTCCGGTGACGCCTGAATTGCCGGAAGTAACGCCTGCCCGTGTTGCAGAGGACGCGGAGGACCGCTTGCTGATCGAACGCTTGGGCGAGCTCTCGGGACGGGTGATACAGTTGGAAGCCGAGGCGATGGCGCTCACCGAGCGTATCGGCGCGATTCAGGATTTCGAAGCCCGGGTTGCCGGTCAGGATTTCGAGAACATCAAGGGGCGGCTGGCGAAGACGCCGCCTGGCCGGTCGTCCGGTGGTCCGCTGCTTGAGGCCTTGCCCGAGCCGTCAGCGCAGCCGTCCCTCACGGCGCCGTCACTGACCGCTGAAATGCTCGACCAGATGGTGGGTGTCGAATCCGAGATCGGCCGTTTGGCCGCGCTGCTTTCCGAGCTCGACCGGCTTGCAGCGAGCATCAACATTACCCATCTGTCCTTTCCGGGGCGTTCGCCCATGCCCGATCAGCGCATCACCTCGGCGTTCGGCAACCGGATCGACCCATTCAACCGGCGTCGCGCCTTCCACAGCGGGGTGGATTATCCCGCGCCCAAGGGAAGTCCGATTCATGCCAGTGCCGGTGGCAAGGTGATTTTTGCGGGGCGTCGCCCGTTTTATGGCAACACGGTGGAGATCGACCACGGTGCCGGGCTGGTGACGCGTTATGCGCACGCCTCCCGCCTGAATGTGAAGCTGGGTGATGTGGTGATGCCCGGCGAAAAGATTGCGGAAGTGGGTTCCACCGGGCGTTCCACCGGGCCGCATCTGCATTTCGAAATTCTCAAGGATGGACATTTTGTCGATCCGACCGTTTATCTGGCCCGCTTCTGATCTGAGCTTCCTGTCATCGTGAGTCGAAAACTGCCCGTCAATCGCAACCTGACCCGCGCCTCTCTGGCGCTCGCTCCCCGATGCAGTCCGCTACGTGGCGTCCTTCTTGTGTGCCTTGGCCTGGTCATGGGGCTGTTGGCGGCCGGCGTGTTCTGGTTTGCGTTCGATGCCACGGTGGTGCCCGAGAGGGGCGCCCCCGCTGCGGCGATGGATGAGATCGGTCTGGATGCGCTGCGCGAGGCTCACGCCGAGCAGACGCGTGCAAACGAGGCGCTGAAGGATTCGCTGAGCGCGGCAATCACCGATCTTGAAGTCGAGAAGGCCACCCGGCAGGAGCTGGAGCGGCAGCTTGGCCTGTTGAATCAGCAACTCAAGGAAGCGAATGAGGCGCTGGAGTTTTTTCGCGCCAACACTGATGGCGCGCGGTGAGCGGGGTCTGCGCGCGCAAAGAATCGCCGGAGAGTGGAGGCATGATGTTCGGCAAGAAAAAAGACAAACGTAACGCAATCGAAGTCACGCGCCTGTCCAGCCTGGTGGCGGACAATCTGCAGGTGGTCGGCGATGTGCTGTTTGCCGGTGGTCTTCGGGTAGATGGCAAGATCGAGGGCAATGTGCTCGGGCGCGAGGGCGAGAAGAGCCTGATCGTGCTCAGCCAGAAAGGCTGCATCGTGGGGCGGGTACGCGCCTACGATGCGGTGATCAATGGCACCATCTCGGGCGATCTGGAGGTGGAGCATTTTCTCGAACTGCAGGCCGGTGCGCGCGTGTCCGGCAATATCAGTTACCGGCAGCTGCAAATGGAGTGCGGGGCCACCATAGAGGGGCAGTTGGTGTGCACCGAAGACGTGCGCTCCGTACTTCAGGAACGTGCGAGCGCAACTTCTGTACCGGCACGGCTCGCCATGCCCGTGGTTGAAGCGTCCTCCGTGCAGGATGACGAAACCACGGTCATCCCCTCTTCGCCGGGGACTGTGCCTCGCCCCTGAGCGCTCGGGGCGTATGGGCCGGGGAGTCGGGTATAATCGGGCGTTTGGGTTGCAGCGCCCGTCAGGGGGCCACTCAAGTCCGATCCCCATCACTGATCCTACCCCATGGCCATGATCCTCAAACTGCGCGGCGCCGACGCGCTTTCCGCTTCCCGTCTTGACCGTCTTGCGAGCAACCTTTCCGCCATTGTGCCCAGGCTCAAGGGGCTGAGTGCGGAGCACTGGTATTTCGTTGAGCTGTCCGCCGCACTGGAGGCCGACGAGCAGGCTCGTCTGGTCGAGTTGATCGGTGCCACGCCGTCTTCGTCCGAGGCGCCGCAGGGCACGTCGCTGCTGGTGGTGCCGCGTCTGGGCACGATTTCGCCCTGGTCGTCCAAGGCCACCGACATTGCCCGTCAGTGCGGTTTCGAAAAACTGCTGCGCATCGAGCGTGGCATCGCCTTCGTGCTGGATGTGAAGGGCGGGCTGGATGAGCGCCAGTTCTCGGCGGTGTTGCCGATGCTGCACGACCGCATGACCGAGTCCGTGCTGCAGGATGTGGACGCGGCCGAAGCCCTGTTCCATCACTACGAACCCCAGCCGCTCACTTCGGTGGATGTGCTGGGCGGAGGACGTGCGGCGCTGGTCGGTGCGAATGCCGAACTGGGGCTGGCGCTGTCCGAGGATGAGATCGACTATCTGGTGGACAACTTCAGTCGCATCGGGCGCAATCCCACCGATGTCGAACTGATGATGTTTGCGCAGGCCAATTCAGAGCACTGCCGCCACAAGATTTTCAATGCCGACTGGGTGATCGATGCACGCCCGATGGACAAGACCCTGTTTGGCATGATCCGTGACACCCACAAGGCACACCCCGAAGGCACGGTCGTGGCGTATTCCGACAATGCCTCGGTGATCGAAGGGGCCGAGGTCGATGTGCTGTATCCGGATGCCGATGGACAGTGGCGTTATCACCGGGAACTGACGCACATTCTGGCGAAGGTCGAAACGCACAACCACCCGACTGCGATTTCGCCCTTTCCGGGCGCAGCCACCGGGGCCGGAGGCGAGATTCGCGACGAGGGCGCGACCGGGCGCGGTTCGCGTCCCAAGGCCGGGCTGACCGGCTTTTCGGTGTCGAGCCTGAACATCCCCGATTTTCCGCAACCCTGGGAGAAGCCCTACGGCCGGCCGGAGCGCATCGCTTCGGCGCTGGACATCATGATCGAAGGGCCGATCGGGGGGGCTGCGTTCAACAACGAATTTGGCCGGCCGAATCTGGCGGGCTACTTCCGCAGCTTCGAGCAGGAAGTGATGGGCGAGGTACGCGGGTACCACAAGCCGATCATGATTGCGGGGGGGCTGGGCAACATCCAGTCCGGGCAGTCCTTCAAGAAGCAGTTCGCTCCGGGCACCCTGCTGATCCAGCTCGGCGGGCCGGGGATGCTGATCGGCCTCGGGGGCGGTGCGGCATCGAGCATGACCACGGGCACGAACACGGCCGATCTTGACTTTGCTTCGGTGCAGCGCGGCAACCCGGAAATCCAGCGCCGTTGCCAGGAGGTCATCGACCGCTGCTGGCAGCAGGGCGAAGCCAATCCGATTTTGTCGATTCACGATGTGGGGGCGGGCGGGCTGTCCAATGCCATGCCCGAACTGGCCGACTCGGCGGGCTTGGGCGCGTGCTTCGAGCTGCGCGAGGTGCATATCGAGGAGCCGGGCATGAGCCCGCGCGAAATCTGGAGCAATGAGTCGCAGGAGCGCTACGTGCTTGCGGTGTCGCCTGAGCGCCTGGACGACTTCCGGGCCATCTGCGAGCGCGAGCGTTGCCCGTTCGCAGTGCTCGGCGAAGCCACCGACGATGGCCACCTCACCGTGACCGATCGTCATTTCGGCAACAAGCCGGTGGACATGGAAATGCAGGTGCTGCTCGGCAAGCCGCCGAAGATGACCCGCAATGTGTCGCGCCGCGTGGTGCATCTGCCACCGTTCGACACCACCGACTATGACCTGTGCGAAGCCGGCCTGCGCGTGCTGCGCCTGCCGGCCGTGGCCTCCAAGGAGTTTCTCATCACCATTGGCGACCGTTCGGTGGGCGGGCTGGTGGCACGTGACCAGATGGTCGGCCCCTGGCAGGTGCCGGTGGCCGATGTGGCGGTGACTGCCATGAGCTTCACCGGCCATCGCGGTGAAGCCTTTGCCATGGGCGAGCGTACGCCGGTGGCCTGCCTGGATGCCAGCGCATCGGTCAGGCTGGCGGTGGGCGAGGCCATCACCAACATTGCCGCCGCGCAGATTGCCGGGCTGGGGCAGGTGAAACTGTCCGCCAACTGGATGGCCGCTGCCGGACATCGTGGTGAGGATGCCCGCTTGTTTGACGCGGTGAGTGCGGTGTCGACCTTCTGCCAATCTGCCGGATTGGCGATTCCGGTGGGCAAGGATTCGCTGTCCATGAAGACCGCATGGAGCGAAGAGGTGGGCGGCAAAGCGGTGGACAAGCAGGTGATTGCACCCCTGTCGCTTATCGTGACGGCTTTTGCGCCGGTAGAGGACATCCGTCGTACGCTTACTCCGCAGCTGCAAATCAGCGAAGGGGTGGAAACCGACCTGATTCTGATCGATCTGGGCAATGGCCGGAACCGGCTGGGGGGTTCGGCGCTGGCGCAGGTGTATGGCTCGGTGGCCGAACACGCGCCCGATGTCGATGCACAGCAGTTGGCCGCGTTTTTCGAGCTGATCCAGCAGTTCCGCCGTGACGGCCTGCTGCTGGCCTACCACGATCGCAGCGATGGCGGCCTGTTTGCGACGCTGTGCGAAATGGCCTTTGCGTCACACTGCGGTCTGTCGGTATTGCTCGATACGGTGTGCTTCGACCCCTACATGAATGATGTGGATGGCCTGGACAAGAAGCCGGACACCATCAAGGGGCGTCTTGACGACCGTCTGTTCTCCGGCCTGTTCGCCGAGGAACTGGGCGCAGTGATTCAGATCCGCCGCGAGGACCGTGCCCGCATCACCGCGCCGCTGGCCGGGGCCGGCCTGGCCTACCACTTTGTCGGTGAGCCCAACGACAAGGACGAACTGCGCTTCTGGCGTAATGCGAAGCTGGTGTTCAACGCTCCGCGAGCCGAGTTGCAGCAGGCGTGGAGCGAAACCAGTTATCACATTGCCCGGCTGCGTGACGACCCCGAATCGGTACAGCAGGCATTCGATGCGATGGCCCGGGGAGATGATCCTGGCCTGTCGGTCAGCACCACGTTCGATCCGGCCGAGGACATTACCGCCCCGATGATTGCCACGGGGGTGCGTCCTCCGGTGGCGGTGCTGCGCGAGCAGGGCGTGAATTCCCACGTCGAGATGTCTGCCGCATTCGAGCGGGCCGGTTTCCAGCCGCATGATGTGCATATGTCCGACCTGCAGTCGGGCCGGGTGAAGCTGGATGACTTCATCGGCCTGGCTGCCTGCGGTGGTTTCTCGTACGGCGACGTGCTCGGGGCGGGGCAGGGCTGGGCCAAGTCCATTCTGTTCAATCCGGAGCTGCGGGCGATGTTCGAGCGCTTCTTTACCCGTGAGGACAGCTTTGCGCTGGGGGTGTGCAATGGCTGCCAGATGATGGCGCATCTGGCCCCGATCATTCCGGGGGCGGAGCACTGGCCGCGCTTCCATCGCAACCGCAGCGAGCAGTTCGAAGCCCGCTTCGTGATGACCGAGGTGCTCGACAGCCCGTCGATCCTTCTGGCCGGCATGGCCGGCAGCCGCATGCCGATCGTGGTCAGCCATGGCGAGGGCAGGGCGGTGTTCCGGGAGGAGGCCGACCGCCTGGCCGCGCTGGGCAGTCTGCGCTACATCGACAACAGCGGGGCGGTGGCCGAACGCTATCCGTTCAACCCGAACGGTACGCCGGATGGGGTGACTGGCTTCACTACGGCGAACGGTCGTTTCACCATCATGATGCCCCACCCGGAGCGCACCTTCCGCAGCGTGCAGATGAGCTGGCGCCCGCACACGCTGGGTGAGGATTCGCCCTGGCTGCGCATGTTCCGCAATGCCCGTCGCTGGGTGGGCTGAGCGGTCATGAACGACGGCCTCCGGGGGGCTACCGGAGGCCGTTTTGCTTGAGACGGGTCAAGGTGCCGTGTGCCTGGCCCGCTATACTCGCCCTGAATGCCTGAAGGAGAAATCATGCTTTCCAGAGCACGCAATGCCGTGAATCGTGTGCAGCGGTTGATGTGGATGTTGCTGCTGGCCGTGCTGCTGACGGCCTGCGCCGAACAGGGGCCGGGCTTTCACGCGACGGACATCACCGGCGCGAACTATGGCAAGGATTTCCGGCTGGTCGATTCGGAGGGACAGTTGCGTACCCTGGCAGATTTCCGTGGCAAGGTGGTGGTGGTGTATTTCGGTTTCATCCAGTGCCCGGATGTGTGCCCCACTGCGCTGTTGCGGGCTGTTGAGGCGAAAAGCTTGCTCGGCGACCAGGGCGAACGCATGCAGGTGGTCTATATCACGGTCGACCCCGAGCGCGACACGCCGGACATCGTGAAGGAATACATGGCCGCCTTCGATCCGGCGTTCATCGGTCTGCATCCGACGCTGGAAGAGCTGCCGGAGGTGGCAAAAACCTTCCGCGTGTTCTACCGCAAGGTGCCCACGGGTGAGTCCTACACCATGGACCACACGGCCACCTCATTCGTTTACGACACCGAGGGCCGGCTCAGGCTGGCCATTCCACACGCACAATCGGCCGAGCACATGGCCGCAGACTTGCGAACCCTGCTCGGCATGGCAAAGTAAGCACACGCTCGCTGGCGTGTGCCGAAGGCCAGCAAAAACGGCAGCGGGGTTGATCGCCCGGCTGCCGCTTTCCTTGCCCCTGCGCTTCAGGTGCCGAGGTGCTTACATCCCCTGATACAGCGGACCTTCCCCGCCTTGCGGCACCACCCAGTTGATGTTTTGCGTGGGGTCCTTGATATCGCAGGTCTTGCAGTGCACGCAGTTCTGCGCATTGATCTGCAGGCGGGGGCCAGCCTCTTCCTGCACGATTTCATACACCCCTGCCGGGCAGTAACGCTGCTCAGGTGCGTCGTAACGGGCAAGGTTGACCGTGATCGGCACCGAGGCGTCCTTCAGCTGAAGGTGACAGGGTTGCTCTTCCTCGTGGTTGGTGTTGGAGAGGAACACCGAGGACAGACGATCGAAGGTGAGCACGCCGTCGGGCTTGGGATACTCGATCTTCGGGCATTCGGACGCGGGTTTCAGCGTGGTGTGATCGGCGCTGTTGTGCAGCGTCCAGGGGGCCTTGCCGCGCAGCACGATCTGGTCGAAGCCGAACAGCAGCGAACCGAGAATCAAGCCTTTCTTCATGTAGGGCTTGAAGTTGCGTGACTTGTGCAGCTCCTCGTGCAGCCAGCTTTCGCGGAATGCTTTTGGATAGGCGTCCAGTTCGTCGCGGCTGCGTTCGGCCGTCACGGCCTCGAAAGCTGCCTCCGCAGCCAGCATGCCGCTCTTGATCGCCGCATGAATGCCCTTGATGCGTGCAGCGTTGAGATAGCCCGCATCGTCGCCGATCAGGGCGCCGCCGGGGAAGGTGGTTTTCGGCAGCGATTGCAGGCCACCGGCAGCCAGGGCGCGGGCGCCATACGACAGGCGCTTGCCGCCTTCGAGGAATTTGCGCACTTCCGGATGCGTCTTGTAGCGCTGGAACTCTTCAAATGGCGACAGGTGCGGATTGCTGTAGTTAAGACCGACAACGAACCCCACCGCAACCAGATTGTCCTCCAGGTGATACATGAAGGAGCCGCCGTAAGTCTGCGTGTCCAGCGGCCAGCCAGCGGTGTGCATCACCATGCCCGGCACATGCTGGCTGGCCGGCACTTCCCACAGTTCCTTGATACCGATGCCGTAGGTTTGCGGATCGACCCCCTCGCGCAGATTGAAGCGGGTCTCGAGCTCCTTGCCCAGATGACCACGGCAGCCCTCGGCAAACAGGGTGTAGCGTGCATGCAGCTCCATGCCGGGCTGGTGGTTGGGGCCGGGTGTGCCGTCGCGGTGCAGGCCCATGTCGCCGGTGGCGATGCCCTTCACCGCGCCGTTTTCGTCATACAGCACTTCGGCCGCGGCAAAGCCGGGGTAGACCTCGATGCCGGCAGCCTCGCACTGCTCGCCCAGCCATTTTGCGAGATGCCCCAGGCGCACGATGTAGTTGCCGTGGTTGGTGAAGCAGTCGGGCAGCAGCGCATTGGGGGTGCTGCGGGCGCCGCTTTCGGTCAGGAACAGGAAGCGGTCTTCGGAAACTTCGGTCTGGATCGGTGCGCCCTTTTCCTTCCAGTCGGGAATCAGCTCGTTCAGCGAGCGGGGGTCGAGCACGGCGCCCGACAGCGAATGGGCGCCAATCTCCGCGCCCTTTTCGATCAGGCAGATCGACACGTCCTGCCCCTTCTCGTCGGCGAGCTGCTTGAGACGCAGCGCTGCGGCCAGTCCTGCAGGGCCTCCTCCGACGACCAGGACATCGAATTCCATCGATTCGCGTTCCATATTGTGCTTCTCCTCGCGGTGCTTCCGGTTATACGGTTGTCTGTCCAGCCGGGCAGCGCCGGTGCGCCGTGACTGAACCTGCTCTGGCAATGCGGCAACACTTCACATGCTAGTATCACCGACATCGGTAACATACGGTGGCGTATGTTACATTAGCTCCCGCCGGTTGATCAAAAGGAGATGAATCAATGCACGAAGAACGCAAACTGCTGCTCACCACGCGCATGCCGGTGCGCTGGGGCGACATGGACTACTACGGCCATGTCAACAACACGGTGTACTTTCGCTATTTCGAGCAGGCGCGGGTGGAGTGGATCGAGAACATGGGTTTTCCCGTGAGTCCGTCCGAGGAAAGCGGGGCGGTCATCGTGAACGCCGATTGCACCTTCAGGATTCCGGTAAACTACCCGGCCACCGTGGAGATCAAAGTGTTTGCCGGCAAGCCCGGACGCAGCAGCGTGATGACCTGGTACGAGCTGTATGTGGTCGGCGATGAGCGCCTTTACGCAGAGGGTTCGGCCAAGGTGGTGTGGATGAATCCGGCCACCGGCAAGTCGGTGCCCTTGCCCGAGCGCCTGCGCGAACTGCTGTAAGGGTGGCACGCCGGTCAGTGACAAGCAGGCAAGCAGTACCCCTAACCATACAAATAAACCAATAAGCAGGAGACTTTCAGATGACGGCCGTAGCCGAGCGCCCATTGTGGACCCCATCCGCAGAACGTATTGCCCAAGCCAATCTCACCGCGTTTGCCCGCAAGGCCGAAGCGCGCTGGGGCGTGAGCCTGCCCGATTACGAGGCACTGCATGCCTGGTCGGTGCAGGCCCCGGAGCAGTTCTGGAGCAGCGTCTGGGACGGCGATGAAGCCGGCACGGGCGTGCTGGGCGAGGCCGGCAGTGTGGTGCTGGCCGATGGCGGCCGCATGCCGGGTGCACACTGGTTTCCCGAAGCCAGGCTGAACTTTGCGCAGAACCTGCTGCGCAGCCGCGATGCCCACGATGCGCTGGTGTTCTGGGGCGAAGACAAGGTGAAAAACCGCCTCAGCCATGGCGAGCTGTATCGCGAGGTGGCACGCTTTGCCGCCGCATTGCGCGAGCAGGGTGTGGTGCGTGGCGACCGGGTGGCGGCCTACATGCCGAACATGCCCCAGACCATCGTTGCAATGCTGGCTGCAGCCAGCATCGGCGCGATCTTCACCTCGGCTTCGCCCGATTTCGGGGTGCAGGGCGTGATCGACCGCTTCGGTCAGACCCTGCCCAAGGTGCTGATTGCCTGCGACGGCTACTGGTACAACGGCAAGATCGTCGATGTGCTGCCCAAGCTGGCCGAGATCGTGCCGCAGCTGCCCACGGTCGAGCGCGTGGTGGTGGTGCCTTATGTGCATGGCGAGCACGACCTGTCGGCCATTCCGCATGCGCGCATGTGGGACGCCTTCGTCGAGGATCACCGCGCGGTGACCGAGATCGAATTCGCCCAGCTGCCGTTCGATCATCCGCTCTACATCATGTATTCATCGGGCACCACGGGCGTGCCCAAGTGCATCGTGCATTGTGCGGGCGGCGCCCTGTTGCAGCATCTCAAGGAACACCGTCTGCATGGCGATGTGAGGCCTGGCGACCGGGTGTTCTACTTCACCACCTGCGGCTGGATGATGTGGAACTGGCTGGTGTCCGGTCTGGCAGCGGGCGCCACGCTGTTGCTGTACGATGGCTCGCCCTTCATCGGCAAGGGCACGATCCTCTTCGACTATGCCGACGCCGAGCGCATGACCCACTTCGGCACGTCGGCCAAGTTCATCGATGCGATCGCCAAGATCGAGCTCAAGCCGCGCGAGACGCACCGCCTGGAAGCCCTGCGGGTGATGATGAGCACCGGTAGCCCGCTGGTGCCGGAAGGCTTCGACTACGTGTATCGCGACATCAAGACCGACCTGCAGCTGTCGTCGATTTCCGGGGGCACCGACATCATTTCCTGCTTCGTGCTGGGCAGTCCGTGGCTGCCGGTGTGGCGTGGCGAGATCCAGTGCAAGGGCCTGGGCATGGCGGTCGAGGTGTTCGATGAAGAAGGCCGTCCGCTCAGTGGCGAGAAGGGCGAGCTGGTGTGCACCCGCCCCTTCCCGGTGATGCCGGTAGGGTTCTGGAACGATCCGCAGGGCGAGAAGTATCGTGCCGCCTACTTCGAGCGCTTCGACAACATCTGGTGCCATGGAGACTTCTGCGAGGTGACCGGGCATGGTGGGCTGATCATCTATGGCCGCTCCGATGCCACCCTCAACCCCGGTGGCGTGCGCATCGGCACGGCCGAGATCTACCGCCAGGTGGAGAAGCTGCCCGAAGTGGTCGAATCCATCGTCATCGGCCAGGACTGGCCGCCGCAGCAGCCCAACGACGTGCGTGTGGTGCTGTTCGTCAAGCTGCGCGACGGGCTCACGCTGGATGAAGCGCTGGTCAAGCGCATCAAGCAAACCATTCGCGACAACACCACGCCGCGCCATGTGCCGGCGAAGGTGCTGCAGGTGGCCGACATTCCGCGCACCAAGAGCGGCAAGATCGTCGAGCTGGCGGTGCGCAATGTGGTGCATGACAAACCGGTGCGCAACAAGGAGGCGCTTGCCAACCCCGAAGCGCTTGCACACTTTGCCCATCGCGCCGAATTGGCAGACTGAACGCACCGCACGGTGTACAAGGAGCAGGCAACATGCTGATGAACCGAGACAAATCCACGCTGCTCATCATCGATGTGCAGACCCGGCTGGCGCCGGCGATCCACGACGGACAGCGGGTGGTGGAGCGCTGCATCTGGCTGGCCGGCGTGGCCAACCGCATGAGCGTGCCGGTGGTGGTGACCGAACACTTTCCCGACAAGATCGGCGCCACGCTCGACGCGGTGAAAGCCGTCACGCCGGACGCCTGCTATGTAAGCAAGCAGTGCTTTTCCGGTCAGGCCGAAGGGCGTCTGGACGCCACTGCAGTGGGGGAGCGGCGCCAGGTGGTTGTTTGCGGCACCGAGGCCCATGTGTGTGTCCAGCAGACTGCGCTGGAGTTGCGCTGGGCCGGCAAGGAAGTGTTTGTGGTCGCCGACGCCTCGGGTTCGCGCGATCCGGCCAACCGCGATCTGGCGTTTGAACGCATGCGGGCACACGGCATCGAGATTGTCTCTTCGGAGATGGTTGCGTTCGAGTGGCTGCAGCGCGGTGGTACCGAGCTGTTCCGCACGGTCAACCGCGATTTCATTCGCTGAGTTCCTGCGGCCGTACCCGCCCTGGGCGGGTACGGGGCCGGCAAGGCGGTGAGGGTGATTTTGCGCCCGCCGTCCTTCCGGAGCGGGGGTGACTTCGGTTATCATCGCGCTTTCCCGCAGTTGCATTCTCATGACCAAATACGTCTTCGTTACTGGCGGTGTCGTGTCCTCTCTGGGCAAGGGCATCGCGGCGGCCTCGCTGGGCGCCATCCTGGAATCCCGCGGCATCAAGGTCACGCACCTCAAGCTGGATCCTTACATCAACGTCGATCCGGGCACGATGAGCCCGTTTCAGCACGGCGAGGTGTTCGTCACCGAGGACGGTGCCGAAACCGACCTCGATCTCGGTCACTACGAGCGCTTCACCAGCGCCCGCATGAGCCGTGCGAACAACTTCACCACCGGTCAGATCTACGAATCGGTGATCAAGAAGGAGCGTCGCGGCGAATACCTGGGCAAGACCGTGCAGGTGATCCCGCACATCACCGACGAGATCAAGCTGTCCATCAAGCGTGGCGCAGCCGGGGCCGATGTGGCCATCGTCGAGGTGGGCGGCACCGTGGGCGACATCGAGTCGCTGCCGTTTCTCGAAGCCATCCGTCAGATGGGCATCGAGGAGGGGCGCAACCGCACCTGTTTCATCCACCTCACGCTGCTGCCCTACATTCCCACGGCCGGTGAGCTGAAGACCAAGCCCACCCAGCATTCGGTGAAGGAATTGCGCGAGATCGGCATCCAGCCCGACATCCTGCTGTGCCGTGCGGACCGCTCGATTCCGGCCGACGAGCGCAAGAAGATCGCGCTGTTCTGCAACGTGATGCCCGAGGCGGTGATCGAGTGCCTGGATGCGGACTCCATCTACAAGATTCCCGGCATGCTGCATGACCAGATGCTCGACGAGATCGTCTGTCACAAGCTGGGCATCCTGGCGCGTGCAGCCGACCTGAGCGTGTGGGAGAACCTCATCGATGCGCTCGAAAATCCGAGACAGTCGGTGGACATCGCCTTTGTCGGCAAGTATGTCGACCTCACCGAGTCCTACAAGTCGCTGATCGAGGCGGTCAATCACGCCGGCATGCACACCCGCAGCAAGGTGAACATCCACTTCATCGACTCGGAAGACATCGAAAGCAGCGGCACCGCGATGCTCGCACGCATGGATGCCATTCTGGTGCCGGGCGGTTTCGGCAAGCGTGGCACCGAAGGCAAGATTGCCGCAATCCGTCATGCCCGCGAAAACCGGGTGCCGTATCTGGGCATCTGCCTCGGCATGCAGCTCGCGGTGGTCGAGTTTGCGCGCAATGTGGCCGCCATGGACGGGGCGCATTCCACCGAATTCGAGCAGGATACCCCCTACCCGGTGATCGGCCTGATTACCGAATGGCAGGATCGCAGCGGCAAGCGCGAGAAGCGCAGCGCAGAATCCGACCTGGGAGGCACGATGCGTTTGGGGGGCAGGTGTGCCATCTGGCCGAAGGCTCGCTGGCGCGCGAAATCTACGGTGCCGATGACATTCTGGAGCGCCACCGTCACCGCTACGAAGTGAACAACACCTTGTTGAGCAGACTCGAAGAAAAGGGGCTGCGCGTCTCCGGCCGCGCGCCGGGCACGGATCTGTGCGAAATGGTCGAACTGCCGGCAGAGGTGCATCCCTGGTTTGTCGGTTGCCAGTTCCACCCCGAATTCACCTCCAACCCGCGCAAGGGCCATCCGCTGTTCAGCGCCTTCATGAAGGCCGCGCTTGCGCACAAATCCGCAGCCGCTGCGGCTTGAGGAGTCCTGCCATGAAACTGTGTGGATTCGATGTCGGACTGGACCAGCCCATCTTCCTGATTTCCGGACCCTGCGTGATCGAATCGCGCGACATGGCCTTCGAGACGGCCGGTCAGCTGAAGGACATCTGCGCCGAGCTGGGCATTCCGTTCATCTACAAGTCGTCCTACGACAAGGCCAACCGTAGTTCGGGCAAGTCTTATCGTGGGATGGGCATGGACAAGGGGCTGGAAATCCTTGCCGATGTGCGCAAGACCCTGGGGGTCCCGGTGCTCACCGACGTGCATACCGCTGAGGAAGTGCCCGCCGTGGCTGCGGTGGTCGATGTGCTGCAGACGCCGGCCTTCCTGTGTCGCCAGACCGATTTCATTCATGCCGTGGCGGCTTCGGGCAAGCCGGTGAACATCAAGAAGGGGCAGTTCCTGGCGCCCGGCGACATGAAACAGGTGGTGCTCAAGGCGCGCGAGGCGGCCGGCGGGGCGGACAGCATCATGGTGTGCGAGCGTGGCGTGTCCTTTGGCTACAACAACCTCGTCTCCGACATGCGCAGCCTTGCGATCATGCGCGAAACCGGTTGCCCGGTCGTGTTCGATGCCACCCACTCGGTGCAGCTGCCCGGTGGGCAGGGCAGTGCCTCGGGCGGTCAGCGCGAGTTCGTGCCGGTGCTGGCGCGGGCGGCCGTGGCTGCCGGCGTGGCTGGCCTGTTCATGGAATCGCACCCCGACCCCGCGAAGGCCCTTTCGGATGGCCCCAATGCCTGGCCGCTGGACCGGATGAAAGCCCTGCTGCACACGCTGCGCGAGCTCGATGCGCTGGTCAAGCAGCATGGCTTCCTCGAACAGGGCCTGACGGCTGCGGCCTGAGGCCGGGCTGCGGACAGCCCCAAGATTTTCCCTTTAACCTGCTTTACCTACAGGAAACACCATGAGTGCAATCGTTGATGTCATCGCCCGGGAGATTCTCGACTCGCGCGGCAACCCGACGGTCGAAGCCGATGTGCTGCTCGAATCGGGCATGATGGGGCGTGCCGCCGTGCCGTCCGGCGCGTCCACCGGTTCGCGCGAGGCCATCGAGCTGCGCGACGGCGATGCGGCCCGCTTTCTGGGCAAGGGCGTGCTGCAGGCCGTCGAGAACGTCAATACCGAAATTTCC
>Ga0172382_10000488_pt1 | contig 74941 bp, 57 predicted proteins | sample Leawel138RmetaG_FD_122245 | JGI IMG/M metagenome (GOLD analysis project Ga0172382, IMG submission 122245) | Leachate microbial communities from a municipal landfill in Southern Ontario, Canada - Leachate well 138R metaG | ecosystem: Engineered > Solid waste > Landfill > Unclassified | place...
AAAGAATCTATTTGAAGCCGAGAGAGAAAACCTAAAATTCCAAGATACAGCTTCGTACACTGCCCGAGTCCAACTTTATGAAGGTCATAATGATTTCTATCATAAGAATCCTGGTCTCCTTAATCCGAGTTTTGATTTTCATTTCGACTCAAATTGGTACGTTAGCTCTCCTCCCAAAAGTAATGCTATTAAAGCCAGTTATAATTGGTTTGAGGGTATCGGCAAGCATCTCTGATCTCGGATTTCCAAGCGTTATTCAGGACCGGCTGGTATCCCAAGTCCAATCTTAGTCCCCCTTAAATGCTCATATTATACGCTCTTATGCCCATTTGTCCAAGTGAGGGTCATTTGCAGTTTTGGGTGACGGTTTATACTCCATTTTGCCTTTAAATTATGGGTATTTATCAGTAAAAATGTGCCACCTGTGCACTATGCCAACAAACAACTGCTCACCGCCTCACTACTTACCTGTTACCACCTCAGCACTTACCATCATTCCACCCCGCTATCTTGCCCATTAACCACCCTTGTCTCACCCTTGTCTCACCCTTGTCTGGACAAAGGAGGCACAAGGGTGGCTAACAAGAAATACGTGGACACGGACATAAGATTTGCATTAAGGGCAATTATCGCCTATAATATCAGTAGGAAATTAAATTCAAGACAAAAAGGTGGTTGACCATGTTTGACATAAAGACGCTTGAATCCTATCAAGCAATAGATAACAAGCTATATCAAGTGATGGATGCCGAGGGGAAGCTCGTGATTCCCAAGTGGAAGTCATCGCTTGATAATGATCAAATCGTGCAGGCGTATCGAGATTTACTATTTGTACGCACGGCAGATATGATGGCGGTTGCCTATCAAAGGCAGGGGCGAATGTTTACCTATCCACCCAATCTGGGGCAGGAAGCCATTCATATCGCCGCAGGGTTGGTAATGCAGGAAAAGGATTGGCTGGTTCCTGCTTTTAGAGAGTTGGGGGCCTGGCTGGCAAAAGGCGTGAAGCTTTCCGAGGTATTCTTATATTTCCGTGGGCATGAAGACGGCTCCCGTTTCCAGGAAGCCAACCGTGTGTTGCCTGTGGCAGTTCCCATATCTTCCCAGCTTTTACATGCATCCGGCTTGGGTTATGCTTTAAATTACCAGGGTGAAAATGCTGCAGTATTTGCCTTTGTGGGTGATGGCGGCACCTCGGAAGGTGATTTCCACGAGGCGCTGAACTTTGCCTCCGTGTGGGATGCACCCGTGGTATTTGTGATCCAAAACAATCAATTTGCCATCTCTGTTCCCCTGGCAATGCAAACCCGCAGCAAAAACCTGGCAGTGAAGGGGATAGCCTATGGCATGGAATCCATCATGGTGGATGGAAATGATATCTTTGCCATGCACGATGTATTGAGCTTTGCCCGTGATTATGCGGTCACTAATAAAAGACCCATCCTGATAGAAGCGGTTACATACCGTGCTGGAGCGCATACCACTTCTGATGATCCCACCAAATACCGCACCTCTGAAGAAGAGGAAGAGTGGGCAAAGAAAGACCCCGTTTTACGCCTCCAAAAGTGGCTCACCCGCAAGAAGCTCTGGGATGTATCCACCGAAGAAGAGCTGATCGCTGGCTATCGCAAGAAGATAGATGCCGAATTTGAAATAGCAGAACACTATCCAGAATACAATATAGACGATGTGTTTGGCTATCTCTATGAAGAAATGCCAGACGAGCTGAAACGGCAGAAGAATGATTATATGAACTTTATAAACTCCAGCGGAGGTGTGAAATGAAAGTGATGAATTTGGTACAAGCAATCAATGATGCGATGGATATCAAACTGCAGGAAGATAAAAGCATCGTGGTGTATGGCGAGGATGTGGGAGTGGAAGGCGGTGTATTCCGCGTCACAGAAGGCTTGCAGGTGAAGCACGGAAAAGAACGTGTGTTCGATTCCCCTCTGGCAGAATCCGGCATTGCCGGCACTGCATTGGGGATGGCGATTTCCGGCATGAAGCCCATTATTGAAATGCAATTTGACGGCTTTGCCTATCCCGCATTCAATCAGATTATTTCCCATATTGCCCGCTTTCGCAATAGAACCAGAGGCAAGTATAGTGTCCCCATGGTAATCCGGATACCCTATGGCGGTGGCATCAATGCCTTGGAACACCATTCCGAAAGCCCGGAAGCCTATTTTGGACACACTCCCGGCCTCAAGGTGGTAATTCCCTCCACGCCTTACGATGCCAAGGGGCTGCTGATCGCTGCCATAGAAGATCCTGATCCTGTAATATACCTGGAGCCAAAGCGCATTTACCGTGCCATCAAACAGGAAGTTCCGGAAGAGAAATACCAGATTCCCCTGGGCAAAGCCAAGGTGATCAGCCAGGGTGAAGATATCACCGTGATAGCCTATGGAGCGATGATCCGCGAAGTGCAGAAAGCAATGGTGTTGGTCAAAGAAAAAGGCATCAGCGTGCAACTTATCGACCTCAGAAGCATCTGGCCCATTGATCGGGACACCATCGGAGCCGCCGTGCGCCAGACCGGAAGAGCGCTGATTGTGACAGAAGCACAACAGAGCTATGGTCCGGCAGCAGAATTGATCAGTGTGATCAATGAGGAAGCCTTCCTCTCTTTGGAAGCGCCGCCAAAGCGCTTGACAGGATTTGATACAATTATTCCCCTTCCTCTGGGAGAAAAGCATTATATGATCTCGCCTCAACGCATTGCGTGGGAGATCGAAAAACTTGTTAATTATTAAGGAACAAATCATGAAATACATATTCAAATTTGCCGATATCGGTGAAGGCCTGGAAGAAGGCATTATCATTGAATGGTATGTGGAAAAAGGACAGAGCATCAGCTCCGGCGACCCGGTGGTGAAGATGGAAACCGATAAGGTGGTTACCGATATACCTTCGCCCAAAGATGGGATAATATCCCAACGCTTTGGCGCAGTGGGTGATACCATCAAGGTGGGTGACGCCCTGGTGGAGATCGATATCCCCGGCGTGGAAGGCGAAGAAGCCGTAAAAACAGCCGCCGAACAGCCTCTGCCTCCATCAGAATCCAAGGTGGAGGAGAAGGGATTTGGCGTGGTGGGCACAATTGAAGTGGCAGGCGAGGGCGCCTATCTGCCCTCCTCTGGTGAAGGTTTGCCAGCAGCCGAAGCCCCCGTCAAACAGGAGGGGACAAGGAAAGTCTTGGCAACCCCCGTGGCAAGGGCGATGGCAAAGGATTTGGGCATTGATATCAATACCATCACTGGCACCGGGCCCGCTGGCAGGGTGACCAAAAAGGATATTGAGAGGTCCAAACATCAACAGCCTGTTGCCAGTTCGGCACAGCCAGCCCCAGCCAAAGAGCAATTTACCAGCCAGCCGCTTTCCATGATCCGCAAGACGATTGCCAAAAATATGATTCGCTCCAAACAGAACGCCGCTCATATGAGCGTGATGGATGAGGTGGAAATCACTCCCTTGGTGGAGGCGCGCGCCAGCTTGAAGCCGCATTTTGCCGAGCTGGGCGTCAATATCAGCTATCTGCCATTTGTAATTCGCGCAGTTAGCATGGCACTACGAGAATTCCCTGTCCTCAATGCAGAGTTGGATATGGAAGCTGAGCGCATTATCTACAAGAATAACATCAATATAGGTATAGCGGTGGATGCCGATGACGGCTTGGTGGTGCCTGTGATTCCTGATACCGATCAAAAGAGCCTGCTGGAGCTGGCTACAAAGCTCAATGACTTTGCCACCCGCGCTCCCAAGCGTGAATTGAAATTAGACGAGCTCAAAGGCGGCACCTTCAGTATCACCAGCTTTGGTTCCATTGGCGGCTATTATGCTGTTCCCGTGATCAACTATCCGCAGGTTGCCATCCTGGGCGTGGGTAAAATCACCCAGAAACCAGTGGTGAAAGATGGTGAAATAGTGGTTGGCAACGTGCTGCCCATCTCCATGAGCGTGGATCACAGAATAGTGGACGGGGGAGATGTGGCACGGTTTTTGAACCTTGTCTTGGAATACCTGCAGAATCCACTATTGCTCTTGTCCATGTGGGATGGAGGCAAAGAGGGATATAAAGGAGAATCAAAATGAAATATGATCTTATCATCATTGGCAGTGGTCCCGCTGGCTATGTGGCGGCTATTCGTGCTGGACAGACGGGGTTGAAGACTCTTGTAATCGATAAACGCTATATAGGCGGGATGTGTTTGAATTGGGGCTGCATTCCCTCCAAAACATGGCTGGAAAGCGCAAAGCTCTATAATAAAATAGTGAAACAGAGTGCGGACTTTGGGATTACCGGCGTGGATGCCAAGAAGATTGGCTTTGATTGGAAACAAGCCCGCAAGCGCTCCTCAGATGTAATCGCCAAGCTTTCCAGAGGTATTGAATTCCTATGGAAAAAGAACGGTGTGGAATTCTTGAAGGCAGAAGCCAAGATCATCTCTCCCACAGAGGTGGAGGCAGACAAGCAGATATTTGAGACCAAACACATTCTGATTGCCACGGGTTCCAGACCTGCCGAGCTGGATGGGTTGAAAAAAGTATTGGGCGTGGAGGCACTTGCCAATAGTGATACCCTCCCAGAAAAGCCCATCATCTGGGGGGAAGGTCCTGTTGCCTACGAAATGCTGCAATTCTTCCAGCTTTTGGGCAGAGAACCGGTGCTTGCCCTCACGGGTGAGGCTTTGTTACCAGAACTGGATGAATCCCTGCAGTCCTTTGTGCAGCGTAAACTGAAGAAGGAAAAGGTGACCGTGGTGCCTGCCCAGAAAATCCATTTTGATGGTGAAAAGGCATTCATAGATAAACAGGAAATCGAGTATGACACCATCCTCAACTGCTCTCTGCGCAAGGCGGTATTACCCAAGAGCAAGGTGGAGCTGCAGCAAAAAGATGGCTTCATTGAGGTAAACCATTCTTTCCAGAGTTCCATCCCCAATATCTATGCTGCCGGAGATGTGAATGGCAAAAGCTATCTGGCACATGCCGCTTCCTCTCAGGGGCTGGCTGTGATTGATCATATTCACGGCAGGAATCTGGATGTGGATGCCCTGGAATTGATGCCCATCAATATCTACAGCGATCCGGAAATAGCACAGATTGGTAAAACTGAGAGCCAACTGAAAGCAGAAGGTGTGGAATATATGACACAGCAATACCCCCTTGCTGCCAATGGAAAAGCTCTGGCAGAGGGAGCTTCAGAAGGATATCTGCGCCTGATTTATGAACCCAAATACTCCCAGGTATTGGGCGTACAGATTGTGGCAGCCAACGCCACCGATATGATTGCCGAGGCCGCTTTACTGCTGGAAATGGAAGGCACGGTGTATGATCTTGCCACTGCCATCCATGCTCATCCCACAGTTTCCGAAGTGTTTATGGATGCCGGCAGTCAAGCTGTGAGCGATCTGGAGGAATAGACTCCTATTAAACCATGATTTGGAGGGCATTGGGCGCTGTATTATTGAGTGTGGGTCTCCTGATACAATTTACGGGCATGAGGGCTATGGTCTGGTTGTTATTATATCCTGTAAAAAAAAGCATTGACTTGATTTAGGCATTGAATTTCTTGGTAGATTCGGTGAGAAGTAAATGCAGAAAGTAATAATAGCCATTGATGGACCTGCCGCTTCCGGCAAAAGCAGCACCGCCAGATTGCTGGCGCAGAGGCTGGGATACGTGTATCTGGATACGGGTGCCATGTATCGCGCTTGTGCGCTGCAAGCCCTGCGTGAAGGGCTGTCTCTGACAGATGTGGATGCCATTGCCTCGATGATGGATTCCATCGATCTGAGGATGGATTTTGCCCACGAGCAAAACCGTGTCTTTTTGGATGGTGAGGATGTGAGCCAGTTGATCCGCTCTGAATCCATCTCCAAGATGTCCTCTGCTATTTCTGCTCTCACTCCCGTAAGGCTAAAAATGGTGGAGCTGCAGCGCCGTATCGCCCATGCAGGAGGCTTTATCCTGGATGGCCGTGATATTGGCAGCTATGTGTTCCCCGATGCTCGCATCAAGTTTTTCTTAACAGCGGACGTGGATGCCAGAGCCCAACGCAGGCTTTTGGAATTGCAAGCCAAAGGCATCAATGCCAGCTTTGAGGACGTCCGTGCTGATCTTTTACAACGTGATAATAACGACCGCAACCGCACTCTGGCACCCCTTGTGCAAGCTGAAGACGCCATTCTGATAGATACCACCCTGCTCACATTGGAAGGGCAGGTTGATTTGCTTTATCAGCATGTGCAAAAGATATTGGGTGGGCTATGAACATTTATCTGGCAGAGTTTTCAGGTTTTTGCTTTGGAGTGCGCAGAGCCATCCAGCTTGCGGAAGAAGCCGCCGGGCTGGGAGACAAGGTCTGCACCATGGGAGAGCTAATCCATAATCCCTATATTGTGAACAAGCTCAAACAACAGGGGATCATTATCTGTGACGATTTTCGCAATCTAAGTGGTCATACGGTGATCCTGCGTTCCCATGGCGTTACCAGAGAGATGTTGGAGACCTTGACATCCAATGGCAACAAGATTGTGGATGCCACCTGTCCTTATGTATTGAGAGCCCAAAAGCTTGCCAAGAGCATGGCTGAGGAAGACTATCAGGTGATGATCATGGGTGATAAAAACCATCCAGAAGTGATCGCCATCCAATCATGGGGCGGCAAAGGAACACAAATAGTGGGAGCGGATGAACGCCCTGAGCCTTTGCCCTCATCCAAGATTTGCCTGATAGCTCAAACCACGGAAAAACCACAGCATCTGGCAGACCTTGTGGCGTGGCTTTCCACCCGCGTTACCGAGCTGAGAGTGTTCAATACCATCTGCCTTGCCACCCAACAGCGCCAGGATGCATCCGCCCAGCTTGCACAAAAGCTTCCCCTGGTGATAGTGATTGGCGGGCATAATAGCTCCAATACCAGACAGTTATATCAGCTTTGCAATCAATACAGCCGTTGTTATCATGTGGCTGGTGAAGATGAATTGAGGCGGGAATGGTTTTGCGGTCTCACCGATGTGGGCTTGGCAGCCGGAGCATCCACCCCTGCCGAGACCATCGTTGCAGTTTACAATAGAATTAAAGATATAAATGGGGAGTCCGACAGAGTGACTTCTGTAGGAGAAATCCCCTTGTTTAAGGAGGAATCATGTTAACTCATGATCAAAACGAAGTCAAAACCGACCTCAGCGAACAAGAGCTGCTGGAAGGGATAGACAAGACGTCGCAGACAAACGAAGAAGAGCAAGTTCCCACAGAGGAACAAGGCTCCGAACCAACACAGGAACCTATCGAAACCCAGGAGACCACAAGCCAGGAGGAAACTCCGGAAGTGGAACCTGAACTCACTGAACCCCAAACCATCACTGAAACACCAACAATGGAAGAGACGCCTGCAGAGCCGGTTGTTGAAGAACCACCCGTGTCTGAGCCCTTGCCCGAAAAGCCGGAAGAGCCTGAAGCTGAACTGAGCAAAGAAGAGCAAGAGCACAAAGAAATGCTGAGCATGATCGACGCATACACGGCAAGCTTTGAAAGTGGAGAAATCAAAGAAGGCACAGTAGTGGGCGTAACAGACAAAGATGTTGTAGTGGCAATCGGCTACAAATCTGATGGGGTGATTCCCATCAGCGAATTTGCCTACAGCGGTGTTCCAGAGCTAAACTCCGTGATCAAGGTGTATATCAATCGCATCGAAAACGGTGAAGGCAAGCTGGAACTCTCCAAGAGAAAGGCGGATTTTATCCACAACATCGAAAAGATCAGGCAAGCCCATGAAGATGGATCCTCTCTGCCCGGCGTGGTGCGTCGCAGAGTGAAGGGAGGCATGATCGTGGAAGTATTGGGAATTGAGGCGTTTTTGCCCGGCTCCCAGGTATCCCTCAAGCCCATCCCCAATTTTGATCCCTTTATCGGCAAAGAACTGCAATTCAAAGTGGTGAGCCTGGATGAAGATCACAGAAACATTATCGTTTCCCGCAAAGCCGTGCTGGAAGATGAAGCAGCTGTAAAGCGAGCTGAACTGTTGGAAAAAATCCAGCTGGATACAGAGCTTGACGGGGAAGTGAAAAATATAACCCAGTATGGTGCATTTGTAGATCTGGGTGGAATAGATGGCCTGTTGCACATCACCGATATGAGCTGGGGCAAGGTAAAACATCCTTCCGAAATGCTCAATATTGGCGATAAATTGAAAGTGAAAGTAATTGGTTTCGATGCTGAAAACCAGAAGATTTCCTTGGGACTCAAACAGCTGGTGCCCCATCCATGGGAAACCATTGAAGTGAAATTCCCGGAAGGCACCCGCATCACCGGCAAGGTGGTGAGTGTAAAATCCTATGGTGCATTTGTAGAAATCGAGCCCGGCGTGGAAGGCCTTGTGCATATCTCCGAGATGTCTTGGACAAAGAAAATCACCGATGCCCGCAAGTTTGTGAAAGTGGATGACACGGTAAACGCCATCGTTTTGGAACTGGATAAAGAGAACAAACGCATCTCCCTGGGCATGAAACAGATGGATCCCAACCCCTGGCTCACTATTGAAGACCGCTATCCCATTGGCACCGTCCTCAATCGCAAGATCAAGAGCCTCACTGCCTTTGGTGCCTTTGTGGCCATCGAAGAAGGTATCGACGGACTCATTCATATCTCTGACATCAGCTGGACAAAGCGCGTCTACCACCCTCGCGAAGTATATCGCAAAGGGCAGGAAGTGGAAGCCGTGATCCTTTCCATCGATCGTGTATTGCACCGTATCGCCTTGGGAGTGAAACAGCTGAGCCCCGATCCATGGGAAAACCTGAACAACCTCCTTCCCGTTAATACCGAAGTTAAAGGAACCATCAGCAAGCTTATCCCCAAGGGCGTATTGGTGGATATCCAGCTGGAAAATGATGTGGTGGAAGGCTTTGTCCCCATTTCCCATCTTGCCATTCCCAAGCTGGAACACTCCGAAGAAGCCTTTTTCGTGGGTGAAGAATTGCCGCTCAAAGTAATCGAGCTGGATATGGACAACCGCCGGCTCATCCTCTCTGTGAAAGCATTCTTCTTCTCTCGCGAACTCAAGCTGCAGGAAGAATACCTTGCCATTCACGAACAATATATCCGTGATCGCATTGCCAAAAACCTGAAGAAAAAAACTGAAAAGCAGAGCCGTGAAAAACGTCGCCAGGAAAAAGAACAAGAAGCCCTGGAAGCTGAAACAGAAGCCACACAGGAAATGGAGACACCGCAGGAAGCTGCCTCTGAAGAAGCTCCCGTTGAAGAAGAATCAGCCCCAGAACCTGTAGAAGCTGAAGCCACAGTGGAAGAAACCCCTGCACCTGAAGAAGAGGTGGAAGAAGCTCCCGTGGAAGAACCCACAGTAGAGCCTGAACCCGTAGTGGAAGAAAAAGAACTCCAGGATACTGCTGAGCCAGAAGAAGTTGCTCCCGAAGAAGCCCCCGCAGAAGAAACAGAACCTCAAGAATCACCTGCTCCTGAAGAAGTAGCTCCAGCAGAGACCCCTGAGCCGGAAACCAGCGAACAGGATGAACCACAAGCTGAATAACTGTAAATAATAACATAGAATATGGGATGACGACTATCACGGTTGTCATCCCTTTTCATAATTATCGGCTACACTTGGATTGTTCGTGTTGACATTCCCTTGTTTTTGCCTTAATTTAATAGTATGCGTAAATGTTTGAAGCTGCATAATCTGGCATTGCTTGCCCATTAACCACCCTTGTACCACCCTTGTCTCACCCTTGTCGAGACAAAGGAGAGACAAGGGAGGCTAATAAGGGAGAGATGCCAGTAACCCGGAATTATAGACATTACAGCTTTTGTAGTAGGCAAGTAGTGGAGCAAATTTTTCTGGACAAAAATCAGCAGTTTGACAGACTGCGCTTAATTTATAATAAAAGGGAGATTGGAACTCTAAGATGAAAAAAGGATACATCGTTATCGTGGCAATAATCCTGCTCATTGTCATAATCGCAGGATATACCATTGGTCGTTACAACAAGATCCGCACCCTCAAGGTGGAAGTGGACAACAAATGGGGACAAGTGCAAAACCAATATCAACGTAGATTTGACCTTATTCCCAATCTGGTATCCACCGTGCAGGGTGCAGCCAATTTTGAAAAGAGTACGCTCACAGACGTGGTGGAAGCCCGCGCCAAAGTGGGGCAAATGAATGTAAACCCGGAATTGATAAATGATCCAGAGGCTTTTGCCAGGTTTGAAGAAGCACAGGCAGGTCTCAGTTCCGCTCTCAACCGTTTGATGGTTGTGGTGGAAAACTATCCAGAACTGAAGGCAAATCAGAACTTCCTGCAGCTGCAAGATCAGCTGGAGGGCACAGAAAACCGTATTACCACAGAACGTGGACGCTTTAATGACAGTGTCTCCAGTTTCAACAAATACGTGGTTGTTTTCCCAAACAACATCATAGCTTCCATATTTGGTATGCGTCCCTTGCCCTTTTTCCAGGCAGCAGTTGGAGCCGAGGAAGCACCACGCGTACAATTTGATTAAAGCATATTAATAAAAACTGCATTTGCAGGCTGATAGAAGCTCTGTAAACAGCATTGTTTTAACAAGAAGGTGAATCATGAATAACAAACACTTTATCCTTATCCTGCTCTTTGCCCTTGTCGCATTGAGCCTAAGCGCCCAAATATCAAATGATAAAGCATCCTTTGGCTTGCATTTTGGCACATCCTCCGGCAATGGTTATTCCATGCGCTGGATGGGTGAAACCTTGGGTATTCAAGGCACATTGGGGGCATATACTCTGGGAAACAACGATGTGAAATTTGGCACCTATCATTATGATGATCTTGATACCACAGCGAACCTCATCAATGTTTCCAAAAAGGGTCGTAGTACCTACGCCTCTGCTGCCGTCAATGGCATTGTGGTGTTGGACCATTTTAATATGGGCAGATTTTATCTGATGGGTGGTGGATCATACCATTATAATAGAAAGACTCTTCACACTGCCACTTATGAGAAGAACCAATATACTGATTCCTATGGATACAGCCGTATCGATTATATTTTAACTGATGATCCCATCACAAGGTCCAATGAGACAGAGCACGGATGGGTGGTAGGCATGGGACCCGGCGTGGAACTGGGAATCACCCGTCATTTCCATGTTTCCTTTGAATTGCCCATTACTTACGACCATAAGGATGATATCATAATGTACATCCCTCAAGTGGGGATATACTATTATTTCAAATAGGTTTTATGCAGGCTTTTGCCATTCCTGAAGTATAAATATGTAGAGATCACTTCAGGAGTCAATTATGAAAAAGCTCATTTTTATACTGCTTGGTGTGCTTGCATTTGGAGCATTGCTGCATGCGGATTCCATGTATGGAGCATTTAAGGTGGTTACATCGCCCAAGGGCGCTGATGTAACCCTCTATGATCCAGATTTGTATCTGGCACAAACGCCCACACCCGTCTACCCCGTAATAATGGATGAATATATGGATATCCAGGAAGGTATCCCCGGTAGAGCCATCATGCTGATGATCACCAAAAAGGGATATCTGCCCATCAAAGAAGAGATTTACGTTCCTTTCACGCATGAAAGTGAAAGTGAAGCGGTGGAATCGCCCTCAGTATTCAGGTTTGAGATGGAACGCGATGTGAAAAACAAATACTGGCAGGTGAGCGTGTATTATGGCTATCGTTACCGCCATCCCAAACCGCGTCATCATCACCACTTCCACCCCTGGTATCCTCCCTATTACTACACGGGATGGACGCCTCCGCCACCACCTCCTCCACCCAGTCATCCCAGACCCAGGCCTCCGGTTATCCATCAAGGAGATATCACTGCGGGCTCCACACAAAACCCTCCCATAGGCAGTGCCAATGATCCCGTGAAGCCGGATAAAACAAAAAATCCACCGCCTAACCCTCCAAAGTATGAGCAGAAGACCACACCTACCCAAGCTCCGTCGTCTCCTGTGGTGACACCCTCCGGTAATAGAACTGAAACCAGGAAAGCTGCCTCCCCTCCTACCAAGGCTGCCCAACCTCAGGTAACAAAGCCTGCACCTGCGCAGCCGGTGGAAAAGCCCAAAGCTCAGCCTCCTGCCCAAGCAACAAAGGAAGACCAGAGCAAAACAGAGAAACCTGCCGAGCCTCAAAAAGATCAAAAAAGCAAGGCAGCCACTAAATCCAAGTAACTCCTTCTAAAAGATAATAGAATAAGCCCCCGCACAATCGACGGGGGCTTATCTTTATATAGGTTATTTTTACACGTCCAGATGCAAGGTTGATACGATTGCATCCAAAAGTTCGGGGCGTTCAGCGAGGTCACTATTACCCAAGTAATCACGGCGTTGCTGGAATCTATCCTTGAGGGTTGCCAAGTATTTATCCATATTGCCGCGGGCTTTGGGCTGATATTTGTCATAGTAGCCGGGCAGCACTTTGTCAATGCTTTCCTTGGTGGGGATCATGGCACCGGGCAGCATATCCCAATCTTCCCATTCCAGCTTGTCTGTAAGGACTGCTGTCTGGAGGGTGAGAGAGGTGACAAGGGGGATTGCTTCCAGCTCGTCATCGGATTCTTTCCAGTATCCACGGGAGTTGAAGCAATAGACGTCAGCACCGTTTTCCACCACTTTCAGGAAGGCTTCCACGTCTTTGTAAAGCTCATACACGCGGAAAGGATTGGCAAAGGGTTCGAAGACCAGCTTGCCCAGCTCTTCCTCAGTCACGTTTTCTGCACGGTTGCGCTGAGTCATCAAGGATGCACCCATCGCCACGGCAAGGTGTTTGTTGCCCAATTTGATGACTGGTGGCAGCACGCTGTCTTTCATCAGCCATACCAATGCTTTGGGGAAGGCACAGCGGTTTACATAGTTGCCAAGGAGGCCTCTATCCAAAAGTGCACGACCGTTGGAGTTTCTTAAGTCCAGCCCCACGGGCAGTCTCTTGCCATCAAATTCCATCACAGTATGGTTCATGGTGGCAAGGGCATACTTCCAGTCTGGATGATCGATGGGGCGGCTATCCGTCTTATCAAATAGTGTGGGCTCCCAGGCACGGCAGAGCTTGTTTTCCAAGTCAATTTGGAAGGCATCATCATGCAGCACCACCTTGGAGAAACCTTCGGGCAGGGTGCCGGCATTGTCGTGGTTGTTTGTATGGGATGATTTGCCTGTGCCGGAAAGGCCGTAGAAGGCGATGGAGCGCTTGCCCAGCTTGTGGTAGGCAGAGTCTTTACAAGTGCTGAAATCAATCTCTTTGATACCACCATGACAGGCTGCCATGCCGATGCGGATACCGGAGGTCCAGGCCAAGGTGAGAGTGCCTTTCTTGCGTTCGCCAAAATAGCGCATGCCCATATTGACGATCACGTTATGCTTTTCATCCACCAATGCCAACTGGGGTGCACCAACGTTATTGTAGAAAGGATCGTCACAAGTCCATTCGTTAAATGCCACCAAGATGATATCCTGAATGGGCAGTTCTGGGCTTGCTTCGTATTCTGCTTTCTGTTGCTCGTAAGGGGTGAAGTTCAAAAGCCAGTTAAAGACGTTTGCCACGTCTGATTCTGTGGTAATAAATGTGGCTTTGATCATCAGGTCTTGGTCCATTCCCAAGACGGCTTCTGCTTTGATGAGCGGATACTTTTGCATCTGCCATGCTGCTTCACGGAAGTCACCTTCCAGCTTGTTCTTTTGGCTGGGGTTGAGGCGATGGTAAAAGCGTCTGGCCTTGGCTGTACGTCCGATGATGGTGCCGTGGTTATCGGTGAGCACCTTGGCATCTGCCGGTAGATTGTGAAGCTTCACAAACTCCTGACACATGGGAAGGTCGGTTACGGTGACTCCGGCTTGATTCTTTGCCATTTCATAGGCTTCCCGGATGTCGATTTTACGAATTGAATGACTGTTCATCAGTGTTTCCGCAATGGCGCGGATGGGAGACATCTCTTTGAGATTCTTGTAATACTTGGCACTGCTTTGGCTTGCCATGTTTCCTCCATATATTTTATTTTGTTTATATCACGTTTAGTTCTTTGCCTATTTTATGGAATTTCTCCAATGCCATATCAAGCTGGCTCTTGGTATGAGTAGCCATAAAGGATGTGCGTATCAGGCAGGAATTGGGTGGCACGGCTGGCGGTATCACGGGGTTGATAAATACCCCTTCCTGAGCCAGGCGTTTCCACATTTCAAATGCCACCATCATATCGCCCACATGCAGGGGGATCACTGGTGTGCTGGATAATCCCGTATCATATCCCATTGCCTTAAATTCATTTAACATATAGTGTGTGTTATCCCACAATTGGGCGATTCGCTCCGGCTCTTCCTGCATGATTTTGATTGCTTCCAAGGCACTGGCAGTGGAGGCGGGGGGGAGGGATGCTGAAAAGATAAGGGCACGGGATTTGTGCTTTAGATAATGGATAAGGTCTTCATCAGCGGCAATGAATCCACCCACGGAAGCCAGGGATTTGCTGAATGTTCCCATCAGGAAGTCAGATTGTTTTATCAATCCAAAGTGCTCTGCGGCTCCAGCTCCTGTGGCGCCCAATACACCCAGGGAGTGGGCTTCATCCACCATCACGTTGGAGCCATACTTCTCTGCCAATGCACAGATGGCTGGCAGATCCGCTATATCACCTTCCATAGAGAAGATACCATCCACCACGATCAGGCTGTTCTTGCCTTCTATCTTACTCAGGATGCGTTCCAGATGGGTCATATCATTATGATTGTAGCGCAGCATCGTTCCTTGGGAAAGCAGGCTGCCATCGATGATGGAGGCATGATCGTATTTATCTGTAATCACATATTCGTCTTTGAGCACCATGGCGCTGATGCAGCCCAGATTCGCCTGATATCCTGTGGGAAATGAGAGGGCTGCCTCTTTGCCCATCAGCTGTGCCAAAGCCGCTTCCAGCTCCAGATGGATATCCAGGGTTCCATTCAGGAAGCGGGAGCCTGCACAGCCGGAGCCGTATTTCTGGATGGCACGGATAGATGCCTCTTTCACGCGAGGATGGTTGGTAAGCCCCAGATAGCTGTTGGAACCCAACATCAGCATCTTTTGCCCATTGCAAATCACTTCGGTATCTTGCTCGGAACTTATCTCTCGGAAATAGGGATAATAGCCTAATGCTATTGCCTGGCGTGCCTCCTGGAATTCATAACACTTGTCAATTATGCTCATTGCAAATACTTGTCTCCTATATCAAAATGAATCTTCATTCTCCATCCTCAATCATTGGTACAAATGCACAGGCACCATGCTTGCTGATCAGCAGCTCATCGCCCTTGCGGATGATTTTGGTGAGTATCTGTGGACTGTGGTGTCCCACGGGAATCACCATTATGCCACCATCAGCCAGCTGATTGGTGAGCCCTTTGGGGATGGCTGGCGCACCTGCGCTCACAATGATTCTATCAAAGCTTTTATATGGGGGATATGCCTTTTGCCATCCCTGATAACCATCACCAATGCGGAAATAGACGTTCTTGATATTCTCGGATTTCAACACTTTCTGAGCTTTCAATGAAAGGGCCTCTATACGTTCAATAGAGCATACATCTTTCGCCAATTCCGAGAGTAATGCCGTCTGATAGCCACTGCCGGTGCCAATCTCCAACACATGATGCTGCTCTTCCAAAGCCAGCTGCTCCAGCATAATGGCAATCATCATAGGCTGAGAGATCGTCTGCCCGGCGTCAATGGGCAAGGGTTGGTTACTGTATGCATATTCCATATATTGGGGCAGGATATACAGCTCTCGTGGGATCTTGGCAAAAGCGGCAAGCACACGCTCGCTACTGATGCCCAAAAGGCGTAATTCGGCTACCAGTCTTTGCCTCAAATCTTCAAAACGCATGTGCCGTTTCCTGAATAGTAGAAAGATTCTGTGTGTCTATCCAGTGTTGGAGACTACCAAAACTATTGGGATCAGTGAGTTCAAAGCCAAGCGGAGTAAGGGATATAAACCCGTCTTGAACAGCCTGGGCATCGCTATTATCCATCTTTTCCCAGCTGGGATGATCCCCAGCAATACGATAGCTGAAACCGTTGGCATCCTCACTCACAATTTGGATAAAGTTATAATAACGCCTGTGTCCGGTGCGTGTGACGCGCAATCCGCGGATCTGTGAAGCAGGAAGGTTGGGAACATTGATATTCAACACGCCATTGGGCAGGCATTGATCGGTGATACCGTTTCCCACCAGACGCACCATCCAGGATGCTGCACTCTCAAAAAGCTGATCACGATAGCTATTGATGGATATGGCAATTGCCTTATGACCATGCAGGGCGGATTCCAGGGCAGCGGCAACGGTTCCGGAATAGAAAACGTCTTCACCCATATTCTGACCGGCATTAATGCCAGAAATCACCAAGTCCACCGGCTCTTTGATAATATGTTGAAATGCCACCACCACGCAATCCACCGGGGTGCCATCAATGCTATATTCATTTTCTGCCAAACGATTTGCACGCAAATCTCGCCTAAGGGTCAAAGAGTGTGAAGCAGCACTGCGTTCCCTATCAGGCGCTATCATTATAATCTCATGTCCAGCTTGTATCAAAGCATCCTGTAAAGCCCTTATCCCAGGGGCTCCAATTCCATCGTCATTAGTAAGAAGTATTCGCAATTTATTTCCTTTAAGTATGGTTTATGCAGGTCAAAATATGGTGTTCCAATAATTGAAAACTATATATATTATCACAATTACAAGTATCACTATGGTGATAAATGACAAATTGTTCAGCAGAAAACTGACTATATCACGCCTCAATAATCTGCGCCGGTTGCTACGTCTTCTGGGGCGCAATTTATCCTTACGGGAAAATCTGAATAATCGAAAGCTTTTAGCCTTATGACGAAATGCACTTTGGCCAGCCGTCAGCCATCTGATGCTGCCATTGCTCATCAAATAAGGCGAACAGCCAAGGTGCTTATAGTTTTGCAATTGGGCTTCTGACACGCCTTCAATGGACTCAGGATCAAGTTCCCGAACTATTGTGTTTCTCTTTGCTCGCATTCTTAATCTCATATCTTTTCCTCTTTTGTAAGGGCTTTTAATAGTGACTAATTTGTCAAGCAGAATCTTGCCATTATGCGCTTTTTCACCTATATTTTATGTTGAGCTTATGCATTTCAGTTGCTTCCCCATTAGCCTCCCTTGTACCACCCTTGTCTCACCCTTGTCGAGACAAAGGAGAGACAAGGGTGGTTAAAGGGCAAGCACACCAAAAGGAATCATAAATACAACGCACTTCTGATGGTTGATCAAGCCCAATTCCAACCGCCTCCAAGTCATATTTGAGGAGCTGCAAAATAAAGCTTTACAAAATAAGGTATTCTGAAATGATGACTCAAAATTCATCTGGAGGATGAAATGCCACTTACACCTGAGGCCAAAACGGCTATCATGGTAGAGTTTAAACTCCATGAATCAGACACAGGCTCGCCTGAAGTTCAAGTAGCTCTTTTGACACACCGGATCAATTCCATTACCGGTCACTTGAAAGAGCATCCCAAGGATTTCAGCACACGGCGTGGACTGTTGAAACTGATCGGGCAACGCAGGCGCCTCCTTGATTATCTGAAGAAAGTAGATATCGAACGCTACCGCCAGCTAATCAAGGCTCTCGGCATCCGTAAATAACTCAAGTCATGATACACAATGGAAAGCGGGCATCTGCACAACGCAAAGTCCGCTTTCCCTTTTTCAAATTTCGCTCCCCATGGAGTAAACACTATTATTAACAACCTCAGGAGTTTGAGCAATAAGCTAAAGGGCCACAATGGCTTTTCAGCCTATTGCTTCATCTCCTGCGGTACAAAAGTGCTAAGGAGAATAAATGCACAACTTTAACATTATAAGCCGTGAAATAGAATTTTGCGGTCGTACCCTCTACATCGAAACCGGTCGCATGGCAAAACAAGCCAACGGCAGCGTCTTCATCAGATACGGAGACAGCGCTGTTTTGGTGACTGCCAGCATGGGCAAAGACCCAGTGGAAGGTCAGGATTTCTTTCCCCTCACCGTGGATTATATCGAAAAGATGTATGCCTCTGGCAAGATCCCCGGTGGATTCTTTAAGCGTGAAGCCAAGCCCAGCACCAGCGCCACCCTTTCCGCACGGGTGATTGATAGATCAATCCGTCCCCTTTTCCCCGATGGATTCCGCAATCAAGTGCACGTGGTTTTGAACGTCCTTGCCTACGATGGCAAGACAGACCCTGAAGTATTGGGAATCTTGGGCGCATCACTGGCGCTCAGTATTTCTGATATTCCTTTTCATGGCCCCATCGCCGGCGTGACCGTTGGCTATATCGATAATGAACTGGTAGTTAATCCCTATTTGCCAGATCTGAACGAACGCTCTACGCTCAACCTTGCCGTGGGTGGCTCCGCCACATCAGTGGTGATGATCGAATCCGCCGCTCAGGAGCTGAGTGAAGACCTGATGTTGGACGCAGTCTATGCAGGTCATGAAGAGATCAAAAAGCTCTGCGCCCTGCAGGAAGACTTTATCAAAGAAGCCGGCAAGGAAAAGGTGGAAGTGACCCTGATCAGCATTCCTGAAGAATTGCTGCAGCGTGTGGATAATGATTATGGAACCCGCATTGTGGAATCTGCCATGATTATCGGCAAACAAGAGCGTCAGGATGCCTTTGACAACACCGAAGAAGAGATGCTGGCAAAGTATCTGGAATCAGATGGGGAAGAGGCTTTTGCTGAAAACGAGAAATGGTATAAAGATGCCTATGAAGAGCTGATCCGCCGCTATGTGCGCGAATCCATCCTCAAAAACAAACTGCGTGTGGATGGCAGGGGCTTTGACGATGTGCGCGATATCACTTGCGAAATAGACGTCCTGCCCATGGTTCATGGTTCATCTTTATTCACCCGTGGGGAAACCCAGTCCCTGGGCACCCTCACCCTTGGTGGTGGCAGTGATGAACAGGTGATAGACGGGCTCGAAGAAGAATATAAGAAGAGCTTTTATCTGCATTACAACTTCCCTCCCTTCAGCGTGGGTGAAGCTGGCAGAATGGGTCCCACAGGACGCAGAGAGCTGGGACATGGCAATCTGGCAGAGCGCGCCCTGAAGGCAGTCCTGCCCGAAAAAGAAAAATTCCCCTACACCATCCGCATCGTGGCAGACACCCTGGAATCAAACGGTTCCTCCTCCATGGCTTCCATCTGTAGCGGCTGTATGGCGATGATGGCAGGTGGCGTGCCCTTGAAGGCAGCAGTTGCCGGTATTGCCAATGGCTTGATCATGGATGAAGCTGGAGATTATGTGGTGCTCACCGATATCGTAGGCTTGGAAGACCATCTGGGTGACATGGATTTCAAATGCGCCGGAACTCGTGCCGGTATCACCGCCATGCAGATGGATATCAAGATTGAGGGCATCACCAAAGATATCATGCGCATCGCCCTCCAAAAAGCCAACGTTGCCAGAATGCACATCCTGGATATCATGCAAGGTTGCATTGAAGAGCCGCGTGATGACCTGGCACCCACCGCTCCCCGCATCGAAGCCTTCCAGATCCCCGTGGATAAGATAGGCGAGGTAATAGGACCCAGCGGCAAAATGATAAAATCCATCATCGAAAGCTGCAGTGTGGAAATAGATATCTCCGATGACGGCACCGTGCGCGTGCTTTCTCCTGATAAAGCCTCCATCATGCAAGCCAAAGAAATGATTATGGGCATTGCTGTGGAGCCGGAGATTGGGCAGCAGTTTAGCGGCCCCGTCACCAGAATCGAACCCTACGGCGTCTTTGTAAAAATCCTCAATGGCGTCAAAGAAGGCATGGTGCACGTATCCCAGATGCATCACTCCCGCGTGGAACATCCCGAAGACATGGTGAAACTGGGTGATATCGTGAATGTGAAATCACTTGGCTCTGAAAAGGGCAAGCTTTCCCTCACCATGAAGGGCGTGGAAGGCAATCCCGAACCCAAACCGGGACAGCCTCGCGAACGTACATATAGCAATCGTCGTGATGACAGAGGTTCAGACCGCGATCGTGGCAGACGCCCTCAGGGACGCAACGATAGATACCGTAGATAAAATATAAATAATGCTTTGGCTCCGTTTCCTTGTAACATTGGAGATGGAGCCAAAGCAAACCCGAAGCTGATAAGTCTAAGGAGATCAGAGATGAAAAACTGGATCGCTGATCCGGCTCTGAGCGAGCTGGGACGTAAAGAGATTGCCCTTGCCGAGCTGGAGATGCCCGGCTTGATGGCACTCAGGGAAAAGTATGGCAGTCAGAAGCCGCTCAAGGGCGCCCGCATCACCGGTAGCCTCCACATGACGATCCAGACCGCAGTGCTGATAGAAACCCTGGAGATACTTGGCGCCAAGGTGCGCTGGGCAAGCTGTAATATCTTTTCCACTCAAGACCATGCCGCTGCTGCCATTGCAGAAAATGGCACCCCTGTATTTGCCTTCAAGGGCGAAACCCTGGAAGAATACTGGAAATGTACTCTATTTGCCCTTAGCTGGCCAAATGAGGAAAGCCCTGATCTCATCATCGACGATGGGGGAGATGCCACCCTGATGGTGCACGAGGGATACCGCTTGGAAGAGCTTTACGCCTCCACGGGAAAGCTTCCCCTGCCGGATGCTGAAAACCACGAACTGAGGCTGGTGCAAGAGCTGCTAATCTCCCAGCTGGCAGATAATCCCCAAAAATGGCACAAGATCGCCCAAAACATCCGTGGCGTAAGCGAAGAGACCACCACTGGGGTGCATCGGCTTTATCAGATGCTGGATGCCGACAAGCTGCTTTTCCCTGCATTCAATGTCAACGATTCCGTTACCAAATCCAAGTTTGACAACCTCTACGGCTGTAGAGAATCCTTGGCAGATGGCATCAAGCGAGGCACCGACGTGATGGTGGCAGGCAAAGTGGTGATGGTTTGCGGCTATGGAGACGTGGGCAAAGGCTGTGCCCAATCCATGCGAGGCTTTGGAGCGCGCGTGATAGTGAGCGAAATAGACCCCATCTGTGCCCTGCAGGCTGCCATGGAAGGCTTTGAGGTGAATACCGTTGAGAGCATGCTTTCCACTGCCGATATCTTTGTGACCGCCACTGGCAATTGTGACGTGATCCGTGTGGAACACATGCAAAAGATGAAAGACCATGCCATTGTGTGTAATATAGGTCATTTTGATAACGAGATCCAGGTGAACCAGCTCTATGCCTTGCCGGGTGTGCAAAAGATTAATATCAAACCCCAGGTGGATAGGATTGTCTTCCCGGATGGCAAATCCATCATTCTGCTCTCTGAGGGCAGATTGGTGAATCTGGGCAATGCCACAGGGCATCCCTCCTTTGTGATGAGCTGTTCCTTTACCAATCAGGTATTGGCGCAAATGGCGCTTTGGCAGGATACACATCAGTTGGGAGTCTATACGCTTCCCAAAATCCTTGATGAAGAAGTGGCGAGGCTGCATCTGGGCAAGCTGGGTGTGGTTTTAACCCAAATGACCACAGAGCAGTCAGATTATATTGGTTTCCCCATCCAAGGACCATACAAGCCGCATCATTATCGCTACTAATGTCCACCCACGCACCGGTAATCATTGATGAGCTCTTTGGCGAGCTGGAACTGCCCACCGATGAGCGCCAATGGTTTGTGGCACGCACAAAACCCCGCTGTGAAAAGAAACTGGCACAGCATGCCCGCCGTAATGAGATCCACTATTACCTCCCGCTGATGAAGAGCAAAAAGATCTACCAAAAACGGAAGGTGGAATTTACCAAGCCGCTTTTCCCCGGATACCTCTTTGTGTGTATGAATTTCAATCAGAAACAGACGCTTCTCATCTCCGGCTTTAGTGCTGGGTTCCTTCCGGTAAGACACCAAGAACACCTGCTGGACGAGCTCAAAGCCCTGCATAAGATACCGGATGACAATATCAAGATTGGATACCAATATTGGCTTTCCAGCGGCTTGGAGGTCAAAATCATAAACGGTCCCTTTGCCGGCAGCATTGGCGTGGTGGAAAGCCATGATAAGATAGATGAGGTGAGGCTGCAGGTGGAAATCCTGCGTCAAGCCGTATTGGTGCGTATCGACCCGCGTGATGTGGAGATTATTGGCAAATATGAGATTGTGGAAGTTTAACAGTCACCGTATATTAACAAATCCTTTTGAGAGGACTATATGAAGATACTTGTAACAGGAGCAGCCGGCTTTATCGGCTCACACGTTGCCCAAGCGTATTTGGATCAGGGGCATGAAGTGGTGGTGGTGGATAACCTCTCCACCGGATATCAGCATAATGTGGATAAGCGTGCAAAGTTCTATAATATAGACATCCGCGATCCCCAGCTTTGCGAGGTATTTGCCAATGAACAGCCTGATGTGGTGAACCACCATGCGGCTCAGATATCTGTACCCCTTTCCATAGAAGACCCACGCCTTGATGCAGATATTAATGTATTGGGTTTTATAAACATTCTGGATTGTTGTATAAAGTATAAGGTTAAGAAACTTATCTATATCTCCAGTGGAGGAGCTATTTACGGTGAAGCAAAAGAGTATCCCACCACTGAGGAATACCATCCCCAACCCCTCTCTGTATATGCCATCAACAAGATGAGCGGAGAGCACTATCTGCAGCTCTACAGGCATCAATATGGCTTGGATTACACAGTCTTGCGCTATTCCAACGTCTATGGACCGCGTCAGGTATCTCATGGCGAAGCAGGGGTGGTATCCATCTTTATAGAAAAGCTGCTGCAAGGTTTGATCCCCACTGTTTACGCCTATCCGGACGAACCAGCAGGAATGATCCGAGACTATGTGTATGTGGCAGACGTGGTGCGCGCCAATGTGTTGGCTCTCACTGGTGGACACAACGATTACTTTAATATCGGCACCTGCATCGAAACCACCACCATGCAGCTATATAACGCCATTCAATGGCAGCTGGGGCTGGATGTGCCTCCCCACCGTGGGGAAGCCCGCAAGGGTGACCTCCGCCGCTCTATGCTGGATGTCTCCAAAGCCCTCAAAGTATTGGGCTGGAGCCCCATCTACACCCTGGAAGATGGCGTTAAAGAAACCATCGCTTACTTTAAACAAAAGCAGGTGCAGCCATGAAAATAACGATGATCGGCAGTGGCTATGTGGGCTTGGTGTCGGGCACCTGTTTTGCCGAAATGGGTAACTTCGTGATTTGTGTGGATAAAGACACAGACAAGATCAAGATGCTGCAGGCTGGTAAGATACCCATCTATGAACCCGGACTCACTGAGATGCTGGTTGCCAATGCCCAAGCGGGACGCCTCAGCTTTAGCACCGATCTGGCTGCCGCTGTGCGCGCCTCTGAAGTGGTCTTTATCGCTGTGGGAACCCCTGCCGATGAAGATGGCTCTGCTGATCTTACTCACGTCTTGAGTGCAGCATCTGCCATCGCCACTTCCATGGATTCATACAAGATTATTGTCAACAAATCCACTGTTCCCGTGGGCACGGCAGACCTGGTCAAAGAGCGTATCGCCTCCATCTTGAAGTCCCGCGGGGTGGATATACCTTTTAGCGTGGTATCCAATCCCGAATTCCTCAAAGAAGGTGCCGCCATCCCAGACTTTATGCGTCCTGATAGAATCATCCTTGGCGTACAAGACGAAAGCAGCAGCAGGGTAATGAGGGAGCTCTACAAACCCTTTAACCTCAGTGAAGACAGAGTGATTGAGATGAGCCCCCGCTCTGCAGAAATGAGCAAATACGCAGCCAACGCCATGCTTGCCACCCGCATCTCTTTTATGAACGAACTGGCAAAGCTGTGTGAAACGATGGGTGCAGATATCTCTGAAGTGAGGACAGGCATCGGCTCGGATACCAGAATCGGACACAAATTCATCTATCCCGGTCTTGGCTATGGAGGCTCCTGCTTCCCCAAAGATATCAAGGCTCTCATCAGCATGCACCGCGACGCTGGTAGCAGCTCCCGCATTCTGGATGCTGTGGAGGAGACAAACCGCCTCCAGAAAGAGCTGTTGGTGAATAAGCTCATCGCCCTCTGGGGAGAGGATATGAAGGGCAAGATCGTTGCCCTCTGGGGGCTGGCATTCAAACCGCAGACAGATGATATGCGGGAGGCTCCCTCAATTGTAATAGTCAATCAGCTTGCTGCCCTGGGTGCCCACCTGCAGGTTTACGACCCCATCGCCATGGACAATGCCCGGCGCATCTTCCAGGATATACCCAATATCACATTTATGCCGGATGAGTACGCAGCCCTGCAGGATGCAGACGCCCTGCTGCTCATCACCGAATGGCGCCAATTCCGTTATCCCGATTTTGCAAGGATGAAATCCCTCTTGAAGAGTCCCCTCATCCTGGATGGACGCAATCAATACGATCCTGTCAGGATGCAGGAGCTGGGCTTTGGCTACTATGCCATTGGCAGACCCTCTTTACCTCCCAATTCTTAAGCCCCACCCAAAAGCACATTATAAATAAAAAGCGCTGATCACAATAGACCAGCGCTTTTTTACATCAATCTATAGAGGTGCTATTCACCGATGATTTTAATCATCAGTCTCTTGTCTCGTTTACCATCGTATTCCCCGTAAAATATCTGTTCCCAAGGGCCAAAATCCAGCTTCCCATCAGTGATAGCCACCACCACTTCACGCCCCATAATCTGTCGTTTCAGGTGGGCATCAGCATTATCTTCAAAGCCGTTATGTCTGTATTGGCTATGTGGTTTTTCAGGAGCCAGCTTTTCCAGCCACACCTCAAAATCGTGATGCAAGCCACTTTCATCATCGTTGATAAATACAGAGGAGGTGATGTGCATGGCATTTACCAGGCACAAGCCTTCCTTGATGCCACTTTCGTGGAGTGCAGCTTGCACTTGAGGCGTGATATTGATATATTCCCGGCGCTGGGAGGTATTGATTACGAGGACTTTACGGTATGATTTCATGGCACCAGGGGTTTTTGATTTAGATACATGGCAAGGTCGGTGGGATTTTCAAAGATAAGATCTGCACCTGCTTTTTTCAGCTCGTCTATATTTCCATAGCCCCAGCCAGCTCCAATGGAGATCATACCGGCATTTTTGGCTGTTTGCATATCCACCACGCTATCACCCAAAAAGGCGATGTTTTCCACATTCACTTTCAGCCTGTCTGCCAGTTCCAAAGCTCTGGTGGGGTCTGGTTTCAAGGGCATATCCGGTTGCTCTCCGCTGTAGATGCCAAAGGGGTTTTTGCCTTGGTTTATCATCGCACCCCTAAAATAATGACGAATCATCTTTTTGGTAAAGTAGTGCACTTTATTTGAAAGTATCGCCACACGGATTTTACGAGATACACACAGCTGGATCAGATGCAAAATACCCGGATATGGTTTGGTGTTGACGTGCCAGCCTTCGTCATACTTGTACCAAAACTTTTCCGCCAAATTATAGATTGCATCCTCAGTTCGTTTATCCTCGGGCAAAACTTTGGTTGAAAGGTCCTTCAGCCCATTACCCACATAATTCACATATTCTTCAATGGGGTGAGTGGGATAGCCCAATTCTTTCAATGCCAAATTCATGCTTTCTGCAATGTCGCGGATACTGTCCAACAGTGTCCCATCCAGATCGAAGATGATTGCCCTGATATTGGGGATATCTTTCATTTTATCCTTCCTTATTTTGGTTTGTTGTAATATTACGTATTTCTTTGTCCATTGATTGATGGACAGTTATACTTGGTATTGGAATTTCCATTCCAGTTTTAATAAATTCTTGTTTAATTGTGAAGATCAATTCATTTTGTAGGTCCCAATAATTCTTGGTTTCCGCCCACACGCCAAGGAGGATGGAAATGCCGTATTGCTCAAAACCCTGCAAAAGCACCAATGGCTGGGGATCTTTCAAAGAGAGGCTGGCTCCTTCAGCGATATCTCTCAAGAGCTGCATCGCCCTCTCCAAGTCATCATTGTAGGATACTATCATTTTTACATTTACCCTACGAATGGGATAACGCGTGAGATTGATCACCTCAGATTTGATCATGGTTTCATTGGGAACCCTGATAAATCTATTGTCAGGTGTTTTCAGTTTTATGGATAAGAGGTCGATTGATTCGATACTGCCCACCACATCATCCACCTGCACAGAATCTCCCACGCCAAAGGGCTTTTCAGAGATCAAAAAGATACCGCTGATGATATTGGACATGCTGGTCTGTGATGCAAAAGAGATCGCCACACCAAATACGCCAGCCACGCCCAAAAGAGCAGATAGCTTGAATCCAAATTCATGCAAAACCATCAATACCACAATGAGGAAGCTCACATAGCGAACCGTCTTCACCAATATCTGACCCACTTGCAGGGAGGGAATCCCCTTGCTAAGCTTTTTGATGCCTTTATTTAGCAGCGCCAGTATGGGTATGGCTACTATTATAATGAGCACAGCTCTTACTATTTGCGATATTAAGCCTGCCATCCCAACTTGATCGAATACCCCCGTGAGATATTCATTGACAGTCATTAATACTCCCATTATCTATGATCAAGGATGATAGAACCCAAAAAGAATTATTCCTGTTTTTTGTCAATAAGTATTTATGAATTCAATAAAATATCATTGAGTGATGAATCATTCCAACCACCCATTCCAAAGGAACCCTTTTTGGAAAACCCATAAAGACAAGGTATTTACTATCTTATAATTAAACCCTTACAGATGCATCAAGGGAAAGCCTATGGATTTCATCGTTTTTAAGGAATGAAACATGCATCTATATATGGTCTTATTCTATCGCAAGGAGCCATGATATCCTATGAAAAGCTATTTGGTTTTGCTATTGTTATTACCGGCACTACTTGGTGCCGCCACCCTTCATTATCAGTTGAATTTTGAGGAAGACAGCCCCAGCGGGTTTACCACCGCCCCCGCCCGCTTACATCTTCCCGCCTATGAAATCAACGTGCTCTTGCCAGCTGGCGCCTGTGTACACAGCTTTGATCTTCAATTTACACACAGCAGCCCCCCTGTGCATTCTTATTCTCAGCTCAATCCGCCTTGGCATGATTCCTTTAATGTTTTGGATGCTGCTCACTCATATCGCACCCCACCCGCCTTTCAATATCTGGGCTTAAAACGCTGGGGTGATCTACATTATGCCTCCTTTGCCATCCTGCCTTATGACATGCAAACTGGTTTATGGCGCCAGCAGGCAGAGCTCACCTTGTCTTACTCACAGGATAGATTCAGCCGCAACCTCATCCCCAACACCCTTTTGCAAAACGACTTTTTTATCAATCAAACAAAGATCCATGACTGGTATCAGAGGCAGACCACCCGCAATTATGACTTTTTAGTGGTGGGCAAATCCACTCATTTTCCTTATCTCAGCGAGTGGGACGCTTTCCGCCAGAGCCAAGGCTTTATCATCGAATATGCAGATATCAACACCATCTTGGCAGAAACCAATGGGGTCAATGATGCCGATAAGCTGCGCAATTATCTAAAATCCCAATACGAAGCCAGCCCTTTTACCTATCTGCTCCTCGTGGGTGATCATGACGTGGTGCCAGTTGCCTATCTCACTCCCGAGCCCAACGGCTATGACCTCGTCCCCAGCGATTTCTTCTACTGTGATCTATCCAGCGATTGGGATTCCAACGGCAATGGTAAATTCGGCGAATACTCAAGTGGAGTGGGGGAGGGCGATTGGCTGATAGATTTTACACCGGAGGTATTTGTGGGACGCCTCAGCACCAACAGTTTTATGGAATTGAGCAATATCGCCTCCCGTATTGTAGCCTTTGAAACGGATACCACCGGCTACCGCAATAAAGCGCTCTTGCCGGCTGCATATTTCAATTATGGAGGGGAGCCGCTGCAGCAATTTCCCCAAACCGATGGCGGCGTAATGATGGAGCTATTCAAAAACACCGTTTTGCGCGATTATGAGTGCACCACGCTCTATGAACAAGCCGGATATCTTCCCTCCCTCCCCAGCGATTACCCTTTGGATTATGATATCCTCAACGATCAAATCCGCAACCACGATTATGGCATCATCTCCTGGGCTGCCCACGGTTCAGCCACCTCCAGCTCTCGCAAGGTATGGATGAATGACGACAATGGCAACAACCTCCCTGATCCTTACGAAATGCAATGGTTTCAGATGGTGGATTTGGATAGCTTTGGATCCATCACCACCTCGGGTGGCAGCGTGATTTTCGCCGCCTCCTGCTACAACGGTTATATAGATACCAGCCTCAGTTCCCTGGCAGAGCACGCCCTCGCCCGCAAGGGTGTGGGTGTAATTGCCGCTACCCGCACCGGATGGTACAAACCGGGTTGGGCAAATCCCGGCTGGGGCGGCATCTCCAGCTACAACTATCACTTTTTGGAACAATACGCCCAAAACAGGCTCAGCTTAGGCGCTTCACACGCCCACACAAACCTCCTCCACACCCGCTATTACCTCTTTGGCGATCCCCTGGATTCTGACGGCATTATATGGCCGGAATTGCAAAACGTATATACCTATCTCCTCTTTGGCGATCCCGCGGTGGGGCACACGGAAATGGAATATCCTGCGGGAGAAATCCTGGTTTATATCCCGGATGGCGAGGTAGATTACCGCCTGGTAAACACTCTCAGCGATGTAAGCAAAATGAACGTAGTTTACAGCAACCGCCTGATTGAGGATTATGACTATCTCTCAAACTTTACAGCTGTATTTGCCATCATAGATGACTACCAGCTTTCCCCTTGGGAGGAAGATGCACTGGATGGCTATCTAACCAGCGGCGGCATGCTTTATATGGAGGGTGACGGGGTGGATTGGAATAAAAACCACCCTTTGTATCAGAAGTTTAACGTTGTGAGCTATGCTCCCATCAGTGAACCAGTAGAGTTTGTAAGTTCAAGGTCTAAAACTTGGGATAATTGGGCAAACCATCCCGCCTACCGCAATTTATATAATCAAAGTGGTAATACTGAGAGAATCCTGTGGGGAGGATCCGTGACGGGAACTGATTTTGATTTAGCCTATTTCAACAACCAAGATGAATACAAAACGATTGCCTCCACTTTTTTCTTGCGTGAGATAGTGGAAGACACGCCCAATAGCCCTGCAAACAGTTTTGCAGAACTAATCACTTTTATTCTCACCAAACTGGAGGTGCTTGCCCATACCCCCAATGCCCAAGAAACCGTTCCAGCTGTCATTCCAATCCTATCCGCATACCCCAATCCGGCCCGAGGGCAGCTTACTATTCAGTTGGAAAACCCCGCCAAAGGAAATCAGATTTTAGCCATTTACAACTTGCGTGGGCAAAAGGTAAACAGCCTTACTTTGGATGAAAGGAACATCTACACCCAATCCTGGGATGGCAAAGACACGGCAGGACGCCAGTGTCCTCCCGGAATTTACATCCTCAAAAGCGGCAATCTCCACAAAAAAATCACCCTTATCCCATAAACGAAAAATGCATCTTGCCTATTAGCCTCCCTTGTACCACCCTTGTCTCACCCTTGTCGAGACAAAGGAGAGACAAGGGTGGCTAATGGGGGAGACCTAACAAAATAAGCAGTTAACTGAAGGCACAAAACTGCTGATCTTGTATTTCACTGCAAAACAAATAAATAGGATTGCAAGTTATCTTTTGGCAAAACTCCACCATAAGTTGTAACATACTGGTAAATATGGATGCTACCGTGATAATGACACACAACAATCATCCTGATATTTGCCCTCAAATACCACAATTCTTCTTTAATCCTTTATTTTGGCTTGACCGATTTTGGCACTTATAAAAATAGTGTTTTAAAGCGTGTTTGCAAAAGAGTGCCAAACATGCAAAGCTGATAAGATATTGAAATATAATAAAGATAAATGGAGGTACCCATGAAAAAAACGGTGGTGGTAAGTGCGAAACGCACCGCTATTGGCAATTTTGGTGGCGTCTTCAAAGACGTTTCCGCCGTCCAGCTTGGAGTTGCCGTAGCCAAAGCCGTATTTGAAGAAACCGGTATCAAGCCAGAGATGATCGACGAGGTAATCGTTGGTAACGTTTGTGGCGCCGGTTATGGTCAAAATCCAGCCCGCCAGATTGCCATTCACAGTGGCATTCCAGCCCACATCCCTGCCTATACTGTAAACAAAGTTTGCGGTTCCGGCATGAAGGCAGTCACCCTGGCTGCTCTCATGATTGCATCCGGAGAGGCAGATATCATCTTGGCAGGTGGTGCCGAGAATATGAGCCAGATACCTTACGTCTTGATGGATGCCCGTTGGGGCGCCAGAATGGGCAACAAGGAAATGGTGGACCTGATGATTCGTGATGGTCTCAGTGATATCTTCAACGATTATCACATGGGCGTCACAGCCGAGAATCTGGTGGAGAAATTTCAGCTGAGCCGCGAAGAGCAAGACGCCTTTGCCGCAGCCAGTCAAAACAAAACTGAAGCAGCCATGCAGAGTGGCAGATTCAAAGATGAGATTGTGCCCGTAATCATCCCCCAAAGAAAGGGTGATCCCCTCGTAATCGATAAGGATGAAATGCCCCGCGCTGGCGTAACGGCAGAGGGCTTGGCAAAATTGCGCCCCGCCTTCAAAAAAGATGGCTCCGTGACAGCTGCCAATTCTTCCGGTATCAACGACGGTGCAGCCCTCCTGCTACTGATGAGTGAAGACAAGGCAAAAGAACTGGGATTGCCAATTTTGGGCACCCTGGAAAACTATGCTTCAGCCGGAGTGGATCCCTCAATAATGGGATACGGTCCTGTGCCTGCCATCAAGGAAGCGCTGGATAAGGCGGAATGGAAACTTTCCGACGTCCAGCTTGCCGAGCTGAATGAGGCATTTGCCGCTCAATCTTTGGCAGTATTGAAAGGCTTGGAACAAGACGGCGTGGGCAAGATAGACCCCGCCATCGTAAACGTAAATGGCGGCGCCATCTCTTTGGGGCATCCGATAGGAGCCAGTGGCGCCAGAATCATAGTAACCTTGCTGCACGAAATGAAAAAGCGTGAGCTATCCAAAGGCTTGGCATCGCTTTGCATTGGCGGCGGCATGGGAATCACAACATTATGGACCAGATGAGGTAAAATAAATGGCAGAAAAACTTAAACTCGACAAAAGCATGGCAATGTTTGCCGAAGCTCAAAAACTCGTTCCCGGCGGCGTTGCCGGCATTCGCAGACCCTACAACTTTGTTATTGGTGAATATCCCATCTTTTTTGAAAATGGCAAAGGCGGCAGAATTGTGGACGTTGATGGCAATGAATACATAGACTATCTATGTGCTTATGGTCCCATCAGCATCGGATATCGTGAAGAAGAAATCGATGATGCCGTGATTGAACAGATCAAAAACAAGGGCTTTTGCTTTTCCCTCACCCAATCCATCCAGAATGTACTGGTAAACAAACTGAAAGAGATCATCCCCTGCTGTGAAATGGCAGCCATCGTGAAAACCGGCTCAGACGCCACCACTATCGCCATCAGGGCAGCCCGTGCATTCACCGGCAAGCTGAAAGTGGCACGTTGCGGCTATCACGGCTGGCACGACTGGTGTGTGGAAGTGAAGGGCGGAATCCCGGAAAAATTGTATGAAGACGTAATTGAATTCCACTACAACGACCTGGACCAGGTGGAAGATATCTGCAAAAAGCATGCAGACGATCTTGCCGCCATCATCGTGACCCCCGTTGGTCACCCCCTTGCAGCAGAAGTGGAAATGCCCAAACCCGGCTATCTGGAAGGCTTGCGCAAGCTGGCAGACCAATACGGCTGTGTGTTGATATTCGACGAGATCCGCACTGGATTCCGTTGCCATATCGGTGGCGCCCAGGCTCTCTTTGGCGTCACTCCAGACCTTGCCACCTTCGGCAAAGCCATGGCAAACGGTTATGCCATCGCCGCCTTGGTGGGCAGGGCAGACATCATGAATGTGATGGCAGACAATGTGTTTTTGTCTTCCACCTTCTTCCCCAATAGCGATGCCCAGATTGCCGCTCTGAAGACCATTGAGCTTTTGGAACGTGACAAGATGCTGGATGTGATCGCCGCAAAAGGCAACAAATTTGCCCAAGACGTGGAGAAAGTGGTGGATGATTCCGGTATCAACTGCCGTTTCAGCGGTGCACCCTGGATGCCCTATATCACCTTCCCGCGTGATGATGAAGGCTTGTACAAGAAATTGAGAACGGAGTTTTATACCCAATTGATCCGCAGAAAGGTATTCCTGCAGCCCTACCACCACGGCTATATCTGCTACCGTCATACAGACGAAGACCTGGCTTATACCGTGCAGGCTATCAAGGAATCTCTTGACGCGCTCAAATCCCTAACCTAAACCCTTGCTTGTAGAAGCGTGGCAAAATATATATTCGTTATGGGCGGTGTCCTTTCCTCTTTGGGAAAGGGCATCGCCACCGCTACCATTGGTCTTTTGCTAAAAGAAATGGGGTACAAGGTATCCCTGCAAAAATATGATCCATACCTGAACGTGGATCCCAGTATGATGAGCCCCTTCCAGCATGGAGAGGTGTTTGTAACTGATGATGGGGCAGAAACTGATCTGGATTTGGGACACTATGAACGCTTTGTGGATGTGGTGCTCACCCGGGATTCCAGCTGTTCCGCAGGGCAAATATACGAAACCGTGCTCGATAATGAGCGCCGCGGTATGTATAGCGGCATGACGGTGCAGGTGATTCCCCATGTGACGGATGAGATTAAGAAACGTATCAAAAAGCTGGATCGCCACTTTGATGTGATCATTACGGAAATTGGGGGAACGGTTGGTGATATTGAAAGCCTGCCGTTTTTGGAGGCTGTGCGTCAGCTGCGTTTGGAACTGGGCACCAAGAACTGCCTGTGCGTGCTGCTCACCTATGTGCCATACATCAAAACTGCTGGTGAATTGAAGACAAAGCCCTCCCAACACAGCACTTATAAGCTGCGTGAGATCGGTATCCAGCCGGATATCCTCTTGTGTAGAAGCGAAATGCCCTTTGAAGAGGAAATCTACAGCAAAATTGCCCTGTTTACCAACGTTCCCACAAAAAACGTCTTCAACGCCATCGATGTGGATTGTGTGTATGAAGTTCCCCTGGTGTACCAGCAGGCTGGCTTTTCCAAGGTGATTTGTGATCATTTTGACCTGGAATACCGGGAACCGGAATTGAAGCTGTGGCATCAATTTCTAAAGTCCGTCCATAGGGCAGAGGAAGAAATCAATATCGCCATTTGCGGACAATACGTAAGGCATCAAGATTCTTACAAAAGTGTAAGAGAAGCATTGCTACATGCCGCCGCAGCTAATCAGCGCAAAGTGAATATCCGCTGGATAGAAACAGAGCACAGCCTGAGTGATGAAGAATTGAAACAAGAGCTGGCTGATATTGATGGCATCATCTTGCCCGGTGGTTTTGGGATGAGTGATATCGAAGGCAAGATCATCATTGCCGGCTATGCCAGAGAGCATAATATCCCGTTTTTTGGCATCTGCCTCGGCTTGCATGCGATGGTGATAGAATATGCCAGAAATGTATGTGGATTGACAGACGCTCACAGCACCGAATTTGCTCCCCATTCTCCGCATCCCGTGCTCCATCAAATCGATACTGCCAAGTATAAAAGAATGGTGGGCGGCAATATGCGTTTGGGAGCCTATCCCTGTAGTGTGCAAAAAGGCAGCTTGGCGTATGAAGCCTATCAAATGGAGCAGATCAGCGAAAGACACCGCCACCGCTATGAAATCAACAATACCTATAACCCACAGCTCAATTCACGGGGGATGATGGTTTCTGGCACCTCACCGGATGGAATGCTGATCGAAATTATGGAATTGAAAACTAACGACTTTTATATTGGCGTTCAGTTTCATCCAGAATTCAAATCACGTCCGCAAAGACCGCATCCGCTATTCAATGCCTTCATTGCCGCCGTCATCAGGCATGGCACAAGGCACCAAAAGTCACATTAGAGAGGATGTGACCTCCTTTCTTTGCAAGAATGATAAGTTTATTTATTGCATGATGTTGGCTATGTGTTATGCTGCTTTACAAAGAAAATATGAGGCAAATGCGCATATTTGTCTTGACAGAAAATGCATATTCAAAATGATGCTCAAACAACACAGTTCAATCGAACAACGCTGGGGGCGTAGTTCAGTTTGGTTAGAACGCTTGCCTGTCACGCAAGAGGCCGCGAGTTCGAGTCTCGTCGCTCCCGCCATTTTTGGACGCCTATCAAGGCGTCCATTTTCTTTCATAGGGCAAAAATGATGGCTTACCTGCAATTGGCTTTTCTTTATCTGTTTAACCTCGTTATCGAAGGTTTATTCCTCATCTTCAAACCAGTGTTGTGCTTCTTTTTGAAGCGCATCAAATATCAGGATTCACTGATAGCTGAAGGTCAAGCCCTCGATGGCGGCATATTGTTTCATGCGGCATCAATGGGGGAGGTAAACGCCTTAAAGCCTTTGATCCTGGCTTTGCTGAAACAAAAACCCAATACCAAGATCGCCGTCACCACAACTACGGTCAATGGGCTGAAAGCGGCATCAGTCATACATCCTTCAGTTTACTCCAGGCTTAGTGTGTTTGATATTTACAGCCTCAGGAAAAAGCAATTGAAAACCTTTAATCCGGGACTCTTGTGTGTGATGGAGACAGAGATCTGGCCAAATCTATTGCTGTTGGCGCGCTCACAAAAGATCCCCGTGCTCTTTATCAACGCCCGCCTCAGTGAACGCAGCGTGAAAAGGCTGCGGGCAATACGCCCTTTATTGAAGATTTTAGAGCGCCCCATCTGTGAGATCATGGCAAAAAGCGAAGAAGATGCACAGCGTTTTGAGCAGCTTTTTGACACCAAAATAACTGTGGCAGGAAATCTCAAATTTGCCGCCTTACCCATCGAGATTGATGCCGCTGGATTAAGGCAAAAGTGGGGCTTTGCCACCTCTGATCTCATCATCTGTGCCGGCAGCACCCGTCCCGGTGAGGAACAGCTATTGCTAAAGGCATTTTCCAAGCTACAGCATGAATATCCACATGTAAAGCTGATCATAGTGCCGCGCCATTTGAACAGGATGGATGAGATAGTCAAGCTGTTGGAAGGCTTTTCATATCGACTGTTTTCAGACGAGCGAGAGCAGGCAGGCAGCGCTCCCATCTTCGTCCTGGATGCGATGGGCTGGCTCAATCACGCTTATAGCATCTGTGATATCGCCGTTGTGGGAGGGTCTTTCTACAATTTTGGCGGACACAATCCCGTGGAGCCGGCAAACTTTGGCAAACCCATCTTGATGGGTCCTCATCATAGCTCCTGCGTGGAATCAGTGGAGGCACTTTTGCAGGATGAGGCGATTTTAGTAGTGGACAAAAAAGAACTGGATGATAAATTGACATTTCTATTGGATAATCCTCTGCAAAGAGAAAAGATGGGGGAGCGTGCGCGCAAGGTGATCTCCCGCTTTCAGGATTCTTTGGACAAATACCTGCAAGGAGTGAAAAGATGCAAGAACTAAGGCGAGAAGCTATGTTTTGGGAAAAGGCGGACGATCTGGGCGCAAAAGCTGTGCGCTGTCTGCTGTGTCCCCATCATTGCATCATCAAGGTAGGGGAGAGGGGGATTTGCCGCGGCAGGTATAATCATGATGGCACCTTGTACGCCATCAACTATGGCAAAACTATCGCCTTCAATATTGATCCCATAGAAAAGAAGCCTTTATATCACTATCATCCAGGCTCTGCCATCATATCCATCGGACCCAACTCCTGCAATCTGGGCTGTTTCTTTTGTCAGAATGCTGAGATTTCTCAAAAAGACACTGGCTCTGCAGAGCTTACTTTTTCCGATATTCGCACATATTTTCATCAGTATCCATCTCTGCCTCGCCAAATCGCAATCACCTATACGGAACCCTTTACCTGGTATGAGTATATTTATGATCTGGCACAGGAAATCCCCGATCTGGCAATCGTGCTTATCACCAATGGATATGTGGAGAGCCAGCCCTTGCAACAGCTCTTGCCATATCTGGATGCCATGAATATCGACCTCAAATCCATCCAGGATAGTTTTTATCGTCAGCATTGTAATGGCGGTTTGCAGCCTGTATTGGACACCATAAAGATGGCACACGCGCATGGTGTGCATCTGGAAATAACCAACCTCCTGATTCCGGGGCTGAATGACTCTCCGCTGGAAACCGAAGAACTTGCCCTTACCATAGCCAAAATCGATAGGGAAATCCCCTTGCACCTTTCCCGCTATTATCCGGCTTATAAAGCCCAAATCCACCCCACTGAGATACAGGCGGTGTTGGATGCCAGAAAGATCGCTCAAAAGCATTTGCGCTGGGTTTATGCGGGGAATATAGGGTATGGAGAACATTACAATAGCATCTGCGCCAAATGTGGCAAACCTATCATTACACGTGGGGTTGAAGAAGTGAAGCTCAATCTGCTGAGCGATAAAGCAGGTAAGGCGATAACTGGGTGTTGCAAAGAGCCTTTCCGAGGGAAGTTTGAAAAGTAAAGCCTGGTATAGGGAACTCACTATTGCCGATCTTATCCTGGTCTTCGTGATCATGATGGCAATCGTATTTTCCGCTGTATTCCTGTGGAGAAAGCGCGATTTGAAACAGGATGCACTTTTGTATGTGTACAAAAATGATATATTGTGGAGCATCTATCCCATGGATAAAAACCAGGTGGTGAAAGTGGACGAGCATAATAGCTTTGAGATTCGTGATCAGCAGGTGGGGATGATCTTGGCAGATTGCCCGGATAAACGCTGTATTAAACAAGGATTCACCTCCATACTGCCCATAATATGCCTCCCTAACAAGCTGGTTTTGGAAGTTAAGAGTGGGGAAGAGGCAGAAACGCCTCATATTCTATATTAGAGGATTTATGCTTAGAATCGCCATTTATATCTCAGATCACGGATTCGGCCATGCCGCGCGGATGGCGGCTCTCAGCGATGAGCTCATCAAGCTGGGCGTGCAGGTGCTCTTGAGAACCCAGCGGCGTAAATTTCTATTTTCCTGCCTGCAGAGCCCATTCTGTGAACTTCATCCGGCACAGATGGATTTTGGTGTACTGCACAAAGAAGACTTGAAATCTGATATTCCTGCCACCAGAGAGGCTTTGCTGGAACTATTTGGCAAACGCAATGAAATCGTGGAAAGAGAAGTAAACTGGCTGCGCAATCATGCCATTGATCTGGTGATAGCTGATATTCCATTCTTGGTGATGGAGGCATGTAGTTATGCCAAAAAACCTATATTTGCCATTTCTAACTTTGATTGGGTATATATATATCAGCATCTGTTTAAGGATGAACCTCAGATATATCCGCTTATCAACACTATTTACAGTCTTTACCAACATTCAGATATGGTTTTTCGCCTGCCTTTCAGCACACCGCGCAGCATGCTTTCTTTTCCCAAAAGTATTAAAACTGGACTGTTGGCACGCCGCAAAGAGACTTATGAAGATATCCGAACAAAATATAATATAGATGATGGCACGCCTATTCTGGCTTGTAGCTTTGGGGGACAACCCGGAAAGAGCATAGACTTCCCATCGCTCTGTAAGGCTTTTGAGGGTGTGGTTATCAGCACAAATCAGGAATATCAAGCATCCAATCACATTTGTGTATCCAAGGAGACAGACTGGCTGGATATTATTCATGGCTCCGATCTGCTTGTCACCAAGCCCGGATACTCCACCTTCGCAGAGGCAACCCAGTTTAATAAACCCATCCTCTACAGTCCACGTGAGGAATATCCGGAAGAGAAGGTGCTGATTGATGGATTGAAGAGTTATCCGGCAAAGCTGGCTTTTTGCTCTGATACCAGAGGTGTCAGCGCTTGGCGCCGGCTGCTTGATCAAATCCCCAAGGCAGAGGCACGCAAAGCCACATTTCGCAATCAAAACCCGCAGGTTGCGGCAGCTATCATGCAGTCATTTTGGAAGCTAAAAGGGGGAAATGGAAATCTGGTAAGCGTGTTTGATATCGGTTCCAATAACCTCAATTATATATTGCAAGATGTGGAGCGCAATAAAACAGTGCACGTGGCTCACTATAATACACGCTTGGCAGCGAACATGAATGCCAAGGCCTTAAGCCTGTTGAAGAGCAAGGTTGGCTCACTCCTTAAAATGCAGGGTGATGCCATAAAGACAAACTTTATATCTACCGCTTTGGCAAGGGAAAGACCGCAGTTTTCCACCTTTGAAAGCTGGTTGGAATCCCGGCATCACGCCAAGGTAAAGGTTCTGAGCCAAAACCAAGAAGCAAGGCTTGCCTTTTTGGCTGCCACAAACAGTCTTCATAGTGATAAAGAGATGCTGGTAATTGATATTGGCGGCCTCAGCACAGAGTTTATCTGGGGATTGGGCAAGGATAAATGGCAGGGCATCCCCTACGGACTCCTCAGTCTGAAGGAGGGTATTTATCAAGAAATTCTGCCTCTGGTGGTAGAATCCTTACCGGATCTTCCTGATCTTAAAGATAAAGAATTGGTGCTTGTGGGGCTTACCGGAGCCTTTTTTGCCAAAGTAATATATAGACAAAAGCAGGCGCATCCTTGGCTGCTTCACGGCAAGGCCATTACCAAGGCAGACCTTGAGGAATTGGGAATTGCGCTGGAAAACAAAGATTCTTCCCGCTGGTTACCCTACTTACAGCGTCCGAAAGACGAGGATATACTCCACATTAGTCATGCGTTCCTCCGTTTAATACTGGACAAATATCAGGCATCCCGCTTTTTGGTATCTTATTATGGTATATCTTATGGATTCTATTATCAAAAAACAATGCACAAGCAGAGGCAAAAGCGATGAGATTCTTCGTTGAAACCTACGGCTGCCAGATGAATGTGGCAGATAGCGAGATGGTGACATCCATGCTCATCCAAGCCGGTCATACGCCTGCCACCAATATCGATGATGCCCAGCTGATTGTGTTCAATACATGCAGTGTGCGTGAACATGCAGAGCAGCGCGTCTTGGGACGCATTGCCAACGAAAAGCATCGCAAACAGCAAAATCCCGATCTAAAAATCGCAGTGGTTGGTTGCATGGCACAAAGGATGGGGAAGAGGCTGATGGAGCTGGAAAGCGGTGTGGACTTCGTGTTTGGCGTGGATCAATATGATAAGCTTGCTGAAATCCTGGCAAATGACTCTCCCATTCAAAACCACTGGACAGAGATGGATAATGAGCAAGTCTATCATGGCATCTTGCCCACCCGGTTGAACAGGCATTGCGGTTTTGTGACCGTCATGCGTGGTTGTGATAATTTCTGTTCCTATTGTATAGTGCCTTATGTACGCGGCAGGGAACGTAGCCGACCTGCATCCGATATTGTCAAGGAAGTTGAAGAGGCTACCTTGGAAGGGTTTAGAGATATTACCCTTCTGGGGCAAAATGTTAATTCCTATCAAAATGAAGGGATGGACTTTGCGTCTCTTTTAAGAGAGCTCAATCAGATAGATCCTCTCTGGCGTTTGCGCTTTGTCACCTCTCATCCCAAAGACCTGTCTGATAACCTGATCCAAACCATGGCAGATTGTGATAAGATATGCGAACACATCCATTTACCTATGCAATCCGGCGATGATGATGTTTTATTTAGAATGAATCGCGGCTATGGTAGCAGGCATTATTATGACCTCATAACAAGATTGAGGACTGCCATACCAGATATAGCGCTCACAACAGACGTTTTGGTGGGCTTTCCAGGAGAAACAGAAAGGCAGTTTGAAAACACGCTGGAGCTTATGAGGCAGATTCAGTTCGATTATGCCTTCTGCTTCAAATACAGCCCCAGAGAAGGAACTGCTGCCGCCAAGTCCACTGATCAGATTCCAGAAGAACTGCGCTTGGAGCGTCTGCAAAAGACTATTGATCTACAGCGGGAGATTACCTTGCACAAGTTCCGCTCTCAGATCGGGAAACGAGTGGAAGTTTACGTGGAAGACTTCAGCAGGAAATCTCATGAACAAGTCTCCGGGAAAACTCGAGACTTTAAGATAGCAGTTCTCAGTGGAACCTCTGATCAAATAGGCAGCCTGGTGGAGGCAAAAGTGATTGATGCCACCGCCGGCACATTGATCTGCTTATGACACAGAGGCTTATGAATAAGGAACGTTATGTAAACTACTGCTTATTTGGGTTAAGCTGCAGTTGTCCAAATAGATGCCTATGCATCTTCCCCACTCTTTTTATACTAAGGAGAACCAAATGCAGAGCATGACCGGTTACGGAAAAGCAAGATACAATCAAGATGGTATCAGCCTGGAAATTGAAATCAAATCCATCAATGGGCGCTACCTTGATTTAAAAATCTCGTCACCCAGGGAATTGAGTTTTTATGAACATACCATCCGCACAAAGATCGGGCATATCCTCCCCCGCGGCTCCATGGAAGTTAAAATCAATTACCATGATTCCCGCGAGCCTGAAATTCAGATTGACAGTGCCCGCTTGAAGAAATATCATGATGTCCTCAGAACAGCCCTCGATGATGTGGGCATTGATGAATCCATCCCTTTGCAATTGCTCTTGGCAGATACCGATATCATCTACATCCCCAATAACCTCGATGAGGATACCCTGTTACTGCGCTCTCTTAATGAAACATTAGAACATGCCATTGACAGGATTATGGAATCCTTAAATGCAGAGGGCGTACAGATCAAAGCCGAGTTTGAGACCTCAATCACCAAGATCCAAGATGCTCTTGCCCATATAGAAACGCATATAGAGCCCTATAAGAAGGAACTCTTGCAGCGCCTGATGCAAAGAATAGCTGAGCTTTTGGATGCCGCCAATATGGAAAACATGGAGCAACGTCTGATGCAAGAGGCTGCCATCTATGTAGATAAGTATGACGTGCAGGAGGAAATCAGCCGCTTAAAAAGCCACCTGCAACGCTTTTCGCAGACCATCCAGTTAGAAAGTAAAGAAGTTGGTAAAACGCTTAATTTCATTCTGCAGGAAATGCACCGTGAAGCCAATACCCTCGGCTCCAAGTTTGCACTAATTCAGACCTTTGATGATATCCTGATCATCAAGGAAGAGATAGAAAAATGCCGGGAGATGAGCCAGAATGTCTGCTAATACCCTCTTAAAATGGCGCTCCTGGCCTCTTGTTGACAGGGGCAAAACCTCAATAATCCTGATTGTCTTTTTAATTTTACTTGCTGTGCTGCTGTGGCATATCACTGTAAATGTATGGGAAACGCCGTTTTATTACTATTTGGGAATGCTCTTGGTGCTGGCAAACCTGATGCCATGGTTCATTCCCACGGATTATGAGCTGGGTGAATACGAGATCAAGGTGCGCTACCTCTTCATCACCGTTAGGCGTAAATACACAGACTTTGGCTGTTATTATGAAGACAAACATGGCATCATGCTCAGCACCTTCAAGATGCCCAGAAGGCTGGATCCCTTCCGGGGACAATCCCTCCGCTTCTCTGCCAATAGAGAGGAAGTGGAAGAATTAAATAACATACTACACAAGAAAATAGGTAAGAAATACTAAAGGAATAAATGAGATACGAACAGATAAAAGAATTATTATTAAATCATTTCAAGAAGGACAGAACCCCTTCTTCATACACTGAGCTGGTGTCAAAGTTGCGCATTACACGTAAAGACAAGGGCTTCTTGAAGCGGGCTTTGGAGGAACTGTATCGCAATGGTGAATTGATTAGCAGAAAGAGACGCTACTCTCCCCCACCTCGCGCAAAGAGACAAGTCAACACAGAGACCGCCAAAGAGCAATTGCCTTCCAGCTTGTTGAGTGGTATTTTTGACGCCACTCCCCTCTCGCGTGATCGTTCTTTTGCCTTTGTGCGCACTGCTGAAGGAGATTTCTATATAGATGCCGAGAATACATTTAATGCTTTTCATAATGACAAAGTGGCAATACAGATTATCAGACGCAACCCCAAAGACCTGCAGGCAAGGGTAACCCGCATCCTCAAGCGTGCCAACCAGTCAATGGCTGGAGACATCCATTTCAATCGGGGTAAGGCAGTCTTCGTCTGCAGCAACCCCAAAATCCATAAATGGTTCAACGTCTCCGACTCTGGCAAAGCCAAAGAAGGCGATAAGGTTGTATTAAAGGTCACAAACTGGGGCTCTCCAGCCATGGGCAAGCTTCCCATGGGCAAAGTGAGTGAAATACTGGGACCTTCCGGCGATCCCCAAGTGGAGCTAATCGCCGTTATCAAGCAATTTGACCTGCCTCTTGAATTTGATCCCGCCATTCTTGCAGAAACAGACAAGCTGTCTGAAGCCATCTCCTATACTGAAATAGCCAAACGTGAGGACTTGCGAGATTTGCTCACCTTCACCATAGACCCAGCTTCTGCCAAAGACTTTGACGACGCCATCTCCATCAAGAAAGATAAAAACGGCTTTACCCTCTGGGTTCATATCGCTGATGTATCACACTATGTTACTCCCAAAACCGAGACCTTCATTGAAGCCACAAAGCGGGGAAACAGCTTCTACTTTCCCAAGAAGGTAATCCCCATGCTGCCAGAGCGTATTTCCAACAGTATCTGCAGCTTACGCCCCAATGAAGACAAGCTCTGCCTCTCTCTGATGACGATGTTTGATCCCAAGGGTCGTATCAAGCAACAACGCTTGGTAGAAAGCGTAATACGTTCTGATGCAAGACTTAGCTATGAGGATGTGGATGTATTGTATAATGAAGAACCATCTAAGATTCCCCCCAATATACAAAAAGCTCTGTGGTGGGGTCTTGAATTGTCTGGCTATTTGAGTAAAAAACGCCTGAGCGAGGGCTATATCTTTTTCGATCTTCCAGAGCTGGAATATGAATACGACGAGAATGGCTTCATCAAGCGCTTGAGCCTATCTGCCGAAACACCCTCCCACAAACTGATAGAAAACTTTATGTTAGTGGTAAACGAGTATGTGGCCACCCGGCTTGGCATCCACTCCCCCACCTCGCTCTATCGCATTCATGAAGAGCCAGATAGCTACAAGCTACAACGCTTGGACACACTGCTTTCCCACTATGGGCTGGAATTGAACCTCAGCCAAAACCTCAACCTTTCCCTTCAGTACCTCCTCAATTCCATGCCTAACGAAGACTATCATAAGGTTTTTGACCGCATGGTATTACGCAGCCTAAAAAAGGCAAAATATACCGTGGAGCACAAAGGCCACTTTGGCTTGGGCTTAAAAAACTACACCCATTTCACCAGCCCCATCCGTCGGCTTTGTGACCTCGTAATCCACATTTTATGCAAAGACCACCTCTTGAAAAGCACAAAGAATTCGCTGAACAAGAAACAGCTTACCCTCTATGCAGAAACAGCATCCAATCAGGAACTCTTGGCAGATGAAGCAGAAAGAGAGATAGAGCGCATCTACAGCCTTGCTTTCATAAAAAAGCATATTGGTGATCAGTTCAATGCCACGGTGATCAGCACCAATTCACAATCCCTGATCGTCCGCTTGGAAGAAATCCCCATTTCTGCCGTGCTCAATATTGCAACTCTTCCTGGTGGACCATGGATCTATCAGCAGGAATCTATGCGCTTTATAAACCGCAACACATCAGCATATTACCAGCTGATGGATAAACTAAAAGTGCAGGTGGTAGAAGTAACAGACGACATATATGTGGGATTGGCAAAAGCTAAGGATGCCCACACTCATCCTCCGTTGCTGCGCGCAAAAAACAATAGGATTGACGCAAAAGCCCCTTCCTCAAAAATGGCACGACGCAAGATAAAGAATAAAAGGACATCCAGATAATGAAGCGCCCCATAGGGATTTTCGATTCCGGTGTGGGTGGTTTGACCGTATATAAAGCCATCCGTGAGTGCTTTCCAAATGAGGATTTGATCTATTTTGGAGACACTGCCAGGGTTCCGTACGGACCCAAAAGCAAGGAAACGATCATAGAGTATAGTGTGCAAAATGCACGCTTTTTGTTGCAGCACAATGTGAAAATCATCATTGTTGCCTGCAACACCTCTTCCGCGGCTGCCATCCATCATCTATCCAAAATAACTTCCATACCGGTTATGGGAGTGATAGAACCCGGAGCGCAGCAAGCCGTTGAAAGCAGCTCAAATCACCGTATCGGCGTGATTGGAACAGAAGGTACAGTTCGCTCTGGTGCCTATTCCCGAGCTATTCACCAGCTTGCTCCCATCACTCAGGTTTTTTCATTGGCATGTCCCCTATTTGTGCCGCTTGCCGAGGAAGGCTGGCTGGATCACCCTGTCACCAAAACGATAGCAGCAGAATATCTTGGCTTTTTCAAAGACAAAGATATCGATACCCTTGTGTTGGGCTGCACCCATTACCCGCTTCTGGCACCTGTGATCCAAGAGGTGATGGGAGAAAACACACGCCTGGTGGATAGCGCCCAGGCCATCACCACCCATCTTGGGACGCTTCTTACTGATGAAGAAGAGACCCAGTCTGGCAAAGACAGCTTTTTCGTGAGCGATAATGAACAGAAATTCTCAAGCATTGCCTCACGCATTCTGGGATACGAAATCACCCAGCTCAAACGTGTGCGCATGTTTGAAAGCTGGTTTGCAGAAGAATAAAATAAATATATAAAGGATGTAATTATGGAACCCTTAGTTTTGACAGCAGCAATCACCGGAGCCGAAACCACACGGGAAGCCCAACCCAATCTTCCCATCACCCCTGAAGAGCAGGCAGCCGAAGCCAAGGCATGTTACGAAGCCGGAGCCAAGGTAATTCACCTGCATGTACGTGAAGAAGATGGCACCCCCAGCCAAAGGCTGGATCGCTTCAAAGAATCAATCGAAGCCATCCGGGCAGCAGTCCCCGATATTATTATCCAGATCAGCACTGGCGGTGCCGTGGGAGAGCCTTTCGAGAAAAGGCTGGCACCCCTCGCCCTCAAGCCCGATATGGGCACCCTCAATGCCGGCACCCTCAATTTTGGCGATGACATCTTTATCAATCATCCTCATGATATTGTCCGCTTGGCAGAAGCCTTCAAGGAATACAACGTTGTTCCCGAAGTGGAAGTGTATGAATCCGGCATGATCGACTATGTGGCTCGCCTTGTGAAGCGAGGCATTATCACCCAAACCCCCTTGCATGTCCAATTTGTGTTGGGAGTTCCCGGAGGAATGAGCGGCAAGCCCGCAAACGTGTTGTATATGGCACAGCATTTGGCTGAAGAGATCCCCGGAGCCACCTGGGCAGTTGCCGGCATCGGCCGTTGGCACATCCCCGCATCCATGATGGCAATGACCCTTGGCGGTCATATCCGCGTTGGCTTTGAAGACAATATTTTCTATCACAAAGGCGTGATTGCCGAAAGTAACGCCCAGCTTGTAGCCCGTATGGCACGCATAGCACAGGAAATTGGCAGGCCTTTGGCAACCATGGCAGAGGCAAGAGCAATTCTCGGATTGAAATAGAGGTAAAAATGATATTGAGCGAAAACGCTCTTTTAGTGCTGGAAAAGCGCTACTTTAAAAAAGACGAAGCTGGCAATATCATTGAAGACTGGGATACTTTGATCACCCGCGTGGCGAATAATATCGCCCAGGGTGATCAGAGTAAGCAAGATGAATACAGGGAGCTCTTGGCTTCCGGTAAATTTTTGCCCAATTCCCCCACCTTGATGAATGCAGGCAACGATCTGCAACAGCTTTCCGCCTGTTTTGTGCTGCCCATCGATGATAGCATGGAAAGCATCTTTGAAACCCTGAAGAATGCTGCCCTTATCCACAAGAGTGGTGGCGGCACCGGCTTTTCCTTCAGCCGCCTCAGGGAAGCCAATTCCCGCGTGCGCTCCACCAATGGTGTATCCAGCGGCCCGCTATCCTTCCTCAGGGTTTTCAATGCCGCTACGGATGCCGTAAAGCAAGGCGGCACTAGACGTGGCGCCAATATGGCAATCTTGGACGTCAGCCACCCACAAATCCTGGAATTTATCACTGCTAAGGCCGATACCCGCGAACTCACCAATTTCAACCTCAGCGTGGGCATCACCGAAGATTTTATGCAAGCGGTGAAAGAGGACGAGGATTACGAGCTGGTATCGCCCCACACCAAAGAGGTGGTTGAAACCCAAAACGCCCGCGAGGTCTTTAACCTCATCGTGGAAATGGCACACAAAAACGGCGAGCCCGGCATTGTTTTCCTGGACCGCATCAATAGAGACAACCCCACCCCCGCTTTGGGTGATATCGAATCCACCAACCCCTGTGGAGAGCAGCCACTCTTACCCAATGAAGCCTGCAACCTCGGCTCCGTCAACCTCGCCAGCTTTGTAAAAGACAACGCTGTTGATTGGGACGATCTCAAAAGAGTAATTAGGCTCAGCATAGACTTTTTGGATGATGTGATTGATGTCTCCAGCTTTCCCCTGCCCCAGATTGATGAAATGGTAAAAGCCAACCGCAAGATAGGTTTGGGACTAATGGGGTTCAGCGATATGCTTTACCAGCTTGGCATCCCCTATGCCTCGGAAGATGGAATCCAGCTGGCATCCCGCCTCATGGAATTTATCGATTATTATGCCAAAGAACGCTCCATGGAACTTGCCATCCAGAAAGGTCCTTTCCCCGGTTTTGCCCACAGCACATACGCTTCCGGAATCTCGAACAGACAGCAGATTGATCTGGATTGGAATACACTTTCTGAAAAGATAAAAGAAAACGGCATCCGTAATGCTACCATCAGCACCATCGCTCCCACGGGAACCATCAGCATGATTGTGGATACCTCCAGTGGGATAGAGCCCCAATTTTCTTTGGTTTACACCAAAAACGTGATGGATGGCGAAAAGCTCTATTATATCAATAAATACTTTGAACAGGCTTTGTTGGATGCCGGCATCTTCAGTCCGGAGCTGCTGGAACAAGTAGCCCAAACCGGCTCCATTGCCCATCTTGAGGAGATCCCCCAATCCATCAGAGATTTATTCCAAACTGCCCACGATATCAGCCCCGAGTGGCATATCCGCATGCAAGCCGCTTTTCAGGCATACACGGATAACGCCGTCAGCAAAACCATCAATTTCCCCAATACTGCCACCAAAGAAGATATCCAAAGCGCCTACGAGCTTGCCTATCAGCTTGGTTGTAAGGGCGTAACTGTTTACCGGGATGGCAGCAGGGAAAACCAGGTGCTCAGCACCCAGGCCAGCACGCAACCCAAACGTAAGCTTGCCCCCAGAACGCGCCCGGAAGTAACCCGCGGCATCACGCAACGCCTGGAAACCGGCTGTGGCCACATGTATGTTACCATCAATACTGATGATCAGGGAGCCTGTGAGGTCTTTGTGCAAATGGGCAAGGTGGGCGGCTGTGCTTCTGCCCAGCTGGAAGCCATTGCCAGGCTTTCCTCTTTGGCTCTGCGTTCCAGCATCCAATTGGAAGCCCTCATTCGCCAATTGCGCGGCATCCGCTGCCAATCCCCCATGTGGCATAAAGGGCAAATGATTACCTCCTGTGGAGACGCCGTGGGACGCGCCTTGGAAAGCTTCCTCACCTTACACAAAAATGGCGAAATCAATACCGTGAATTTTAAGGTGGATTCAAACCCCGCTTCCAACCCCAAACCAACCACCGGCCACGCCTTATGCCCGGATTGTGGTAGCACCGTGGAACACAGTGAGGGCTGTCTGAAGTGCCCCGCCTGTGGATGGTCTAAATGTTAATACTTTGGTACTAAAAAAGGAGATGCACGATGCGCTGTAAACACTGTAATGCCCGCTTGGCACCACATGATATCTGGTGTGTCAATTGCCGCAGACGCACCCAACTGGTCACAAACGAACTGGCTGCCACCAAAAGCCTTGCAAAAACTTGGCAAACCCTGAAACAGAGCTTGGGGATAAATGTACCTCTGGCAGCTGTAGCCACGGTTGCTGGGATTATTCCGATAGCGATAATCATCTGGCTTCTCAACAGCATCCTTGTGATACCCCAAAATACTGTAGCCTCATTGTTGCTATCTCTTTTTACCAAGGGCATTGCGATCAGCATATTTTTGCCCTTTACACTATTGGGCTTTCATGCAGTTAGTTTGGAAGAGGGTTACAGCGCGGGGCGTTCCCGCCTCATGGATGCCTTCAAGGCTTACCCTCGCTATCTGCTTTTCAGCTTGTTAAACAGCCTTTATTTTGTGATCATCTACCTAATCTGTTTTGGCTTCCCTGGTTTTGGCAGCGATCCCATCCTCAGGTTGGTTTGGATAGTATTGGTCAATTACTGGGTGGCAGTTGTTTTGCCCTTGCCCATTGTGATGGATAGGCGCCAGCTCGGCTTCTTCTCTGCTTTACGCTTGGTTTACCGCCATTTCCAGCCCGTACGCTGGAACCTCTTTTTATTGGCAGTGATTCTGGCAATCTTGAATAGCATTGCCGCCCTCCTCCTCATCTTCCCCCTGGTTATCACCATCCCGCTCACCTGGTATGCCATCAGGGATTACACTGATCTCTTGCTGGAATACGAGCTTGATTTGCAATAGGAAAAGTGCATGAGCAAAAAAGAAATCATCTCACTGATCATCCTGATAGCCGTGGTTGCCTACGGAGCATGGCAGTTTTTCAACAGCTCTTTTACCAAAACCAAATCCCAGCACCTGATGGATACCGTGGTCAATATCACTGCCACTTCAAAGAGCAAAAATATCGGAGCCACCATCGATTCCGTGTTTGCCTATATCCAAAGGATGGAACAGAAACTGGATGAATACTCCCCGGAATCCCTCCTTTGGCAGATCAACCACTCCTCAGAAGTCACCTTCCCCATGGATGCAGACCTCTACCAATTGATGGTAATTGCCGATAGCCTTTACAAAATAACTGATGGCCATTTTGATCCCACCATCAAACCTGTCTTTGATCTATGGGGTTTTGGCAATACAGATATTGCGGCTCTGGAGCCCCAGCAAAGAAGCGTGCCAGATACAGCTGAGCTGGCTAACGCCCTGGAGCTTGTGGACTGGAATAAAATCAGGTTTGACCAAAACAAACTGCATAAACCAGTCGCCATGAAGCTGACCTTTGGCGCCATTGCCAAGGGCTATATCCTGGATAAAGCTCGTGAATATATGAAATCCCTGGATGTCATCAGTGGCAATATAGATTGCCGCAGCAGCATGACCTTTTTTGGCGGCAAATTGTTCCAACAGGTTTATATCCAGCATCCCATGCTCAAGCAGGATGATTTTATTGCCTCCTTCAAAATCAAGGATGGCTCCATCGGCACCTCCGGAAACTATCAGCAATACTTTGAAATTGATAATGTGCGCTATCATCATATCATCGATCCCTTCACCGGCTATCCCACCCCCGATGTATATTCCAGCACGGTGATCCACCCTTCGGCAGCTTGGGCGGATGGCCTATCCACTGCCCTCTTCCTCTTGGCGCCAGAGCGTGCCATAGAGATTGCCAAAACAATTCCCAATTGTGAGGCAGTGATATATTGCCAACAAGAAGATCAGACCATTTCCTTCAAAACAATGGGCATGAAGGATCTGGCTTTTAGCGAGAAACTATGACAATCCCCGATATTCAATCCCAACCAGACGAACGCAAAATTAATATTGATAAAGTGGGAGTAAAATCCCTGCGTTATCCCATCTTGGTGGAAGACCGGCAAAACCAGGTGCAACACACCGTAGCAAATCTAAACCTCTATGTGGACTTGCCCCACCACAGACGCGGCACACATATGTCACGCTTTGTGCAGGTATTAAACAACTACCATCAGGATATGATTATAGACCAATTGGACACCTTTTTGGACGAGCTGAAAAGCGTGATGAATGCAGAGGCAGCATACGTGGATATCTGCTTTCCATACTTTATCCAAAAACAGGCGCCCATCTCCAAAATCAATTCCCTGATGAGCTACGACTGCTGTTTTAACGCCTCCTTCAAAGAGGATTACGAGCTGTGGATTGGCGTCACAGTGCCCGTCACCACCCTCTGCCCCTGCTCCAAGGAAATCAGCGAAGCAGGAGCCCACAACCAGCGCACCCATATCACCATCAAGCTCCAATACATAGATTTTATCTGGCTGGAAGAGCTGGTGGAAATAGCCGAATCCGTTGCCTCTTGTGAGATTTATCCCCTTCTCAAGCGTCCTGATGAAAAGTACGTCACAGAGCGCGCCTATTCCCGTCCCCGCTTTGTGGAGGATATCACCCGCGAGATTGCCCAAATCCTCCAAAATGATAAACGCATCAAAAGATTTATTATCGAAGCCGATAGCATAGAATCCATTCACGATCACAACGCTTATGCATTGGTGAGATCAAACGGCTACGACACCAACAGTTGATGTCCACCCCCATCCCCACCTCCGCCGGCACCATCTGCAGGGCAAGCTCCCACACTTTGCCCAATGGTCTCAAATATATTCTTCATTACGACCCCTCCGAGCCCATAGTGTGTCTGCAAGCCGTCATCAAAAGCGGCAGCGCCAACGAGCGCACACCAGAGGCAGGCTTTTCTCACTTTATAGAACACCTCGCCTTCAAAAGCAGCAAGCACTATGGCTTCAATCAAATCGCCAGCGTAATTACTGATCTGGGTGGCTCCCTCAACGCTTATACGGATTTTGATAGCACCTGCTATTATCTTCTCCTACCCTCCGAACACCTGCAAGTGGGATTAAAGGTATTAACTGAGCTGGTGATGAATGCACGCTTTTCTGCAGATGACGTAAAAACAGAAAAAGAAATCATCCAAAGCGAAATAGAGCAATATCGCGATGATCCGGAAACAGACTTTTTGGAATATATCCAAATGCGCTTTTTTAGACGCAGCCCCCTGCGCAAACCAATAGCCGGAACTGTTCAGGATATACAGGCTGTCACCTACACCCAGCTCAAATCCTTTTATAAAAGGCGCTATCACCCTGCAGCCTGTTTCTTTGTAGCAAGTGGCAATGCCCAGCCCAAGTTGCTACACTCCACCCTGGCAGAGCTAACCCAAAGGTGGAAGATCCCGCAACGTGCCTACAGGGGAACAAATTCAGCCTGGATAGAACCGGAAATAGGCAGAACTGGTCTGCACTGGCAAAAGGCACCCCAAAACCTCTTTGCCCTTGTCTTGCCAGAGCTCAGTGAATTGCACCCTCAGTCTGATGCCCTTCTGGCGGCAATCCGTTATCTGGCAATTGGCAGAGCTTCCAAGCTGCACAAAATATTGGTGGAAGAAAAAAAGCTTTGTTCTGCCCTCAGGGTCAATTCCCTTTGTGGAGTGATGAGCGGTGCCTCGGCAATCGTCTTTATCACCTCACGCACCAAATCAATTCCCGCCATAGCCAAGATTATCCGTCAGGAACTCAGCAAATTGTGGCATAGCCCCATCTCTGAAGCGGAATGTGAGCTTATCCGCAGGGATATCATCCACTCCTGGATTTATGGCTTTGAAGCTCGGGAAAATATAGCCAACCTCCTGGTGGCAGAAGAGCTTTTGGGAGATTACAACACTCTTTACGATTATGATAAGAGGATCAACCCGCTCACTGCCAAGCTGATCCATACTGCCGTCAGGGATTATTGGAAACCAGAAAACCTGGCTTTGTTTTTCAGAGGGCCCTCTCCCCTATCGTTACCAAAGGAATTGATCCCCGGCAAAAACAAAGATTATATATTGGAACCCAAATCTTTACGCCTCTCAAACGCCATTGCCATCACCGAGGCAAAACCGGATTGCTCCAATATTGATGGCATCCCCACACCCCAATCCAAGCTAATCCAGCTGGACGAACGTCACTATCAGGGACGGCTGGATAATGGAATTAGTTTTATCTACAAATGCCTGTCTCCAAACCCCATTACCGGCGTTGCCCTTTCCTCCCCCATATCACAGCTGTGGGAAAACACAGAGCAGCGTGGCAGCAACTTCTTTCTCTCCACCTCCCTGCTTTACCAAAGCGCCAAAATGTCTCATCAGGAAATAATGGACCTCTCTCGCAGGCTGGGGATGAATATCCGTGTAAACCACAATCTGGATACCACCACCTACAGAGGCAAATGCTTTGCAGCGGATACCCAACAGGCTTTGGGGCTGCTGGCAGAGCTGCTCTCTCAGATCCATTTGGATAAAGACTATTTCTCCACCCTCAAGGCTGCCGCCAGCGATGCCATCAGACGCGAACAGGACAATCCTCCTGGTTGGGGATATCTGATGTGGCTCAGGATGGCTTTTGGCATAGACAGCCCCATCCAGCGCTCCACTGGCACCCTCACCAGCATCCGGGAATTGGGCATTGGCGATCTGTGGGATTGGTATGATGCCCACTATCACCCCGCCAATTACCATCTTTCCATCTGCTCAGCGCTGGACCCAGAATATGCATGGGATTTGGCAAACCGCTGCCTGGGTGAAATATATCCCAAAGACAATCCCATCCAGCCCCAGGAGCGTGAAATAAAACCCAGAGGTCCCCGCTCCAAATCCACCACTGGAGATAATGGCCAGTGTGTTATACACATGGGAGCACCTGCCACCTCGTCTTTGGATAGAATCTCCACCACCGCCAGCCATCTTTTGGCTCAGATCATCGGTGGCGAGATAAACTCCCGCTTTTTTGATATTATCCGCGAGAAATATGGCATCGCCTATCAGGTGAGCATGGAGGTGCTCACCCTACGCCAATTGGGCTATTGGACTGCCTATGCCTTCTGTAATCACGATGATAAGGATACCTGTTTCGACCTTATGCAAGAGATCATCCAGGATGTGGCACACAGGGGCGTCACCCCTCAGGAATTGCAAAAAGCAAAGAACTATATGAAAGGAATGCAACGCTTTGATTGTGAAAGCGTTAGCTATCAAGCGGCAGCCCTTGCCAGCCTTTCTGCTTTGGAATATCCCATCAGTCATCTTTTGGAAAGAGACCAGCGCATAGATTTCATAGATTTGGATACTATCAACGCAGTGGCCGCCAAATGGCTGGGCAATCCCGCATATTGGGTGCATATACAGCAATGAAAACACTCGGCATCGATATCGGCTCCCGCAATACCAAAACCCTCATCTTTGATGTGGAACACCAGCAGATCGCACACTACGCTTGGCAAACCACGGATATCAATCCCCTCAGCTCCGTGGAAGCTTTATTACAGCAAGCAGAGCTGGCAACAGGGATAAAGATGCAGCAAATCTCTGCCACCGCAGTAACAGGGTATGGCAGGAAGCTTTACAAAAAAGCCGATCGTATTCTCTCTGAAATCAGCTGCCATGCCGCGGGCTCTCTATTTTACTATCCCACTGCCCATACTGTTATCGATATTGGCGGTCAGGATAGCAAGATAATCTGCCTCTCTGATGAAGGCAAGGTGCTGGATTTTGTGATGAACGATAAATGTGCGGCAGGCACGGGACGCTTTTTGGAGATGACCGCCATCAGGCTGGGCGTGGATGTATCCCAGCTCTCGGATATGGCAAAGGAGGCGGATAAAGAGCTCACCCTCAATTCCACCTGTGTGGTCTTTGCCGAGTCTGAAATCATCGGCATGATGGCTGATAATCAAAGTGCTGCCAATATCGTCCGCTCCGTGCATCGATCCATTGCCAAACGCATCTTTTCTCAGATGAGTGCCTTAAATCATCACCCACCCTATGTATTCACCGGTGGGGTGGCACAAAACCCCGATCTAACCTGGTGTTTGGAGGCTGAACTAAATAGCGGTCTGCTGTTGCCTCCCGAACCCGAAATCACCGGCGCATTGGGCGCTGCAATCTTGGCAAACAAATGATTTTGACAGACTATCATATTCATACACAATACAGTTGGGATAGCAAACTTGAGATAGATGATGTAATAGCAAAGGCTATCTCCCTCAATTATGATATTATCGCGATTACAGAACACTTGGACCTCCTGCCTTGGGAGGTAAACGCACATGGTATATTTTCCCTCAGGCAATACTCTGCTCATATTGACGATCTTAAAGCACAACACCCCCGGCTAAGGATCATCAAGGGAGTGGAAATAGGAGACTATCATCTCACCAAAGATTATGCCTTGGCTATGTTGGAAGATTATCCAATGGAAATGATTTTGGGTGCAGTCCACTTTCTGTCAGACCGCACCAATATCGCCTCTCCACGCCTGAAGCCAATTTCCAAAGAACAGATCATTGATTATTACAAGCTGCATTTACAACTGGTATCCACCTGTGAGATGGACATCCTGGCTCATTTGGGTGTGTATAAACGTCATTACCAGCAGCCGCCTGATGAGAGCTTTGCCATGCCCATCATCAAAGATATCTTGCAGGTTATCATCCAGAAGGGCATTGCCTTGGAAATCAACTTTTCCCCGTTTCGTAAAGCCTATGCCTGCAGCATTCCGGAAAACTGGATGATTGATCTGTACCGTGATCTGGGCGGGAATCTCTTTAGCATTGGCGGGGATTGCCATCATATAGACCACTTTCACGATTTTAGACATCTCTTGCCAGAGTGGATAAACGATCTGGAATTGACCACCAACAATCTCCTCCTGCTCCCCGACTAATTCCCTCTTTCTTTCCCACTGCTTCCTCATTAGCCACCCTTGTACCACCCTTGTCTCTCCCTTGTCGAGACAAGGGAGAGACAAGGGTGGCTTATGGGCAAGCTATAGGGAAGCAGATATCTTTTTCCTCTATTTTCTCCCAAAATTCATAGATTTTTTTACAAATAAAAAACGGTGCCGAATTGTTTGAATCCGGCACCGTGCTCTATTTCACGAAGGAGTAGGCTTAGATTTTTCTGTGGCAGAACCACCAGTCATAGCATTCCATCTCGCCAGCTTTGGCTTTTGCTTTGCGTTCGTTGGCAGTATCAACATCAGTGGCAGGAGGAATAATCACATTGGATCCCACCAGATCGTTGTTTGGCCAATCTGCGGGCATGGCGCATTTGTTGTTGTCAGAGAATTGCATTGCTTCCACAGCGCGCAGGATTTCTTTCATATTACGTCCCAATTCCTGAGGATAGTAGAAGATAATCCTGATAGTACCTTTATCATCCACGATGAAGACGGCGCGCACGGTGTTTGTGCCTTTGCCGGGATGCACGATGCCAAGCTTGGTTGCCACGGCGCCAGTATCAGCAATAATGGGGAATTGTATTTCCACTCCGATGTTTTCCTGAATCCACTCTTCCCATTTGATGTGGGAAAATACCTGGTCAACACTCATTCCAATGAGCTCGGTATTCAGTTTCTTAAATTCGGGATACAGCTTTTGAAAAGCTACAAATTCAGTGGTGCATACAGGGGTAAAATCTGCTGGATGGCTAAATAATACAAACCATTTGCCTGCCATATCGTTAGGCAGAGTCATCATGCCACGTGTTGTCTGAACCTTCATTTCGGGAAACTTGTCACCCAAAAGAGGCATTCCTTGTTTTTCCTTGTTTTCCATTTGGTTTCTCCTATGTTTATTAGTTTTTATTATAATATACGTCAATATAATCAAAAACCAAATGGAAATTTTATTTGGATTGGGTTAATAGGTACTATGTGCCCAATTCCCTGCAAAGCAAAAGGCGCAAGAGCATGCTCTTACGCCTTTTATTATTTGTGTTTGATTGGTTTATTTCATCAATAACATTTTGTTTGTCTTTCTGTATCCGCCCGTATCCAGCTTGTAATAATAGATACCGGAGGCTACTGGACGGTTGCTTTCATCGCGTCCGTTCCATACTATTTTATGGTTTCCACTGGCAAGCGGGGCATTGTGGAGCCTGCGCACCAATTGTCCTTTGATGTTATAAATGCTTAGTTTTACGTTGCCGGCTTTGGCAAGGTCAAAGCTGATGGTGGTGCTGGGGTTGAAGGGGTTGGGGTAGTTGTTATTCAACTTTGTGACCATTGCAGGGCTGTTTACATCATCTGTGCTGGTTTCGTAGGGGAAGGTAAAGGAGACCATATTACTGGGCTGCCCTTCGGTATGCAGATATTTGGCAACCACATAATATTGATACTCACCTTCCAGACTGATCATGTCTGTATAATCCATGGAGGTGGTTTCCTGCACCATTTCAAAGGGTCCTGTATTGAATCTTTTATATACCCTGTATGAAGCGATGTCCAACACGGGGTCTATTGGAAGCTCCCACGTCAAGCCCACCAAGCCAATATCATTATCCACGGTAAAGTGGATATCATGGGGTCTGGGCAGATTGATCAATGTGTATTCCGTATAATAATTGGGAGTGGCTGGCATGATATTGATGCCATGGATTGAGGATGGCTGATGGTGGGGCAAAGATGCCGTTACAGAGTAGGTTCCGTAGGGCAGGAAGAGCTTGAAGGCTCCATCTTCGTCGGGATTGGTGGCGTAGGAATTGTTTGCCTGTACCACAGCTTCCTGTACGGGGAAATCAGAGATGGGCACCACGCTGCCATGCACATATCCCACCTTCTGGGCTACGTTGGTGATCTCAAAGTTGTCGATAAACCAACCAATATTGTTTACGGAGCCGTCGCTGCCCAAACAGAATTTGAACATCACGCGATGGTTTGCCCAGGCGCTGAGATTGAATTTTGCTTCTATCCAGTTGTTGGTGGTGCCGGAGTAACCGGGTTGGTAAGTTAAGCCAGCCAAAGAATTGGAGGGGTAACCTCCCACGGGTTGAATTACACTCCAGGTTTCCCCACCATTGACAGACATACTTACGTTGCCGCCGTCATAATTAGTCTCAAAGCCATAGCGATGTCTGAAGCTCATCTGAGACCCTGTTTCCAATGAATACTCAGGCGTGTAAAGGTTGTAGGTAACCAAATCTGGATAGTTTCCGGTGAGGTTGCTTGCCCAGAGTTTCATGCCGGAGAATGGGGTCACTTGAGTGGGTGTTCCCCACGCCCATCCTGTTTCTGATACAAAGCCGCCGTTTTCTGTTTCAAAATCGCTGAAGATATTGTTCATATTGAAGGGTACGGCGATTGTGGCACTGGCGGGCATTCCGTTTTCAGCGGAAACATTGAATTGGAAGGATTTGTAATGGTTTTCCGTATTGGTGCCAATGTAATTGATATTAAAGCCAAACTGCATCACATCATCTGGATTAATGGTGTCTTTGAAGATAATGGGATCGGCTATGACGATATCAGGATCACCGCAACTGAGGGTTGCCATGATATTTTGGGCAGCCACCTCTGCATGGTTGCGTACGTTTAAGACCAGGTTGATGGATTCGCCGGGATCAATTACGCCATCATAGTTTTCATCAGAATCGTCTATCAAAAAGCCCAAGTATTCCAGGTTTGAGGCATTTACTTTGAGGCTGAAGCTTCTTTCCCAGACGTCTTCATCAGAGATGATTTCCAGACCGAAATTGATCACGGTCTCATCAGGGCAATTGGGGGCGATTGTGAAGACAAAGGGGGTGCGGTTGACGCCGTTGTTATCCCCTTCTATGGGGAAGTAAACGGATTCGTTGTTGATCATCGTCACATAAGTGCTGTTTGTGGAGATGGTGGCAACTGGTTCCAGGGCGGTCATATTGCCGATGTTGTTGATCAGGATTCCCAGTTCCACGGTCTCTCCGGGTTCACAAACGCCGTTGCCGTTGGGATCGTTCACATAGGTCTCCCCCACCACCAAGTGAGCTTCCTCATAGTGGATGGGGATATTTGTGATATAAAGGGCTCTGCTGTTTCCCAAAGGCGAGGCTGCTGTGGGATATACGTTTGCATAGGAGTATTCCAAGCCAACGGTGCCGGTGTGGTCTTTGATGCCGATGGTGGCATATCTGCCATGCTTTGTGCCAGCTGAAGTGGCATCCACATTATTGAAGGTGTGATATTGGATTTTGATGGGACCATCGCCCAAGGAGCCGGCATGGATGGCAGGATCGTAAAGGATCACCTGGAAGGTTTCTGGAGAAGAGCCATTGGAGCCATTTCTCATATTGTACCATTCGATCACAAAGGCGTGGTTGCCACGGTCGAACCAAGTATAAATCCCGCTGCCGGAATGGGTGGCAAGATCATCCCAGAAGGGTGCTATCATGGGGCTGGGACCCATGGGGCCAGGCAGCCTGTAGTTTCTAAACTCTCCATTTTCAGATTCACCCATGGCAATGAAGCCGTTGGAGCAGACGGTGATTTGATTGTAGATAAGCCCATAAAACTGGAAGGGGAAAGGCAGATCCACTATCGCTGTGGATGTGGCGCCCACCTGGTCTCCCTCATCATTGCTGGCATAGCCGTCAGAGATGGCAAGTGCAGTGCCTGATCCTCCCTCTGCAGGGGCAATTCCCACCCAGTTGTAGGTGGGGCATTCCGGGTAGCCGTAATCCTGATCATCATAGATCACATAGCCGTAGCTGCAGGGACCCAGAGGATCATTCACGGTTACATGCCCTATCGTGAAGGTAAAATCCACCCATTGCTCAAAACCATCATCGTTGTATAGCTTTATCTGCATGGGGATGGTCATGCCGGGTAAGGATTGGGGACGGGCATACAGCACAAAGTTTGCATTCTGTGGCAATACCTGGATGTTTTGCAGCATATCTCCATAATAGACGGTGTGTTCCATTACGGAAACAAGATCGTTCATGGTGTAAAGGCGGGCATAGACGTCCGTTACGCCTACCGCACCGATGTTGCTGAGAGTAACTATCAAGCCGGCTGATTCACCGGGATTGAGGGCGTTATTGTTGCCGGCATTTTCCAAGATGTAGCTGTGATAGCGAATCTTGGCGTTTGCCACGGGAAAGTATTCTGAGATATCGTAGGAGTTTCCTCCGGTATCGGTGAGCAGCAAGTTGAATCTAAGCATATATTCATGAGGAGTATCAGGATGTACATAGATGACGGCAGGAGTGGGATTGAAGCCAACTTCGCCGGCAAAGATGGGATTGTAGCTCACCAAGGAATCAATGATGGTCACATAAGGGCTGGTGCTGGTGAGATGGCCGGTGATGCCAGCCAAGGTGCCGTCTGTGGTGTTTTTAAGGCTAAACAACAGCTCCAAAGTTTCTCCCCCATTGGCAACTCCGTCTGCATTACCTTGGGATTGACCAGTATTATCATCAACGATAATGATATTATCTGCAATCAGTGTGCCGGATGTATCAACGTTGATGGTGGTTTGCAGTGGTTTGTAGTTATGCATGGAAACCGTGAGCACGCAGTCTCCTGCGCCCATGGAAGAGGGAAGCTGGAGGATGAGACTACCCTCGCTATCTGTATATCCTCTACTGAGGATGCTGCTTCCTTGGGAAAGGGTGACGCTGGCGCCCTCTAAATATGCCATGTCTTCATCCATTATGCTCACATCCAAAAGCTTTAGACCAAGCGGGATGGTATCCTGAACCATGACATTGAAGGTCTGGGGGATGCCAAAGAATACTTCCATGGTGGGATCGCCCATCAGGTTGAACCAATGGCAGTGATTGGTTACCAAAGAAGTGGCAGATGCGCCATAAATCTGGTGGGTAAAAACCTTGGCGTTGAGGAGTGCTTCGCCCATGGTGCGCATACCATAGTGCAACATTCCTCCCCACATACCGCCATGCAATGAATTGTTGAATACGGTATTCGTGCTGGAGGTAGCCATTCCTGTGGCAGTGACAGCTCCCTTGGGTTGGGCAGCAGAGCCAAGCCGGATGAATGACTCGGTGGTGGCAAGGCTGTTAAAGTTTCCAGTTCCACAGGTGGGGATGATGGCATGACACAGCCTGTAAGCGTTGTTGAGGCTTTCTGAGGGGGACCAGCCGTTCATACCAATCCAACCACGGAAGCTGAAGAAGCCTATGCCTTGGTTGATGGCAGTATTCATCGAAGATGAGGAAGGGTCTGAGCCATACAGCTCTGTGAATGTATAATCCGGGTTCAGCTTCAGAGCGGCTTCTTTGATATATCTGCTGATATACACGGTGGAGATGCCGGAGGGGCTCCAGTCTGCCACCAAGAGCATCCTGTTCAGCCAGCCGGCGGTGGCAATGTTGATATCCCTTTCATAGAGGTATATTTTGGATAACACCGTTTGGAACTGTGCCAGGTTTTCCACGGAAATGCGGCCGATAAAGCAATCGCCCACCAGGTCGTTGCCTTCCAGATGGGTGTAGGCATAATCCCCCACGCCACTGGGTGAAGTGAAAGCGGGGATGGGATAGCTGCCGGTGGTATCACCAATGAGGATCACATAGTCTGGGCGGGTGACGGGGTTATTGTAGGCCGCCTGGATATAGTTTTTGATGGTGGTGGTGGAGTTGCCAGCTTGGTTGGTAGCAGTGGACGCCACATCCACGTCTGCACCTTTCTGACGTTTCCACAACACATATTCATCCAGGGCATTATGGAAGTTTTGGTCTGTGGTTTGGCCATGGATGATGAGATAACGAGGGGGGTAGTTTGAGAACATCTGGTAACGGTAGTCATCAAAGTTGAAGATACTGGCTTCGTATATCTTCTCAAACACCGGGGAGTAAGTGCTGTAATCCCCTTCCATCTCATTGATGCCTGGTTCATTGCTAAAATCTATCTCCAAATCCAGGTCTTGGTAGATGGTAAGCTCCTGAGTGTATGGATTGTAGCTAAAGGGATTTACCTGGATATTAATGAGGCGAAAATCCCTCAGAATATAGGGGTCTCCATATTCCACCACTGCCTGAGGGTAGTTTGTGTTTGAAGAGTAGAAATCTGCATCATACACCAGGCTTTTGGGGCCTTCATCTGCTTTTTCAAGCTGTTGAGGATATGCCCTAAAGGATTGCAGCTGGCTGTTTTGGAGCCCGGAGACTGATAGCTGGGGGGTTCCTTTCTTGGGGATTGCCAGGCTGATGGTTATATTGGGCAATTCCGGCAAGCCCGCATCCAGGGTGCTGCCTGAATTGGGAATAATAATTCTGTGAAATACTTGATCTGCTTCATTTACTTCCTCCACCTCAAATTCTGGCAGACTAAAGTGCAGGGAAATGCGGTCAGCTTGTTTTTGTGTGATTGTAAATGCCTGTTTGCCGATGTTAGTGGCATTTTGTTCCACAGCAGCAAAAGCCATGCAGGCAAAGAGTGCAATCACAAGTAATAACATGTTTCTTTTCATGTTTTGATACCTCTATTTTCCAAGGTTGAGTTGTTTATTCATCTTATAATGTGCAAATATCATTCCAAAATACAGGGCTGTATTTGATAAATAACAGGATGCCCTTATGCCCATTAAACTTATAGCATTTTTTTGAGAACAAAATGCCCCGGATCAAAGCCCCAATAGATTCATCAGCATCCTCACGGGGGGTAGTACAATCCTGCCAAAAAGATTGAAACCCATGAAGTTGGATGCCAGTATGATAATAAACAGCACCATCATACCTTTGCGTTCCTGGGCAGTCCAGCGGAAGTATGCATTATCAGACAGGAACATCCCCAATACCTTGGAGCCATCCAAAGGTGGAATGGGAATAAGGTTAAAGAATGCCAGCAGGAAATTGAAGTAGATTATCATATAGCTAAATTGTTGGATGAGCAGGAAGCCATTGGCAAGATGGTAGATGATGGCAAAGAAGAACCCTATCAGGATATTGCTGAGCGGTCCTGCCAATGCTGATATCCCCATATCTCTTTTATAATTATTAAAGTTATATGGATTGATGGGAACCGGCTTGGCATATCCCCAGATAAATCCTGCTGAAAAGTAGAGCAACAGCGGCAGTATCACCGTGCCAAACCAATCTATATGCTTGAGAGGATTGAGGCTGAGCCTGCCCTGACGTGAGGCGGTATCATCTCCCAGCCAGCGTGCCACCAGGGCATGGCTTACCTCATGGATGATGATGGAGTAAAACACCACCCCTATTATCATCGCAGTGGTAATGCTGCTGATCAGCTTTAAACTAAGTTCCGTGCCCATCTATTCTCTGATTAACCTTAAATAACGTCTTTTCCCTGCCTTCAACACTGCCTCTTGCGCAACGCTGATTTCTGCATCCCAAGAGCCAATGCGCTCACCATCCACACTCACTCCTCCACCGGAGATCAGCCGCTTGGCCTCACCCATGGTGGAGCATACACCGCTATCCACCAGGATATTGCACACTCGGATGGAATCTTCCGCCACTTTAAACTCTGGCATCTCATCCGGTAACTCTCTTTGGGAGAACTGTTTGGCAAAGCCATCAGCGGCAATCTGAGCATCCTCCTCACCATGATAGAGGGAGACCACGCTGTGTGCCAGTTGCTTTTTGAGCAGCATGGGGTTGACACCAGCTGCCAAATCTGCCTTCACCTTCTCAATGGCGGCAGCATCGGCATAAGCGGCATATTCATAGTAGTTTATCAAGAGGCTATCAGGAATGGACATCACCTTGCCATACTTCTCGGCGGGAGGATCAAAGACGGCAATATAATTGTTCATGGATTTGCCCATTTTGTTTACACCATCGGTGCCCGTCAGAATGGGAGTAAGCACAGCCACCTGCTCTTCCTGGCCATAATGACGCTGCAAATCCCTGCCACACAGGATGTTGAACTTCTGCTCTGTGGCGCCAAGCTCCACATCACTTTGGATGGCAACGGAGTCATAAGCCTGCAGCACAGGATACATCAATTCGTGCATACCCAGGGATTGTCCCTTTTCATAACGGCTGCGGAAGGTATCATGTGCCATAAACTGCGCCAAGGTGAATTTGCCCAGGAGCTGCAGAATGTCATTGAGCCCCAGTTTGGGGAACCATTCGCTTTGGTAGCGGACTTCTGTGCGATTGGGGTCCAAAACGGTATAGAGCTGCTCCATATACTTTTCACTGTTGGATTTGATCTGCTCCGGCGTGAGCGGAGGACGAGAGGCATCGCGCCCGGTGGGGTCTCCAATCCGAGCGGTAAAATCTCCTATAATAATCACACCTATATGCCCCATATCCTGGAACTGACGCATTTTGCGGATGGGGACGAGGTGCCCCAGATGCACGTCAGAACCGGTGGGATCAATGCCATATTTGATTCTGAGAGGCACGCCGGTCTTTTTACTTCTTTCCAGTTTGGTGACCAATCCTTCCAAAGGAACGATCTCCTCCACTGCGGTCTGTATCATTTTCAATTCTTGTGATATATCCATTGTTAATCCTTGTTTATCATCTATCTATCGTGTTCAGCATTGATTTTATGCATCTTGATTTTGTCAAGCCCTTAGTGTGTGACTGGTCGGGCATAACATGTCTGGTATCATAAAATCAGATCACGCGCTCTGCCGATGCCTTTCTATCCATCGCCGGGTTGTGAGAACCATACAGCTCTTCATGATAGACGGGTTTTGTCTCTTCCAGAAATACGCCTATATAAAAAGCTTCTTCAGCGGTGGCAAGCTGCAGAGCCAGATTGCGGTTGTCGGGCACGATCTCCAGCTCTTTCACCATCTTGTTATAAAGGCTGTAGGTATTGTAGTATGTCACACAAGGCTGCAGTACTTCCACTATGGAAAAGCCTTTGTGGTTCACCGCTCTTTGGATGGTGTGTGCCAAATGATCCAAGCGCGCACTGTAGGAACGGGCGATAAACGTGGCTCCTGCCTCCAAGAGCAAGGGAATGGGTCTGAAAGGCGTTTCAATGCTGCCCTTGGGGGTGGAAAGCCCCTTATAACCACGGGGAGAGAGAGGAGAGAATTGTCCGGTGGTGAGCCCATAGGTGCCGTTGTTGTGCAGGATAAGGGTGATATCCATATTTCTTTTGGCGGCAAAGAGGGTATGTTCCAGGCCTTCGCCCAGGCTGTCTCCATCGCCTCCAAAGCAGATCACCTTCAGATCAGGATTTGCCAGCTTGATGCCCTGAGCAGACGCCAGCGCCCTGCCATGCAGGCCATACATGCCACTCATATTCAGATAGTCGAATATCTTGCCATGACAGCCAATGCCACAGGTCATTACGATATCATCCAAAGAGATGCCAGCTTCCACCATCATCGCCACACTCTTCTTAAAAGCATTGAGGATGCCAAAATTGCCACATCCCGGACACCAAGTGTTTTCTTTATCTGTATTAATATCACGCATCTTGCAACTCCTCAATTTGTTTTGCCAGCTCAATGGGGTCAAACGCCCTGCCATCATATTTATTGATAAGGTGCTTTACTTGCACATCCAGCTTGATTTTTAGGAATTGGGCAAAAAGCCCGGACTGGCTGTGCTCCACCACAACCACCTCTTTGCCCCGATACTGTTCCAATTTCTCATGGGGGAACGGTTCCAAATAGATGGGGGCAATTATCTTGAAGGGACGCTGGCTATATTTCTGCGCCTCACGCAATTCCAACACTGTGGAACCGTAGGCAAATACCAACAGCTCCCCTTCGCCATACTCTGCCGTTGTCTGATAACGTTTACACGCCTCTTGGATGGCTTTGGCTTTGATGCCCCTCTTGTCTTTCATGGCTTTGATATCAGCAGCACTATCGGAGCGTACACCATTTTCCAGATGTTCCAAGGTGGTCCATTTCACAACCGTATCAGGAGCGCATTTATGCCCCGGAAACACAAGCGGAGACACGCCATTGGGGGTGGCAGCGTATCTTTGATAAGAGGCGCCGGCAGTTCCTGGAAGCTCCTTGGCTTCCGGCAGTTCGGGGTGGTTCATGCCAATATCTGCCATACCTTCGGAGAGGTGCTTTTCCGTGAGCAAGATCGTGGGGATTTGCAGCTCCCATGCCAATGCCAACAGCTCTGCAGACAAGCTCAAAGCTCTGTTGTTACTATCGGGAGAAGCCACCACTCTGCCAAATTCACCATGCCCCTGATGCAGGGCAAAAAAGAGGTCTTCCTGGGCAGTATAGGTGGATGCCCCGGTGGCAGGACCAGGACGGCTGGAAAGTATGCACAATAGCGGTGCTTCCACCATCCCTGCCGCTGAAAAGCCTTCCTGCATCAAGGCAAACCCTCCGCCACTGCTGCCAACGGCGGTGCGGCATCCAGCCATGGCAGAGCCCAGTGCCATATTGATGGCAGCCAGCTCGCTCTCGGCATGAATGGCAAAAAGATTGAGGCTCTCCTGCTTGAGCGCAGCGTAATGTAACAAGGAAGATGCAGGCGTCATGGGATATCCATAAAAGAAATCCAACCCTGCTTTGCTGGCGCCAAGGATGATGGCCTGGTTTCCGGATACAAAGTGGAAGGGCTTGTTCACGCTCCAATCCAATCCATAATCACACCTCTGGCTCACCATGCCATATATCTCCATAGCATACGCCGTGTTTTCCTCGATATCACGCCTGTATTGCTGTACTATTTGCTCTTGTAGCTGCTCCTGTGTCATCCCTGCCAATGCCGCAAAGATAGCAAGTGCTGCCAAACTGACATTGGATGCGCCATGATAATGCTTTTTCATGAGGCTATTCATGGGGATGGGAATGCCCTGTTCACACTGTGCCTCATCTGAATTATAAAATAGCAAGGCTCCATCCTTGAGCCGTTTGAGGTGTTTATCTATACTCCTCTGATCAAAGCAGATAAGAAGGTCATGATTTTGGTGGGCACAATAAACCGGTGTTTGGGATGTGCTGACGGTGCTAAAGTTGTGTCCGCCCCTGATGAGGCTTTGATAATCATCAGCCTGGCATACATTCCAGCCGGCAGCACAGAAAATGTGGGCAATCACCTGTGCGGCTTTCTTGACGCCTTCCCCTGCTCTGCCCCCCACTGTGATGGTGAAAACTCTCTCGTCCACTTACTCTCCTTGTCAATTGATAATATGGCCAAATCTTGACAAGGGCTTTGGGTGTCAATGAAAATCAGCTTTTACACCTTTTTTGCTTTGTAAATCAACACCCTTTTTCCCGCAAAAATGGTCAAAACTACTTCAGGATGGGGTGCTGCTCCCTTATTAACCACCCTTGTCTCTCCTTTGTCTAGGCAAGGGTGAGACAAGGGTGGTACAAGGGAGGCTAATGGGCACGGAGTGATAAAACTGAGGTGATTTGCAGAGGTTTAATTGATTTTGCTTTATAAGATACAGGTATTCTTAGAGGGAAACAGATGTGGCAGCTGTCTCTTTTTTTCCACGGACAGGATGAGTTTCTCTATGGGTTTGTCTATTTTTACATTGACAGATAAAGCTATGCGTCTGTTCATTGTTTAGCCTTATATGGGTTTACGTTAATTAGTAACCTTCCGCCCATATTTGGTAAATATATTTGACGTTGAGACAAGGATGAAAGGCTCGCTTTATAAACAGTTACAAATTCTTATGACTATGCTGGCTGTAGGCTTTATTTTGCTATTTTCTTTTGCCTGTAAGGCGAAGGGCAAGGAGAATAACGTAGCTGCCACCCACCAAAAAAGCAAGACTTTTCCTCATCAAGATTCTAAATTGTTCACAATCCGCTATTCTCCCAAATGGAATCATCAATCCCAATTTGCCGGTTTTTATATGGCGCGAGAAAAGGGGATTTATAGAAAGTATGGCTTGAATGTGGAGATATTAGCCCTCGAGCCCGGCAATTCTGTGGTCGAATTGTTGCGTACGGGTGAAGCCGATGTGACCACAATGATGTTATTAACCGCCTTGAACAATCATGGGAAAAACATTGAATTGGTAAACTTGGCACAATGCTTTCAACACTCAAACCTTATGTTAGTGGGTAAAAAAAGCCGCGGCATCAATTCCATGGAATCCTTGGAAGGCAAGCGCATAGGACTTTGGCTGAGTGACTATCGAGAGCTGAGCCAACACTTTTTGAAAACCCACGTTCCAAATCCCATAGTACTGCAAATCGATTGGACAAATACTCTGTTTCTGAGGGATGCCATCGATGTGGCTAACCTGATGTATTATAATGAATATCATATTCTTTTAATGTCTGGTTTGGAGGAAGAGGATTTATTTACCATCCGATTCAAGGATTTGGATTATGACTATGTGGAAGATGGCATATATACCACTCGTGCATACTTTGACAAGCATCCCCAGGAGTGTAAGGCTTTTGCAGATGCCACGATGGAGGGTTGGCGTTATGCCTTTAACAACCCTGAAGAAACCTTGGCAGTGGTGATGAGAATCATGAAAGAGCATCACTTGCCCACCAATATCTCCCATCAACGGTGGATGCTAAGTGCCTTGAAAGACAGTGTTTTGGATGACAATAAGCCCTTGGGTGTGTTGGATCCAAAAGACTTTGCTGATGCCAAAACATTCATTCTGCCCCAAAATCCTGCCATCAGTGGGCTTGCTTATGAAAGGTTTTTCCCCCATGGCTCAGATTAAGATCAACCGCAACTCTTTCGCCTATAGTATGATCTGGCACACCATCCGGATCATGATAGTCATTTTTGCTGTCTCTTTGATAGCCTTTTATATCATTATCTCTGAAATACTTTTGCGCAATTCCCAAAACTATCTGGAAACAGAGGTGAGCGAGCGGGTGGCTCAATTTGAGAATAAACTAAGCACTATCGCAATGTCTGGCAGAGTGCTGAGAACCTATGTGGTTGGCAGTGATTTACAGAGTGACCTGTTAATAGCCTATATAAGCTCCATGATGCAGCATAATGCGGATCTCTTGTCAGTGTGCATTGTTCCCGTTCCAGAACTTATGGGGACATACAATCCGACCATATTTGAGAGGGGCGAAAATGACAAAGCCCTCGCCAAGCCTCTAAATGACGAGGATTATATATTCCGGGATTGGTATCAACTGGCGTACTTAATGAACGTGGCACAATGGAGCGAACCTTGGTTTGATGCTTTTGGAACCAAACAATTGGTGTGTTCCTTCTCTCTGCCTCTGCGCAGGGAAGAAAGGATAACTGGAGTGTTGCGGTTGGATATCGCCGTGAAAGACCTCAAAGACATTGATTTACCTAAAAAAATGACTGATAAGTCTTACTCGATGATTTTATCTGATCTGGGAACCATTATCAAGCATCCTGCAGATTCATTGATCATGAATTACAGTATCTTCAACCTGGCAGTGGAGTATGAGGATGACAACTTGAAAAGCGTGGGCAGGAACATGATAGATGGCGAGAGGGGGATGGACAAAATGGCAAAGCAATCCTACTTTGCAGGCCAGTGGATATCTTATGCTCAATTGCCATCCAACAAATGGACTTTTGCCATTGTGACCGATAGTTCCTTTATCTTTGCAGACCGCAAGCGCCTGCTTTTTACCATTGTTTTCGTCTTCTCTATTGCCTTTGCTCTCACTCTGTTGACGATTTATCTGCGCACCCTCCGCATCAGTCGTCCGCTCAAGAGGGTTGCCGCCAATGCCGCCCGCATCGGAGAGGGTGATTTCGATGCCGTTCTTTCCGGAAGTGGAGGCATTTTTGAGATAGATCAGCTCTTTACTGCAATCAACAAAATGAAGAACTCCCTCAAAGAATATATTGCCAATCTGAGGCAGGTTTCCATGGAGAAAGAAAGGATACAGGCGGAGGTGGAATTTGCCTCGCAAGTGCAGTTGAGCTTGGTTCCTCACAATAGGGCGCAGGTTTCTCTATCAGAACAAATCAGTTTTTATGGGATGCTTAATCCTGCCGGGGCCGTGGGTGGTGACCTGTATGACTACTTTATGATAGATGACGATCATTGCTGTTTTGCCATCGCTGATGTGGTGGATAAAGGAATTGTGGCGGCAATGACCATGACAATAGCCTCCACTCATATCAGAACCACGGCAGATTCCCTGAAAGATACTTCGCAGATACTCACTTCATTGAATGATTTTCTGTGTTCCAAAAATCTGGAATCCACCCTCATCACCATCACCCTGGCCATGATCAACCTCAAAACAGGCGAGGTCTCTGTATCCAATTGTGGACATCTGCCTTGGTATCAAATCAAGAAAGATGGCTCTATCATCAAACATGATCAGACAGATTCCACCGCTTTGGGCGTTTTTAGGGATCTTGTAATAGAACAAAAAGTGTTGAGAATCGAGGCGGGAGACAAGCTGGTGTTGATGACAGATGGGGTGACGGAGACGATGAATGACAGGGGCGATTTTTATACCACAAAGAGAGTGGAAGATACGCTATCCACCGTTACTGAAGAGAATATAGAGACAATCGCAGAAACGCTGTATGAAAGGGTGGAGCAGTTCTCTGGCGCTGGCGTGCCCCGGGATGACCTTACCCTGTTGGTGGTGGAATACATGGGATAGACTGGCAACAGCGTGTCTGTGATGGGCTTGAGAGGGGGGGGGCAAGAAAAGTATTGACAGATTATGCGCTCTCCTGAAAGAGTGCCAACAACAACGTGCTGAAGTGGTGAAATTGGTATACACGCTAGTTTCAGGGACTAGTGAGCAATGAGCTCATGGGGGTTCGAGTCCCCCCTTCAGCACCATTTTTATTTGGGGGCAAAATTGTGCTTGACGGCAGAGTGCTATGGACAAATCATTGCACTTATACCTTGACATTTGCAGATTACTGAATATCAAGCCAATTTATGAATGAGGTAAAGGTGATGGAATCGCAACAAAAGATATTTATCTTGGATACCAATGTACTAATCCATAATCCACAGGCGATGTTCTCTTTTGACGAGCATAGGGTGGTAATCCCCATCGTGGTGATAGAGGAAGTGGATACCTTCAAAAAGGGCGTGGACGAAAAGAGCCGCAATGCGCGTCAGATTGGGCGTTACCTGGATTCGCTGAGGCAACAGGGTTCCCTGCAGGATGGCGTGCCCACAGAGCGAGGGGGCATCATACAGGTGAGCGTAAATCAGGAAGTGACGGAGGCTGCATCCCGTCTATTGTTCCTGGATAGAAATGATAATCTCATCATTGGCACCGCGCTGTATTTTAAAAAGAAATATCCAGATAGCGAAGTGACCTTGGTTTCCAAGGATGTAAACGTGCGCATTAAGGCAGACAGCGTGGGTATTAATGCCGAGAACTTTGAGACCGACACCATCAAATATGATGAGTTTTATACCGGCTGGCAGACGATGGAGGTGGCGTCTGAGGTGCTGTCCTCCCTCATAAGCAACAAGTATATATCCAATATTTGGGGAAGCTTTCATCCGCATGAATTTGTGAGATTCCAGGATGAAGCCGATGATACCGTGATACACACGCTAAAATATATGAGCAGCAGCAACACTTTTTATCCTTTGCAAAACTATCTGGGACAGGAAGTGTTTGGCATCACAGCCCGCAACTTTGAACAAGAGATGGCGCTGGAGCTGCTTTTGGATGATACCATCCCTCTGGTAAGCCTCTCTGGAAAGGCGGGCACTGGCAAGACTCTTTTGGCGATGGCAGCAGGCTTGCAAAAGGTGGTGGAAGAAAGCAAGTATTCGCGGCTGGTGATCTCCCGTCCTATCTCGCCATTGGGAAAAGACCTGGGCTATTTGCCCGGCAGCAAGGCGGAGAAATTCAACCCCTGGATGCAGCCCATCTATGATAACATGGATATCCTGCTCTCTTTGCATGACGATAAGAAAGGAAATAACATCAAAAACAAGAAGAGACCTTCCATCTTTGACTACATTGATTACGGGTTTCTGGAGCTGGAGCCCCTCACTTATATTAGGGGGCGCAGCCTGCCGGATCAGTTTATTATCATAGATGAAGCGCAAAACCTCACTCCCCACGAAATGAAGACCATTATCACCAGAGCCGGAGAGAATACCAAGCTGGTGCTTACAGGTGATCCATATCAGATTGATATCCCCTATTTGGATTCCCAGAGCAACGGCCTCTCCGTAGCCGTGGAAAAGCTGAAAGGCGAAGAGATGGTGGGGCATATGACTTTGGACAAGGGCGAACGCTCCAAACTGGCAGACCTTGCTGCCAAATACTTTTAACAAGCAGGCTGGATGGAAAGCAAAGACCGTTCTTGGGTGGAGATAGACCTCAGCGCATTTAGGCACAACTTGCGTGCTCTCAAAAAGCACTGTGAGCCCCATCATCAGTTTATGCAGATTGTGAAGGCTGATGCCTACGGGCATGGTGCCATCGAAATCAGCAGAGTGGCAGTGGATGAAGGCGCCTCCCTCCTGGGGGTGGCAAATGTGGAAGAGGGGAAGCTGCTCCGCATACAAGGCTGCAATAGCCCCATCCTCATCCTATCCCCATCCCTTCAAAGTGAGTGTGAAGAGATTGTGAGCTACCAACTGGCAGCGTCTGTTTCTGATATATATTTCGCCAAAGTGCTAAACGCCGCTGCTGCCTCTCATAATGTAACTGTAAAAGTGCATCTGAAGATAGATAGCGGTATGCACCGCAGCGGAGTGGCGTTGGAAGAGTTTCCAGCCCTCTGGGAGGCAGTGAGCGCTCTCCCCCACCTTGAGGTGGAAGGTATCTTTTCCCACTATGCCAAAAGCGAGAATGACATCCAATTTAGCAAACAGCAGCTTGATTCCTTTCACTCTGTCATCGCTCCCTATAGTGACAAAGTTAAATACATCCACATAGCCAATAGCTCCGCCCTCGTCAATTCCCTCTCAGAAGGGGACAATCTGGTGCGTTTGGGCATCCTCAGCTATGGCGTTTACACAGATGTTAGCCAGGCAGACCGCATCCAGTTGGAACCGGTGATGACCTTCAAATCCCACATTGCGCAAATCAAAGACATCAAGGCAGGCGAAGGCTTGGGCTATAATCTGAGTTGGACAGCTCCTCACGACACTCGTTATGGAGTAATCCCCGTGGGCTATGCCGATGGTTATGACTTTATGCTTTCCAACAAAGGGAAGGCTCTGATACAAGGCAAGCTATGCCCGGTAATTGGCAGAATCAGCATGGACATGACATGTGTGCTGTTGGATGGCATCCCAGATGTAGCTTGTGGAACCACCGTAAGCCTGATGGGCGCTGGCGATACCGCTCTGCGTGTGGAAAGCCTCGCCGCCAGCTATGGTGGCTCTTCCTATGAGCTGCTGTGTCAGGTGGGAAGGCGCGCCCGGCGTTATTACCTGGAGAAAGGCAATCTCTCCCATCTGGCGCCCATTGCCCGGCGAGACTTTGTATCCAGTGATTTCAATGATTCCAAACTGAACCAGATCATCCAATCCGCCATCAGCCAGAGATTGCGTGATGAAGAGATTGGAGAGCTGATCTCCCGTGAAATCCTGCGCGTCTTCTTTTTCAATAAAGATCAGGACATCCACTATCGCAAGGGCTTTATCCACCATATCAGCCTGCAGGATTCTGATAATGATCACTATTGGCGTGCACACACCCGCCTTGGTTTTAGAAAGATCTTGCAAAACGATTACTTCATAGTAGCCTGCGCTACATCTGATGCTGCCTTGAGGAAGTACTTTATGCGCAAGGATGTGGAATACCGCTGGTTGATGGATGATAGCTTTGAGCTGGATGAAGGCGCCTTTGAGCTGAGTGAGGTGTATGTAAACGACATCCGCCTGGAGGTGAAGGTAAAGCGTCAGAATAACTGCCTGGAGCTCTATTGTCACCATCCTTTGTTAGAGAGCTTGGTGGGCACAGAGGTCTCATTCCGCATTGATACGGCATCCTACTATCCCAAAGCCTCCCACCAGCTGAGTGTCTTTATCAACGAACTTACCCACGGCGTGCAAGTAAGCCTGGATTACCCTACTTCGCTTTCCAGCATGGAAGTGGTAACCGTATTCTCTGGGCAAAACCGTTATCCCACCATTGCCCGCGAAGCCGGCAAGATCACCGTCTTTACAGAGGATGAAGAATGGGTTTTCCCACAATCCGGCGTAGTATTTGCATATTAGAGATGTAGAAAGTAAAAGGAGTTTAACATGCGTAGAGGATTTTTGATGGTAGAACCACCCTTCCAAGACGGCTTGGATGCATACAAACAACGCCTCCTACAATACAAGGCAAGACTGGATAAATCGCAATAGATATGAATAACAGCCCTGCACGTCTGATCCTGATTGGAGGCGGAACCTGCTCTGGCAAAACCACCATCGCCAAAGCAATAGGCAAGCGCATTTTCGACCTCAAATCAGTGATAATCTCCCATGACAACTATTACAAAGACCTCGGGCACCTCAGCCCTGAGGATGCCAATAGGGTAAACTTTGATCACCCGGATTCCATAGATGTGGATTACCTCATGCAAGACGTGAAGCTGATGCTGAAGGGTAAGGCGGTAAACGTGCCTCAATATGACTTTATCACCCATCGCCGCAGTGAAGGCACCCTCTGCATCGCCAATGCCGATGTGGTGATCCTGGAAGGTATCTTTGCCCTCTATTATCCGGAGCTGATCACGCTTTCAGACCTCAAGATATTTGTGGATACCGATGCGGATATCAGGCTGGCACGCCGCATTCAAAGAGACACGGTGGAGCGTGGGTTTGATGTGGAATCTGTGCTCTTGCAGTATCTGGAAACCGTGAAGCCCTCCCACCAGGCATTCATCGATCCCAGCAAAAAGAATGCCGACGTCATCATCCCCGGAGACAGGGAATTTGACAAAGCTTTATATATGTTAAATGCTTATTTGCAGTACAGCCTAAAAACACAGTGACAGAAGCAATTTTACGCTTTTTCTTGACACAGTGATGCCCTCTTTCTTTTTGGATTCAATAAACGTTCTCAAGGAGTTTCCTACACTAACATGGAAAATCATAGGATAGATAGCCACCCCATCCTGCCCGTGCCACAACGGGAGGAAATCATGTTTAAATTTAACGATCAACCGCTTTTGGCACAACAGGGAGAGATGATAGCCTCCGCCCTGATTGCCAACGGCATCTCCATATTTGGACACCATCACAAGGATGGCAGCGCACAAGGCATTTATTGCGCCAATGGTCAATGTGCCAAATGCACAGTCATCGCAGATGGAATGCCTGTAAAATCCTGCATGACCGAAGTGATGGAAGGAATGGAAGTGCAGAGTGTGGAAGGCTTGCCCATCCTGCCGGAATCAGATTATGTGCCGGATAGACCACGCATTGAACAGCTGGAAACAGAAGTGCTCATCATTGGAGGCGGTCCTGCGGGACTGTCTGCCGCAATAGAATTGGGCAAACAAAACATCCGCACCCTGGTGGTGGATGATAAACACATCCTTGGCGGCAAGCTCGTACTACAAACCCATAAGTTCTTTGGCTCTGAAGCCGATAGCCGGGCTGGCACCCGTGGACACGATATTGGCAAGATATTGTCACAAGAGGTGGCGGCATACCCATCAGTAGAAGTGTGGACCAAAAGCACCGCAATCTTTGTATTTAGTGATAAGAAGGTGGGCGTCCTCAAAGGTGGAGTATATAAGATTGTAACGCCTTCCCGCATCCTCAATGCCGCTGGAGCCCGGGAAAAGTTTCTCAGATTCCCCGGCAACCATCTGGCGCGAATATATGGTGCCGGTGCCTTTCAAACCATCGTCAATAGAGACCTCATCCGTCCCACAGAACGTCTTTTCATTATCGGAGGTGGCAATGTGGGATTGATTGCTGCCTATCATGCGCTGCAAGCGGGCATCACCGTTGTGGGCTTGGCAGAGGCAATGCCCTCCTGTGGAGGCTACAAGGTACATGCAGACAAGCTCAGGCGCCTGGGCGTGCCCATCCATACCTCCCATTCAGTGCTCTCTGCCAATGGCGAAGAGGCAGTGGAATCCATCACCATCTGCCAAGTGGATAATAGATTCAAGCCCATTCCCAATACGGAAAAGAGTTTTGAGTGCGATACCATTCTCATCGCTGTGGGATTGGATCCATTGGCGGAATTCACCCTGCAGGCAGAAGCCGCCGGCGTGCCCATCTATGCCGCTGGAGATGCACTGGAAATAGCAGAGGCATCTTCCGCAATGTTCAATGGCAAGATTGCCGGGCTGAAGATTGCCGCTGATTGTTTGGCAGGAATCAGAGATGTACAAGCTATCCCCGCAGAGTGGTATGCCAAAGCGGAAGAGCTGAAGAAACATCCCGGCAAAATAAAGGAATACCAAAGCAATTTGCCCACCCAAGGCGTATTCCCCGTCATCCACTGTTTGCAAGAAATCCCTT
>Ga0172382_10000489_pt1 | contig 74858 bp, 64 predicted proteins | sample Leawel138RmetaG_FD_122245 | JGI IMG/M metagenome (GOLD analysis project Ga0172382, IMG submission 122245) | Leachate microbial communities from a municipal landfill in Southern Ontario, Canada - Leachate well 138R metaG | ecosystem: Engineered > Solid waste > Landfill > Unclassified | place...
CACCTGGCTGGTCTATAGCAAACTGAACCTTGCACTGGACAGCATGGTGGGTCTGCATAACACGCTCTGGTATCGCAACGGCCACCGTCTGCATTTCCACTACAACAACTACGGACTGTCCAACCCGAAGAACCTCTACGAATACAATAACCCCCATACCGATGTGTACGGCGACAAACTGTGGTTTTCGGTGGCCTTGCCCTACAATGATGTGAACGTGGTTGGATTCTTTCTGAACAGCCGGTATAACTCGCGGAACGCCTTTTACAATACCAACCCGCCGTACTATGGCTCGGCGTCTGTGCCTAATGCGCATTACCGCAGCGACTATTTTGACCAGACGGATCTTGCCGCGTTCATCCAGGACCGGATCAGTCCGATGAAAAACCTGCATATCACGCCGGGCGTGCGTTTCATCAATTATCAGACGCGTTACACGCCTGCCGCGCAGTCGGATTTCGCTGCGGCTTATGCCCTGTATCCGCAGAATAATCAGGGTACGCTACCGACCGCCAGTAACAGTTTCACCAAGGTGGAGCCCTCGGTGGATTTCAACTGGCAGCCGCTGAAATGGCTGGCCGTGTTTGCCAGCTATGCGCAGGCGTACAAGGAGCCGCAGGTGGGCGGTGGTGGTGGTCTGTATCAAAGTACACCCCCGCTTTATAACCTGGAAAAAAGCGCTGATTACAATGCGGGCATAAAAATTCATTTCAGGAATGCCACTTACCTGCATAATTTTTTCCTACTGGCGAGCTTTTACCATCTGCACTTTACCAACCAATATATTCCGTTCTACGATGCCAATGGCAATTATCTGGGTGACGCGAATGGTGATTCCATCTATCAGGGTGTCAATTTGGCGCTGGAAGATGACCCGATTTACAACATGCACGTTTTTGCCAATCTTAATTTCGAGAAGGCGACCTTCGCCCACTATGTGACCGGCGGTGTCAGTTATAACGGGCTACCTGTATCCAATGTGCCGAGCAGCACCTTTAATATAGGCACGGCTTACAGCTACTATCTTTCCGGCGTATTGCTTGAACCACGTATATGGTATCAGTACACGGGCGCGCAAAACATGTTTAATAACAATACGACCGCACCCAGCCTACAGAAAATGCCGGGTTATGGTACGGTGAATCTAGGTTTTGACAGCACCATCCCCACACGCGGGAGTATTCCGGGTTTGAAGGATGTTAAGCTAAGCGTCGATGTCCTCAATCTGGCGAATAATCGTTATAACGAGTTCCAATACATTACGGCCGGTGGACTTCTAGGTGGTGATTCAGCCGGACAGGTGCTGGCATTGCCTGGTGCCCCACTGACGGTTTATGGAAGTATTGCGGTAAACTTCTAGGTCTGTCGTTACTGTGATTTCCGGTAGGAAGGTTCCAGCGTGTTCTGTCTGGGGTTTTCCTGTCGATAATTTTAATGCCCCACTTTATTGATCCTGACAGCAAGGCCCGTTATCTTCCGTCTCCGTCCATGGAAGAAAGGCCACCTGTAGACATCGAATGTGGACTGCCGTAATGGACATTCCACTGTAACATCATGCCGGTACAGGAAACCCTGTTACCGGCTTTCTAGTGATTTTTTAGTAGAAGTAATCCCGCTCGACTGTTGCTGGAACTGGCGATGGCGAGTTGATGTAACTGTGGATAGTCTTGAGCACTCACTATGAAATGTGGTAACCAGAGTTTCTGCTGAATGGTTAATATATCCCCAACTAGAGCGTAATGGATAGAGTAATTTCCTATAGAAGTATGGAGACTATTATTCTGGGGTAAATAGGCTGGATGGTAATGATTGGGTAATCGTAAGGTAATAACCGAATTTAGATAGGTGGGCTTCACTAAGCTGGGTGTAGCGCGGTTTGCGTCTGCCGTAAATAGTTCCAACGGTCTCGCAATACTGGTGTCTGTAGGCATCATCATGGCGATTTTCTTGCCTGGGATAAAGACATTCTCTTCCTGAGCGATGGTTTTTAGTCCTAATGGTTTATCAAGGTCTTTCCGATTCTGAAAGGCAATACTTTGTAATTCCCCCAGATTTCCTTGTTTGTAAAAATTATTGCGTAATTCTTTCATCAGCATACGTCCCTTACTGCCGATGAGGGCGGACCGCACTTCTTGGGCGGCGTAGCCTCGGCGGATTTCCGTGCTCTTTTCTTGCAGGTCGCCGTTGGCGTGAAGAAGGAGCTGTGTGTGTTTTTCGATGAGCGGAACACTCAGATCAGGTCCAGGGGTACGCATCATTTTGGGCGCTGATCCGGTTATGAGCACGGGGCGATTCGCATCTTGCAGCGGCAGACTATGAACACCGGCATAGCGCGAGGTGGGATCAAGAAACAGACCGTAGCTCGGTAAATAAACGATAAAATGGCCGAAGGCGAAGGGATCAACGGCAGGGTAAGTCCGAAAACGTGCGGAGGTCGAGATCAACGCCGGCTCTGCCTGTATGTGAACCGCTCGGAGCAGGGCACATAGGAGAATAGTGTTTGCATTACTGTCACCGACGCCGCGCTGTAAGGTGGCGTTAGCAAGTGGTGGTGTAAACCCAGCATTGCTGTAGTTAATCGAAATGGAATGGATATTTTTCTGCATCCAGTGATACAAGGCCTTAACGGCTTGTATGCCGCTTGTCCCTGCAGTCACGGTTTCAGCGGTCTTTCGAAGTTCCGGAGTTTCTCGCAAAGCGGGGGCAGCAATCTGGTTATAGGCTTGGGCCACTTGCTTCCAGGTGCTAGCGGTCGTGAGGACGGCTAGGGGTGCATACTGGCTAAGGGCGGGGCTTCCCAAAGGTGGATAAGAGATCTTTTGCAGATGGGCGTTGTAAGAAAGGCGATTTCTGCCGTCCACGGAGATGGGAGAAGATTGTTGCCAGACTTTACCTTGCTGGCCTCCGATGATTTTTTGGGAGGCCATCGTATTCAAAATAATTTGCGCTTTGGTGACGGGTATATTGGGTGCCAGCAAGGTACTGAGGGCATAAATACCGGGTAGATAGGCGTGGTCATAATGAATGTGGTAGCGAATATGTAGGGTATCTCCCGGTGCGACATTGGGAAAAACGACGCTTTTAATACGGCCATCACTCAAAAATGGCGCACTGAGGGCGCCACTGCTGGACTGGGTGTAAATCGCCTTTGGGGATACGGGGTATTTGGTTCCTGAGGAATTTTCGGTATAAGCGTGAATGATGTGTACTTGTGCAAAATTGGCGGGATATTCGATGCTCATCTGTGACTGAGATTGCACACCGGCCATAGTCAGAGGCTGAATGATCCGTTCGATGGTATTGGTATAACTGCCGTTTTGATGAACGGTCATTTCTTGTTTGAATAAGATGACGCGGAAATTAACTTGAGGTTTTGTGGCTGCTAGGGCTGTACCGCAAGTTAAAAGAGCAAATGCCGTGACCATAAATCCGAAGACAGAACTGAAACGAGGCATGAAAAGGCTCCTGACTTTTAGTTGCGGGTGAATAGGAGTGGGCTTTGTTGAGCGGTGAAATCGACCGTCAACAGTTTGCGCAACGCCGGATATTGTTGCGGACTATACACGACACGATTCAGTTGAAGCATATAGTGGGCGGTAATAAATTCGCCTTTTTGTTGCAAGGTATAGGTAAAACTCCCCGCGTTATTCTGGAGTCGTGCATTCGGCGGCAGATATAATGGTCGATAGCCGGCAGGTAGACGAATGGTGGTGGTCCAGTGAATCCCACCCAGATAAATGGTTACTGGGTGATGACGACGCAAGGGACCAATCACCTGCGTTAGCGCATCCACTGGCTTCGCGGTAGCGGAAAGTCCGGGTGTCAAATAGGGACCGGAAGGAATGCGCAGACTCAGATGTCGCCCCACATGGGTATAGGCCACCGTTTGCCAGTGCGCCTTGACGGTGAAAGGTTTATCCAGAATATAGGGATTACCCGGTAGGTAGCTGCCGCGACCGCCACCATTATGCAGTAATAGGGTGTTGATGACGCGAGGATAAGCTGAGGGAGGTATGGAGGCGAAAGTCTGTCGATACATCCAGGCCCACCAGCCCTGCGTGGTCATCGTTGCCGTTCCCCGCAAATTACCATTTGGATCAATGCGGAGCTTTGCAGAATAAACCAGTTGATTGGCTTGAGGATCAGCACCGGGAGTCGTGATGATGCGCGGATGCGGACCCGTCACGATAGTGGGCTTGGAGCGCTCGCCTACGGCCAATTGTCCGGGAGTCTCGTATTCACCGGTGCTGTCGAGAAAAAGATGACGCTTCGGCGCGTAATCAATGGCATGGTTAAACCAGAAGGGCGTGGGTAGGGGCGGCAACGTAAAAACGTTATTCCAGTTAATCAGAGTCGGGTAGAGCGAGAAGCCTTGGGCGTTATAAAGGGCTTGGAGCAGGGTGGCATGGGCTTTACAATCGCCATAACGCGTTTCCAAAGTTTTGGTGGCTGAAATAGGGACATAACCACCCACGCCAAGCTCTAATCCTACATAACGAATATTTCGGGCATCCCAGGCATAGAGCGCTTTTTCGGCGTCCCAGCCAGTGCGCTTCGCGCTCACTTGGTCAGCGATTTTCTGGACAATAGGACTGATGGCTGCCTGATCTTTGGCACGCTCCCAATAAGCCGTGCCTACACTGCGCCAACTGGGGAAGGTGCTGACTTCAAAGAGGGGGCTGAACTGGCTCTCATCTACCGTCTCGGGACCGGGGTAGCGGGCATGATGTACCGCCATCCGGGCCGTGAGCACCGTTTGCTGGCCTTTGACCTGCTTTTTTAGTTGCCACCCGCCAGTGACGGCAGCCCGCAGCGACATCGATGTCGGAGCGGTAATGCGAACGCGAAAATCGCGAGCGGATTGGCTGGCGGGTATCTGCCAGAGTTGGGAAAATTCGTTGGCAAAATAGGGGGTGAGTTGGGTTTTTTGCGTAATAAGATGCAACTGATCGTGAGCACCCAGTTTGGGTAAAACGATAGACAATACCTTGGCGTGACTATACATGGGTGCGCCAGCGGCTTGTGGTTCCGGGCGCACGAAAATGGCTTGCTTGGGGACCAAGTAGGTCTGTCCGGTGGGTGTCGTCACCCAAGCCTTTAATACTTTTAGCTGCGCCATATCCGCTGAATAGCGGATTTGATAAGGATTGATCAAAGTTTCTAAAGCCGGATTGAGAAGCTCCAGAACCTGATGATCGCGATCTGTATAAAGCCCGCTGGACTGAACCTGCACCGTCACATGATTTTTCAGAATACGCAGCGGTGTACCACTTTCTTTCTCATTCACAGGAATAAAGGGTGCTTGGACGGACGACGATATGCCCTCGGCATGCGCGACGTTCATCCCCATGATTAGAATACCCAGCCCGATCATGGCCATGGAAGGGATCGAGATGCTGGGGGTAGGGCGTTTTTTCATCGAGCAAATCCTTGAGAAAGCTTAAGAGGTTGATATGGCAGTGGGTTGGGCAGTTTTACGCCGCCATCCGGAGATTCCGTCAAACCAGAGATAAAAAGCGGGAGTGATATACAGCGTCAAAAACTGGGAAAATATCAGACCACCCACCACGGCGATGCCCAAGGGCACCCGGCTCCCGGCCCCGGCACCAAATCCGATGGCAATGGGGAGTACGCCGAGGATAGCGGCAAAAGTGGTCATCATGATGGGACGATAGCGAATGGTGCAGGCGTCGACGATGGCATCATAAGCACTGGCACCTTCGCGACGGCGGCTGACGGCAAAATCGACGAGGATGATGCCGTTTTTCTTGACCAACCCGAGCAGCATGATGATGCCGATAAAGCTATACAAGTCTAGGGGTTCGTTAAAAATGACCAAGAACAGGAGAGCCCCAAATGCCGCCAGTGGTAAGGCGGTGAGAATGGTCAGAGGGTGCAGAAAATGTTCGTAAAGAATAGCCAGCACGACGTAAATGAGGAGAACCGTAGCCAATAATAAAAAGGGCAGCGATTTGAAAGCGGACTGGAATTGCGCCGCATTGCCACCGAGATGACCGACGATTCCGGCGGGTAATACGTCCTTGGCTTTACTTTGTAGTGCGGAAATGGCGCTGCCGAGGCTGACTCCCGGCGCGAGATTGAAGGAGATCGTGGTAGAGGGTTGTCCGTTGTGTTGCATCAGGGTGAGTGGGGCAGCATCGTAATGAAACTCAGCCACCGCCGAGAGCGGTACCAGCGTGCCCCCCGCCCCGGCTACACTGAGGGTTGAGAGGGCATTGATGTTCTGCTGGTAACGGGGATCGAGTTCCATAATGACTTCATATTGATCATTGGAACCATAAATCGTTCCCACCTCATGCCCACCGAAAGCCAGACCGAGGGTGTTTTCAATAGCGGCGGGGGTCACGCCAAGGGCTGTGGCCCGAGGCCGATTGATTTCGATGGCGACTTGGGGATTGTTGTTTTGTAGGCTGTTGCTGACGGCGCTGAGTTGCGACAGGCTGCGCAGCGCGGTAGTCATTTTCAGGGTGGCGGCGTTAAGATCGGTCCAGTTACCGCCGATGAGTTCGTATACATAACTGCCATTTCCACTGGCCGTACCCGAGTGCGCGCTCTGCGGTCCCTGAAAGACGATCTGAGCGTTGTGGAAGTTCTGTGTGGCCCGCTTGAGTTCTGCAATAATTTTTTCGGTTTCTGGCGCGTAGCCGTTGCGAATATGAATAAACATGTGTCCGGAAGTGCTGCTGCCGAAGCCTCCCGGTCCTTGTCCCGCAGAAGAAACGACGGACTGGATGCGACGATTGGATTTGACGACTTTCGCAATGGCCGCCTGCTCTCGACTCACGGCGGCGAAAGTCATGCCACTCGGGTACTCGATATTCGCGTTAATCATCCCAGAGTTTTGGCTCGGTAAAAAAGCCTTAGGCACGATCATCAGCAGGCCAATACTGGCGATTAAAGACAGTCCGGCGAGGGCCAGCATCCAGTATTGATGCTGCAGCGCGACTTTCAGGGTGCGGATGTAAAAATCGCGACTGTTTTTAAACAGGCCCTGAAAAAATCCTTGGTCCGGCAAATGCCCGGTATCTTGCAGGGTAGCGAGGGTGTGCGGATGGTTGGGTTTCAGATAGCGGCTGCAGAGCATGGGCGTGACGGTGAGGGCGACGACTCCGGAAATCAGAATCACCACGGCGATGGTGACGCTAAAATCCGCAAATAAGTGGCCTACAAAGCCACCCAGAAAAATCAGGGGCAGAAAAATAATCGACAAGGATAAGGTCATCGACAGTACGGTAAAACTGATTTCCTGACTGCCGTTGAGTGCAGCATTCAGGCCGACCTCGCCGCGATCAATATGGCGGTTGATGTTTTCGAGCATGACCACTGCGTCATCGACCACGAAACCCACCGAGAGGGTGAGGGCCAGCAGCGTCAGGGTGTTGATGCTGAAGCCGAGAAGCATCATCACCAGAAAAGTGCCGAGCAGGGACAAGGGGATGGCGACAGCACCGATGAGCGTTGCCGAGGGCCGTCGCAAGAACGCCCACATCACGCCCGCCACCAGGATGCTGGCGAGAATCAGCGTCATCAGCACTTCGTGTATGGCCGCACGAATGTAATCGGCAAGATCGAATACGTTGGTCAGATGCACACCACCAGGCATGGCAGCCTGAAGCTGCGGCAGCAGGGCGCGGATTTGGTTGGAGATGGCGACGGTGTTACTGCCGGGCTGGCGGACCACCGCGAGAACGATCCCCGGAGTTTTGTTGATCCAGGTTTCTTGCTGATTGTACTGGGTGCTGTTGACCGCCTTGCCCACGGCATTGAGGGGGACGGCCTGCCCACCTTCATAGGCCAGAACCAAGTGATTATAGGCTTTGGCGTTATGTAATTGACCGTGAACCTGGGTGGCGAAATTTTGTCCACCGCCCGTGAGCGTGCCGCCGGGCAGGTCCACATTGGCATTGCCGAGAGCGGATTGCACCGCCTGCAGGCTGAGGCCTCGGGCCGAAAGCGCAAAGGGGTTTACATAAATTCGCACGGCATAGGTCTGGGCGCCATAAATCTGCACATTGGAAACCCCAGAAATACCCGACAGTGCGGTGCTGACCTTGGTCTGCGCATACTTGTCCAGCTCATAAAGCGGCATGTTGGGGGCCGACATGCCGATGTAGAACACGGGCTGAGCGGAGGGGTTCATCTGCTGTACGGAGGGGGGTTGCGGCATTCCCGGCGGCAGAAAATGTTGAGCTTGTGCTACGGCATTGGAGACTTGCTGGGTAGCGCCTAGAGCCGATTTACTGAGATCAAATTGTAAGGTGATTTGGGTGACACCATTCTGGCTCACCGCACTCATAGAATTGAGCCCCGGAATACTGGAGAACTGCCGTTCCAAAGGGGTCGCCACCGCACTGGACATGGTTTTGGGGCTTGCACCCGGCAGTTGCGCCGTGACCATCACCATCGGGAAACTGACATTGGGGAGTAGTGCCGTGGGTAATTGCAGGTAGGCAAATAGGCCGAGCAGCGCGACCGCCAGCGCCAGAACGGTGGTGGCTACCGGACGGCGAATAAAGGGTTCAGAGAGGTTCATGAGTGCGTAATACTCACTGCTGAACCCGGATGCAGGCGGGTGGGCGCGCCGACGATGATGGCCTGGCCTAAGAGATGGGGGGCCGCAATCGCCACGCGTTGACCATCTTGCCCGAGAAATTTGACGGGTTGCATGACGGCCTTACCCTTTTCGATGGTGTATACGAAAGATCCGGAAACACCTTGTTGCAAAGCGGTGGCGGGAATGATCAGCACATTTTTGAGTTGTCGCGCGGTGAAGTCTACCTGCACATATTCTCCGGGCCAAAGTAGCGATTGATGGTTTGCCAGAGTGGCGCGTGCGGTTACTGTGGCTGAAGCCGTATTGACGGTGTTATCAATGGCCGTGATTAGACCATGACCGATCACCTGGTGATGATTTTCGTCCCAGACGGTGACCTTGCCGGTATGCTGGGTGACGGCGGTATGCAGGTCGTTCAGATAGGTCTCGGGCAAACTGAACTGGACGTTCATGGGCTGGGTCTGGTTGATGGTGACGAGTTGGGTGCTGTTCGCATTGACCAGATTGCCCGATTTGATGCTGAGTATGCCGACAGTACCGGCGATGGGCGCGCGGATCAGGGTTTGTGCGAGGGTGATTTTTGCCGCCTGCAGAGCGGCTTGGTCGGCCGCGACCGTTGCGGAGGCGGTTCCTGCTTGCGCCTGCGCCTGCTGTACCGTCTGGCGGGTGACGTAATCTTTATTTAGGAGGGGCGCGTAGGCCTCCACTTGGGCCTTATCGTATTGCTCTTGGGCGATTTCGCCCTGGAGATTGGCCCGATCTTGGGCAACTTGTGCAGCCGGTGTGGACGGGTCAATCTGAAAAAGTCGTTGTCCCTTTTGCACCTGCTCACCAGAATGGATGAACACGCGTTGCAAAATGCCACTGACCTGGGGGGTGATCGTGACGCTATGAAAAGCGACCGCCTGCCCCAAGGTGTTGACGACAATGGGCATGTCGCCGCTGTGCACGGTGGTACTTTCCACCGGAAGGGGCTTGGGTTTGCGGGCGTTATCCTGTTTCGCGCAGCCATTTAACAGCAGCAGACTCGTCATCAGCAGTAGTAGGGCGGTCTTGCGCAACGCAGAAGAAATCATGGGGTAACTCCAGAAGCGCGTGGGTGATCCGGCAGTCCGACCATCCCCAGCGCATTCGCAAGATTCGCCAGTTGCACATAGGCGGTCGTAATGTCCTGAATGCGGGTTTGTTCGGCGGTGGTCAGCGTCGCTTGGGCGGTCAGCAGATTCAGCATCGTTGAAAGTCCTACTTTGTACTGGGCACGAATAGCCGCCAGCGAGGCTTGAGCACTGCTGACCGCCAGTTGAGCGGCTTGCGCGGCGGAGCGGGCGCCCATGACGGTCTGATAATCCTGATACACCGTTAAGGCAATAGTTTGGGTTTCTTGGTTCAATGAAGCTCGGGCGCTGCGCTCCTGCCGACGGGCCTCTTGAATCTGATAACTGTCATGGAAGCCGGTAAATAGCGGTACTTTCAGACTGAATCCTACCGCCCAGTTTTGGGAGGGTTCCAGCCCATTCTGGAAGCGCTTGCCACCGGATACGGAAGCGCTAAGGGTGGGTAAACCCTGCGCCTGATCTTCGCGCAAGGTCGCTTGACTGGCGAGTATCTGGGCAGCGGCAGCTTGCACGCTGGGATTATTTTGGGTTGCATGAAGCACCAGCGACTGTACCGAAGGCGTGATTTTTGGCGGCAGACGATGAGTATTCAAAGGAACAATAGGAATAGGATTATTGGGTGCCAGTCCGCAACTCCCCGCGAGCGCGCCGTTATCGGAGCGCACCGTGGCCTGAGCAGAAATCCATTGGGACTGAGCCTGGGCGAGAGCTGACTTGGCTTGCAGAACGTCCGCAATGGTCGCCATACCCGCATGCTGCTTTAATTGCGCGGCCTCTAAATTCGCTTCATCTTCCTTGACGGTTTGTGCGTAGGCACGCACTAGAGCCTGTTCGCCGATCAACTGGTAATAGCTTTGCGTTACCGTCAGTGCCACTTTGGTGAGCGCACTATTATTATTGAATCCAGAAATGTAGATCTGGGCGAGTGCGGCGTCGCGCTGGGCGCTGCGCAGACCAAAATCGAGCAGGACGTAACTCAAACTCAGGGTATCTGAATTGCTGTTAATAATCGGAATGCTGAAACCTGCGGTGGTGTTGCCCTGTGAACGGGCCGCATTGTTAGTGAGAGAAAGGCTCGGCAACCACGCCGATTCTGCAACCCCCAGCCCCGCCGCAGAAGCCTGCAGATTCTCGAAAGCCACCCGTGTTTGTGGATTGTGGAGGAGGGCGTAGGTGGTCAGCGCGGCGAGACTTTGCGGTTTAGTGAAGGTTTGTTCGCCAGGAAGCTGACTTTGCGGAAGCTTGAGATGGGGATCATGCCAGCTTTGTCCCAAGGGTTGCTTTATCCATCCTTGGGTGTCAAAAGGATCGTGAAGCAGCATGTCGAGCGGTGCGGCTTGAGCACTCAGGGACAGCAGCAATAGCCATGCCGTTAAGACTAAAAAAACGAGACGGACATATTTTTTCAGCGGTGCTGCGCGAATGATAAGCATTAGAGAGTTTTAACGCCTATTAGGGAATCAGTGATGCGCCCGCACCTACAATATCTCCGGTTGCCGAAGCGGTATCGGAAACCGCCGTGCAGCCGCCGAGACTGATGATAATGAGCAGTAATCCCAAGCTGGTGTAACGGCGAAAAAGCTGAAAATCCATTCGTTTTTTCATGAAATATAGTCCTTGGTTCTACTGATAATTTTTTGCAGTGGTACCGCGTGCGGCCGCGAGCGTGGCATGACCATCGCGGCGGAGATAATTCGGCAGTTGCTGGAGAATCTCCATGATTAAATCGGGTCCGCGAAAAATCAGACCACTATAGATTTGCAGAAGGCTGGCACCGGCGCAGATTTTGGCATAAGCATCTTCGGCGCTTAGAATACCCCCTACGCCGATGATGGGTATGGTTGCACCGCAAACCTCATAAAGCTGGGCGATGACGGCGTTAGCCTGTTCCTGAAGAGGCGCTCCGCTGAGACCACCACTTTCCGTATATTCAGGGTGATCAGCGGGACGCTTCAGGGTGGTATTGGTCGCGATGAAACCGTCCACCAAGGGGGCGTTACCTAAAGCGAGGCGCGCAATGGCCGCAATGTCTGGGGCTTCCAGATCCGGAGCGATCTTCAATAATAGGGGCAGGGCGGGGCGCTGATAACGTTGGGCCAGTTGTTGATTACGGGTCGCCACCGCCTGGAGTAACGCCGTTAACGCGGTGGTTTCCTGAAGCTGTCGTAAGCCCGGCGTGTTCGGTGAACTGACGTTCACCGTGAGATAATCCCCATAAGGAAACAGAGCGTCTAACGCTTCGATGTAATCATCGGCGGCGTTGATCAGTGGGGTTTCTTTATTCTTGCCAATATTGATGCCGATGGGAATGTGATGATTTTTGAGGGCGGCCAGTCGGGTGGCGACGGCGCTACTGCCCGCACCTGGAAAGCCCATGCGGTTGATAACGGCCCGAGATTGCGGATAACGAAATACGCGAGGAAGGGGGTTGCCGGGCTGCGCTCTTGGCGTCACGGTACCGATTTCTATAAATCCGAAACCCAACGCGGGCAGCGCAGCCACGGCGCGGGCATCTTTGTCGTAACCAGCAGCTAGGCCGATGGGATTCGGGAAATGCAGTCCCCAAAAATCTTGGGCCAGTACGGCATCTTGAACGACTTCGTAATGGCGAGAAACCTGCGCTAGAGTTTTTGGCATGCGCCCCAGCATTTCAAGGGCCTGAATGCTGAAATTGTGCGCCCGCTCAGGGTCTAAGGCAAAAAGTAGGGGGCGCAACAGAGCATAGCTCATACCCATGCTCGGGGGGTCAGGAACTGGGTCTTGAGCTGCGCCTCTGGACTATCGGGTTCGCCCTGCCAATCGTAATCCCAGGCCGCCAGCGGAGGAAGTGACATGAGAATACTCTCGGTGCGACCTCCAGACTGCAACCCGAAAAGCGTTCCGCGATCATAAACTAAATTAAATTCCACATAGCGTCCGCGCCGTAATAACTGAAACGCGCGCTCTCGTTCGCCGAAAGGCGTATGCCGGCGCCGCGCGACAATGGGTAAATAGCTGTCCAGAAAACTATTGGCTGCGTCTTCCCAAAAAGCCTGCAACATATCGGCATCACCGCTGAGATCATCAAAAAAAATGCCACCGATACCGCGCATTTCCTGACGATGTTTAATCGTGAAGTAGTCATCACACCAGGCTTTGAAACGTGGATAAAAATCAGGATGATGCCGGTCGCAAGCGGCTTTGAGTGTCTGGTGAAAATGCTGGGCGTCCTCCATAAAACCGTAACTGGGGGTGAGGTCGGCACCGCCTCCAAACCACCACACCGGTCCGGCCGAAAAAAAACGGTAGTTCATATGGACAATCGGCACGTAGGGATTACGGGGGTGGAGTACCAGCGAAATCCCCAGTGCGGTGAAGGTTTGTCCGGCTAGTTCTGGACGTTGCGCGGTTGCCGAAGGGGGCAGCTTGTCTCCATAGATTTTGGAAAAGTTGACGCCCCCTTTCTCCAAAAAATCGCCCTGGGCGATCACTCGGGTGCGGCCTCCACCACCCCCGGGACGTTCCCAAAGATCTTCGCGAAATTGTGCAACTCCATCGGTGCTTTCTAATGCCGTACAAATGCGATCTTGCAGGCCCAGCAAAAAGTGCTCCATAGCTTCGGTCGAAGGTTGCTGCATGCTTTACTCCCTTAAAATTTGGCCACTGCGCGCATCAATAATCCGGCTGGGGCGATGTTGTCGGCCTAATCGGGCGCGGAGTACGGGAAGTTGCGGTCCGAAGTAGCGATAGATGGTACGTAGATTGTTAGCCGGTTTTCGTCCAGCACGGTTCGCACTGGTCGAGACAATAGCACCTCCAAAGGCTCGGCATAAAGCGCCGATGCCGGGGTGATTGCTGACCCGAATGGCGACCGTATCGCGGTGTCCGCGTATCCAGAAAGGGACTCGGGTTGTGGCGGGAAGCACGAGGGTTGTACCAGGCCATAGTTGACGCAATGTTTCCGGGGCCACGGCTTCGTCTTGCCAATAGGCGGTCGTTTCTTTACGGTGCCCTGCGACCATGAGCACGCCTTTGTGTTGCGGACGTTTTTTGATGGCCAGAATCCGCTGCATGGCTTTGCGTCGTCGCGGATCACAACCGATTCCCCAAACGCCTTCGGTGGCATAAGCAATGACCTCTCCCCGACGCAGGTGCGCGATGAGCTGACGTAGGTTCTGGCGACGTGGCGTGCGAGGAAGCATGCGCAGGGCTGTAGTTTAAGACCGTTGCAGGCCACGGTGGCCAATGTCGCGACGGTATTGTAGTCCTGGCCAGTAGATAGGTGCCGCCGCCGCATAAGCCCGATACTGGGCAATCGCCAGGCTCTCACCTAATGCCGTGATCCCGAGTACGCGACCACCAGCCGTCACGACGTGTCCATCGGAACTGCGGGTTCCTGCGTGAAAAACTTTAACGGTATCAGGCTGAGTGGCATCTAGGCCGCCAATGCGGTTGCCCAACTGTGGCCGATCCGGATAACCGGCGGCGGCCAGAACCACGCAGAGCGCTGCGCGTGGGTCCCAATCGAGCGTTTGCGGTAATGCTTCGCCTCGGGCGGCGGTATGCAAAATCTCAAAAAGATCGGAACGCAGGCGCATCATCAGCGGTTGGGTTTCTGGATCACCCAGACGACAATTGAATTCCAACAGCTTTGGGCCATTTGGACCGATCATCAGCCCTGCATAGAGAAAACCACAATAAGGCGTTCCGTCTTTCACTAAACCTTGGGCCGCAGGCCGCATGATTTCGCGCAGCACGCGCTCGCTCATGGCGATATCCAGTACAGGGGCTGGAGAGTAAGCGCCCATGCCGCCGGTATTGGGGCCTTGATCTTGATCAAGGAGACGTTTGTGATCTTGAGATCCCGCAAGGGGCAAAACCTGACCATCGACCACAATGGCGATGAAACTGGCTTCTTCACCTTCCAGAAAATCTTCAATAATGATCGGCCCCCACTCCAAAAACTGGTGGATGGCGGCTTCAGCATCAGCGCGTTCTTGTGCGACGACTACACCCTTGCCCGCCGCCAGACCATCGGCCTTGACGACCAGAGGCAACGCATGATCGCGCAAATAGCCCAGAGCGGCCGTGACTTCGGTAAATCGCGCGTAAGCCGCCGTGGGTAAGTGATGGCGGATCATGAAATCTTTGGCGTGCGCTTTGCTCCCTTCCAGCATGGCTCCCGCACGATTAGGACCGAAAACCGGCACTCCAGCACGGCGCAATGTATCCCCTACGCCTGCCACCAGTGGCGCCTCCGGACCAATGACCACCAAATCAATATTCAGAGTATGCACACAGGCTAATACGGCCTGCGGATCATTGGGATTCAGCGATATATTGAACACTTTTTCTTCAGCCGCAGTACCTGGATTACCCGGCGCACAATAGACGCTTTCTACCGCCGCCGACTGGGCGAGTTTCCAAGCGATGGCGTGTTCTCGTCCGCCTCCGCCTAAAACCAAAACCTTGGCTTTCATGACTCCTTCCTCCTCAGCCATGCCGAAAGTGACGAACGCCGGTAAATACCATGCTGATGCCGTGCGCATTGGCGCTGGCAATCACTTCATCGTCGCGAATAGAACCGCCGGGTTGAATAATGGTTTTGACGCCGGCCTTCGCTGCGGCATCGACTCCGTCGCGGAACGGAAAAAAAGCATCCGAAGCCAGCGCTGAACCGTGGAGATCGAATCCTAATTCCAGCGCTTTAGCGGCGCCACACTTGGCAGCATCTACGCGACTCATTTGTCCCGCACCAATGCCGACAGTCTGACCTTCACGGCCATAAACAATGGCGTTGGAGCGCACATATTTGCTGACCCGCCACACAAAGGCGAGGTCTCGGGCTTCTTGGGGCGTCGGTGCACGTTCGGAAACCACGGTCCAGTCCTTCTCCATTTCCATGGCCTGGTCGAAATCCTGAACGAGGAAGCCGCCACGCACCCGCTTATAGTCCCAGCCCGGCTCTTGCCAAGCCCGACCATCATCAAAAGCGAGTACGCGCAGGTTTTTCTTTTTGGCGAGTATGGGCCGGGCATCGGGCAAAATGGCTGGTGCCAGTACCATCTCGACAAATTGGTGACTGATGAGTTCGGCGGTTTGCGCATCCAGAGGTTGGTTACAAGCGATGATACTGCCGAAGGCTGACACCGGATCTCCAGCCCAAGCCCGTTGAAAAGCACCGAGCAGATCAGCGCCTATGGCGACTCCACAGGGATTGCCGTGTTTGACGACGCAACAGGCAGGCTCGTGAAATTCCATCACCAAGGCAATGGCGGCGTCACCATCGCCGATGTTGTTGTAGGAGAGTGCCTTACCCTGCAACTGCTGCGCAGCAGCAAGGCCACTATGCGAACCATCACGATAAAAGGCGGCGCTTTGATGTGGGTTTTCGCCGTAGCGCAGTTCTTGCACTTTTTCGAATTGCAGGGTGAGCGTTTGCGGGAAAGGACTTTGAGATCCTTCATAACTTAGGCTGGAGAGGTAATTCGTAATGGCGCCATCATATTGCGCCGTATGTGCAAATACCTTAGTGGCCAGGTGAAAGCGCGTGGCTGCACCGACTCCGCCGTGACTTTGCTCCATTTCCTGCAACACACGCATGTAGTCATCCGGGTCAACGACAACCGTTACGCCCTCCCAATTTTTAGCCCCTGCGCGAAGCATCGTTGGACCACCAATATCAATGTTTTCTATGGCTTCTTCGAGTGTGCAGTCACTCCGGGCGATGGTCTCGGCGAAGGGATAAAGATTCACGCAGAGGAGGTCAATAGGGAGAATGTCTTGTTCGGCCATCTGACGGTCATGGTCCGCATTGCCCCGTTTGGCCAGCAAGCCGCCGTGGATTTTGGGATGCAGGGTTTTCAGGCGGCCTTCCAACATCTCGGGAAAACCCGTGTAGTCTTCGACTTCCTGCACGGCAATCCCGTCTGCCATCAAAACCTTGGCGGTACCTCCCGTCGAAAGTATCTCGACCCCAAAGTCACGTAATCGGCGGGCAAATTCTACAACCCCGCGTTTGTCAGAAACGCTGATGAGCGCTCTCGTTATCTCACCCATAAAGACTTCCCACCTCAGTAATAAACGGCTTAAAACTAAAAAAGGTACGATCAGGAGACCTGTCGTACCCAAACCTCCTGATGGAGGGAGCGTTCTTGCTCAAATAGCAACATACTGTGCTACCGGAATGGGCTTATTGTAAAAGAGCATCCTTGGGGATGCAAGCGTGGATTCTCCTGCAACGCGAAGACCCCAATCCCGCCCACCAATAAGACAAACGCATCAAGATCGCTGGATCAAACGAGAGGGACCTTCGCGGCTCAGGCTCGACAGTGTCCATGCCTTCCTCTAAGATCATTTGCATGCTCAAACACATGGTAGGCAAGTGATGTCCGAACCCGTGATTTTAGCGGCTGTGGATGGCTCAGAAAACGCGCTCGTGGCGGCGGGAGTGGCCGCACGTTTTGCCCAGCTCCTCGGGGGACGCATGGGTCTCGTGACGGCGCTGCAGGTCGCTGGAGATTCTTTAGCATTCGGCGGTGGGCTCTTAGTCGGTGACCTAAAAAATCGGCTGCTGGAGGAAGCCCGTACTGCAGCCGAAGACAATATGCGCGGAGTTGCGGAACGCCTTCAAGAACAATGTCGTATTTCGATGCCCGAGTTTTTTTTGCGGGAAGGTTCACCGGAGCATGAAATCCCGAAGCTGGTGCAAGAAAATCCGGATGTTGCCATGGTCATTGTTGGCAAGCAGGGTTACGGTACAGAGAGTCGGCCACGTGGCCTACCGCATTTCCTCGGCGGACTAGGGGGTAAGCTGAGTGCGGCGCTCCCTGTGCCGGTGCTGATAGTCCCTCCAGACATCCATCCTGAATTACTTTGCGCCCAGCTTATTCGGCCAAAACCGTCGCAAGAGAAGCGCTGAGTGGAATTGTTTCTGCCCATTGCGCACATGGATGTGAATATCTGGCTGATCGTCAGTTTTGGTCTTGCGGTCGGATTTCTTTCGGGTTTGACGGGTATGGGCGGCGGTATTCTGATTACGCCGCTGCTGATTTTTATTGGCGTGCCCCCTCTGGTGGCTGTCGGTACGGGCGCCGCGCAAATTGTGGGTGGCTCTGCAATCGGCAGCTACGCCCACTGGCGCATGGGCAATGTGGATATGCGCATGGCCTTTATACTGTTGATCGGTAGCTGGACGGGTGGATTGATCGGGGTGCACCTTGCCCGAATTCTCGAAGCGGGTGGACACTTCAGTCTGGTAGTGACCTTTCTCTATGTGGTTTTACTTGGATTTATTGGCGTTTCGATGCTGATTGAATCGCTTCTTGCACTACGAAAACGCTCTACTGGCGCGCATAAAAAACCGTTACCAGAGGGAGGTTCCTGGGTTCAGCGTTTACCTTGGCAAATCGATTTTCCGGTTTCGGGCTTGAGGCTTTCCGTACTGACGCCGATATTGTTGGGTTTCGGGGTTGGGCTCTTGACCGCGCTGATGGGGGTGGGGGGCGGCTTTATCATGGTGCCCATCATGCTTTACGTGTTGAAAATGCCGACCAAAGTAGTGGTTGGTACGTCGCTCTTTCAACTGCTGTTCACCACGGCAGAAGTGGGAATTTTGCAGGCCGGACTGAATCACGCGGTAGATCCCTATCTGGCGCTGGCGCTGGTGCTGGGCTCGATATTTGGAACGCAGTTTGGGGCCAAGGCCGGAGCTCGGATGCAAGGTGGGCAGTTGCGTTTGGTGCTGGCGCTGGTCATCGTGGCGGTTGCTATCAAAATGGGATTAGGTTTGGTGATTCCGCCAGAGCATCTGTTCGCTATGGCCCGAGTCGTTTGATGAAATGTAGAGGGTACCTGCTCATACCGCTGCTCTTGGCGAGTGTCGTGCCAGCCAGTGCGGGGCCGCTGGTGGTTGCAACGAATGTCGATCGGGTCAGCGTTACCAGTCACTTTACGGGGCGCAACGTGCTGGTGTACGGTGCGATTTCTCATCCCGGTCAGGTTATCGTGTTGCTGCGTTCGCCAGACACTACCGAAGCGATGACCCAGAAGTCCAAAACAGGACCCATCTGGTTGATTCGCGCAAAAGTCACGGTAACCGGTACTCCGGGTATTTGGCAGATGCTGTCTTCAGCACCCGTTGCGCAGATTTTACCGCCAGCGACGCGACAAAAACTCGGTCTGGAACCAGCCGATGTCGCCAAACTAGGGCATTATCTTCCGCAACCCCAAGATCCGGAGCTTTGGCAGCAGGCTTTTCTGCGTAACAAATTTCGTCGCCAGGATTATGTGATCCATTCAGAGGGTGTGCATGTATGGCATCACCAGCTTTTTTCGGCGGTGATCAAACTGCCCGCTGATCTTCCTCTCGGTCGTTATCAATTAAATACTTATCTCATTCATGATCAACAGGTTGTGGCCGATCAGAAGCAAACGATCAACGTTCGGCAAGTCGGTTTTCAGGGATGGATTGCGCATTTTGCCAAGCAAGACAGCTGGGTTTATGGCGTCGTTTTAACCTTGCTACTCGCCGGATTGGGGCTGGGCTTAGGCATTGTGATGCGCCGAAGATCGGCATGATGGGATGCGGAGTATAAAAAAGGGGCCCTGAGGCCCCAATATGGGTGAACACACCTAAATTGAAAATTAGTGACTTTCGTATCCCGCAAGATGGGTAATGCGTTTGCGGAACACCCAGATCTGATAAGCGTTGTACATGATCATCACCGGTACGAAACCCGTCATGAACAGGGTCAGAATCGCGAGGTCATTGGCAGGGTTGGCTCCAGCACTAATGGTCCAGGTCTGGGGAATAATGTAGGGAAAATTGGTGGCCCACATGCCGCCCCACATGAATACGACAATGGCACCACACCAGAGCAGTGCGGCAAAGTCTCTGTTTGCCGCGTGATTACTCATCATTTTGTATGCAGAAATCAAAATGGCCACCAGTAGAATCAACCAGCCGAACCAACCATTGCCCGTCCATCGTGCAGCGTCGGGCATAATGGCATAAGACCAGACCAAGGTAATGACCACCGCAGCGAGGGCCAGATAAGAGAACAAGGTGGCCGACTGGTGGGCTTTTTTGTAAATCGGATCATTCTGTTCAAAGCGTGCACAGATATACAAAGTTCCGGCCAATCCGCCCGCGATCAGTGCGCCAATACCTGTCCAGATACTAAAGGGAGATAAGAAGCTCAGTGCCGTCCCCGAAAAATGGGGTACGGTATTTACAAATGGATCGTTGGCTACCTGAATGCCTTGTGCATTACCGGTACTCATGGGAAAACCGAGCAGGGTCGCACCCAAGGCAATACCGGCAAATAAAGCGGCGATCAAGCTGCCGAAGCCAAACATAAAACCCCAAAACTTGCGGCTGGATTTGGCATGAACGTGAAACTCAAAGGCTACTGCGCGCGATATGATGCCCCATAATGCAAACATCAAAGGGATCATCAGATAATTGAAAGTAGCGCCGTAGACGAGGGGAAAAGCCCCAAAAATCACGCCACCGGCTACTACCAGCCAGGTTTCGTTGGCATCCCAAGTGCCGGCCATGGCGGACATGATCGCCGCTCGATCATTCTCGTTGTTCAGTAATAAAGAAAATACGCCTGCACCTAAATCAGCGCCATCGAGAATGATGTAGATGACAAAAAATACACCCAGCAGAATCCACCAGAAGCTGCCTAATGCGCTGTGAATGCGAAATATTTCATTCATGTTTTTGTCCTCAGAGGTTTTTGTGCATTGTGGGTTTGGCGAAGGTGGGCTTGGCAAAACCGCCACCAGCCTGATGGGCGTCACTGCCGGGTGTGCCGATCACCGGGCTATCCATATCAGGGCCTTTCTTGATAACCCGGGTAAAGAAGTACCACGCTCCCCCCCAGACCATCAGCTCGAAGATAATATAACCAATCAGCCAGACGGATTCGGCGGTAACGCCCATATGGCTGACACCCTGCCAAGTCCGCATCAAGTTGTAGACTACCCAAGGCTGTCTGCCGATTTCACGCGTCCACCAACCGGTCCACACCGCGAGATAAGGTAGAAAACCACTAAACACCAATAAACGCAGGAAAAGCGGATTTTTGCGCAGCTTTTCGGCGGTCATTTGCCCCCGCAGTCTCAGCCAATTTCCCCACAATGCCATCAGGAAAAGGAAAAAGCCGATGCTGACCATCAAGCGGAAGGCGTAAAAAGGTACCCACACATTGGGCCGGTCATTGGGCGCAAAATGATCCATACCGGTAACAACACCATCCCAAGTATGCGTTTCTAGGAGACTGAGGACATGCGGAATCTGGATGGAAAATAGATTCTTTCCGGCTGCCACGTCGGGAATGGCGATTAGATTCCAGGCGGTATTGGGTTTGCCGTCGGGCAGATAGGTATGGAAGTGTCCTTCCATAGCGGCTAATGAGGTGGGTTGATCTTGTGCGACTTCGCGACCTAATTCGTCACCAATAAAAATTTGCAATGGGGTAACGATAATCAGCGCCAGTAACGTCGGTTTGAGGAGCTTGGTGAAAAGATCAGCATGGCGATTTTTGAGAATGAACCAAGCGCTCACTGCGGCAAAGAAAAATAGCGCGAGTTCTACCGTAGCGATCCACATATGCGGAAAACCGATATTAAAATTGGGATTAAAAATCGCTGTCCACCAGTTGGTGACCTGAAATAAACCATTTTTCAGGACGACGCCGGTGGGTGATTGCATCCAGCCATTGGCCACTAGAATCCACATGGCCGACAAGCTTGAGGACAGGGCCACATTGAAAGTGGCGAAGGCATGCATACCTTTACCGATTTTACCCCAGCCGAAAATCATTAAACCGATAAAGCCCGCTTCATACATAAAAGCGGTGATGGTTTCAAAGCCGAGAATGTTGCCGAAAAAAGGGCCTACGGCTTGGGAGAAAGGACCATAGAGAATGCCGAAAGCCATTTCCATGGTGACACCGGTGGCAACACCAGCTCCGAAATTGACGATAAAAAGCTTTTCAAAAAAGCGCTGCAAGCGATACCAGTGCTCATTGCCGGTTTTTAGCCAGGCAGCCTCCAGAAAGAAGAGCAGCCAAGACATGCCAATGGTAACCGGCGTCCAGAGAATGTGCATGGACGTGATAAAAGCAAAGTCGAGGCGACTGAGGAGCACGGGGAGTGTGTTTTCGATAATCATAGAGGTTTCCTCGCGAACGGTTGTTTTTGTACTGCTCGTGGTCCCCAAAGCAGCTTTTGTTCCCGAGTAAAATGCTCATACTTACCGCAAATAAAAACATGATCTTATATTAATATATTCTTAATGAACGTGGATGTGTTGGTTGTTATAAACCAAAAATACTGGTTCAAATGAACCGCTTTGGTTTATTTGAACCGTTTCCTAGGCCGGAATCTGAAAGGCCACCCTCGCGACAGTCAGTGGAGGATGAAATGGTGAGCTTGGTGGGATTTAATCCGGCCCTTGTTTTTCCGCCAGAAACTCCACGCCTTCCAGCACTTGATAGAAGTCCCGCGCAAAATAGTCTGGCTGCACATCATTGTAGGATTTGGCGCCTTGATTGGAATCGACGAGAATCGTTTTTAACCCTGCTTGTTGTGCCCCGTATATATCGCGAAACATGTCATTACCTACATAAATAGCTTCATGCGGAGCTACTTCCAGTTGTTCGGCAGCCATCGTAAATAATCGGGGATCTGGTTTGCGATAACCGTAATCTCCAGAAATAATACGAATATCAAAATACTTTTTGATGTTTAAGGCGCGCATTTCGGGTAATGCAAAGCTTCGTTGCGCATCAGAAATCAGCGCTAACTGATAACGTTCCTGTAGATTTTTCAGGGTACGTTTGACCCCGTCATAGCGTTCCAGTCGCGTTCGAGAGATGCCCCGATGCAGTCGAGCGAGTTCTTTGGCGAGCTTTTCACGTCCGTTGAGCGGTTTGCTGTTTTCCTGAATCAAAATGGTATGCCAGATAGCTTCTACATCAATTTCGGGATAACGCTCGGTAGATTGGCGTTTACGTTCTTTCATCACGGCAAAATAGCGTTCGCGCACATCCCGACGGTTCATAAAAACCCGATGATAAGTCAGATAATGCGCAATACCGCGATAGATTTCCTCCATTTCTTCGTTAGTTTCAATGTTAATTAAGGTGCCATAAAGATCGAAGCAGACGGCGCGTATGGACATGATATTACCTCCGTAGAGTGTGAATAGCTTCGTGAACAAGCGCCTGGCTATAATGCCAGTCGAGCCAGGAATTACGCGCAATACGCAATAAGGTCATGCCCATGTAAAAAGGCAATCTCTCGGTAATGGCCGCGAATGCTGCGTGACGATCGGGAAAGTGGGTGCAGTATTCCCATAAAAAATGGCCAATAAAAGGCTCGCTGCGGATAGCATGGTGGGTAGTGCGCATAAAGTGGTGTTTCATCTCTGCGGCGATCATCCCCACATCATAGGTACGATCCGCCAGTTTCATGCGTTCGAGATCTATCGCAATAGTGCGCCGTGATCCAGCGAACAGAAAATTAGAAGGCGTGGCGTCTCCATGAATCAGGACTTGTTGATCACTCCACATGCTGCCCAGTTTTTGCCACTGCTCACGATATTGATAAATTTCTCGCCATTGCGACGGCGTTATACGATGACGCCGCTGTAAACGCGCCATAATTTTGTCAAAGTATGGAAACTGGGTATCAAAACGCACGCCTTCCGGACGGGCTGTTCGATTATGCAATTTTGCCAAAAAAAAGGCTAAATCAGTAAGCCGAGCATAAAGCATCTGATCATCATGTTTCGCAATAGATTGGGCAATAACGTCGGATAGAGATTGTCCGACACAGTGCTCTTCAATCAAAACGCTGTTACGTTGTCGAGAAATACCGAACGCTTGAGGAATGTAAAGTCGTTCCGAGTTGAAGCCGATGTTGCGCAGGGCCTGCATGTACCGCCACTCATGCTCGGCACTTTCCCAAGCTTGTTGCGGGTCTTTATCGGGGCGCTGAAAAAATTTACCGATGACTTTGCGTTGGGAAGAAGTGTCTTCATAAAGAAAAACCGCATTGGATGCCGGAAACTGAAAAACCCGAAAATGATTGGGTCGAATACCATCCAGAAACTGCGGAAAAATATCCTCGCGAAGATAAGCGAAGAGTGGGTCGTCGCGATTGAGCCGGCCCAGATATTTCATAGTGTGCAGATTTCTGGAGTCATGAATCTCCTGCGGGTGGTGACTGCAAAGCGGGATGTAATTGGATATGCAGAATAGTCCAGCCAGGTTCCAGTCGATTGAGTGTGGGCGTGATGTTGGTCTGGATCTGTTGACTGAGCGCCTCTTGTGCAGTGGCTGAATGGGCAACTTGATCGAGATTTGGAAACGCCATGAAAGGATTGGCAATGAGCGCATCAAAGTGACTCTGAGCGTTAGGAATGGGATGCCAGACGCCGCTCCCCTGCAAGATAGCTATCGGATGAATAGTCAGAACCTTGTCGCCACCATCTTGAGTGCTGACGGTTACTCCATAAGAGCCAAGATCCACACGTTGATCCAACACCTTTGGTAATGGGGTGGGATGACTGGGTACCGCTGGAGGTATCTGTCGTATGTGTAGGGGTACATTCAGGGCGATTCCGATGACAATGGCCGTAGCAAGTAGTGCCAGAATGACGATAACAATCCAACGTCCCTTTCTGGATGCAACGGGCTTTTTTTTGCGTGGAGGCAAGCTCGGATGCTCCTCTTGATGGATTATAAGACATTAACAGGTTATCTCTTGTTTGTATCATGGTCCGGGGATCAGGGACAAATGCTCTAACATATTTAAACCCTTTCCAGGTGTGGCATAATCGGCGCAGTCGCTACGCGGGCAGTTACCTCAATACGGAGAGAGGGATGATTCCAGAAACGGCCATTTTGCTACTTTTTGTGGCTGCCTCACTATTGTCTGTGCTTGCTAGTCGCTTGCATTTGCCTTACACGGTCGCCTTGGTGCTTGGTGGCTTAGTGCTTGGCACGCTGCATCTGTTCCAGACGCCGGTACTCACCCGCGATCTGGTTTTTAGCCTGTTTTTGCCGGGCTTGATATTTGAATCTGCTTATCATCTTTCCGCGAGTGCGATGTGGCGGGATCGTTTAGCCATATTTGGTTTAGCGGTACCTGGTGTTTTTATATCCATGATCGTGACCGCTTACGTATTTCTCTGGGCGAGTGAATATTTACCCCATCTCTCGGGCACGATTATACCCATTGCTGTGGCCTTGGTGTTTGGCGCCGCCGTAGCCGCCACAGATCCGATTTCCGTGGTGGCTATATTTCGTAAGCTGCAGGCACCCGCCCGCTTAACCTTTATGATTGAAAGCGAAAGTTTACTGAATGATGGCACGGCTATTGTGTTTTTTACGTTGTTTTTAACCCTTGCTGAAGGTCAATCTATATCCGTTTATGACCTTGGGGTGCAGTTTATTGCTGCAGTCGGTGGCGGTACTATTATCGGTTTATTAGTAGGTTGGTTGAGCTCGGAAATCATCAAAAGAATCGACGATGGTATGGTGGAAATTACCATCACCATTCTCGCAGCTTATGGTAGTTTTTTGCTGGCCATGCAATTGGGTTATTCTGGAGTCATTGCGACGGTGGTTGCCGGATTGGTTTGTGGTAATTATGGTGCGCAAAAAGGGATGACTGCTTCGGTTAAAATGGCGGTGAATACTTTTTGGGAGTACGTGGGTTTTGCACTGAATTCACTGATTTTTCTCTTGGTTGGATTAACCATAAATCTCAAAGATCTCGTGCATATATGGGCGCTGATTGTTGCTGCTTATCTTGCAGTGACCATTGCCCGGGCAGCGGTGGTTTATGGTATGGGTTTAGTATTGAGTCGTACTCGGGCGAAGATCCCTATGGCGTGGAACTTCGTGCTGATGTGGGGGGGTATCCGGGGCGCATTATCCATGGTTTTAGCATTGAGTTTACCGGCAGATATGCCGCATCGGGCACTGCTCATCAATCTGGTTTTTGGTGTTGTTTTACTCACTATTTTGGTACAGGGGCTCAGTATTTCACCCTTGGCGCGCATGTTGAACGTGTTGGGTAGAAAAGGGGATGACCAAAATCTGGAGTTACAGCGTATTCGGGTATTACTGGTCAGAGCAGATCGACTCGAACTAGAAAAATTGCAAAAAGAAGGACTTAGAGATACGCGTGCGGTAGAAATGTTGTCTCGATATTTTGAAGTAGAGCAAAAAGAAGCCCTAGAAAAACTCAATAGCCTAGATCAGCGCGATGACGATATGATCTTACAGGGAGACTTTGTGCGCGTGTATCGACGCCTGTTGTTAAAGCGTAAAGAAAAAGTGATTGAGGCTCGCAATGAGGGATTGCTCAGCGAAGTAGGGAGTGAGCGGTTACTCGCCGATATTGATGCGGGATTGTTAGAAATCGCGTCACAGCCCGAAGCATTATTTGATCGGATGTCTTCTGTGAAGGCGACGGTTTCCTGATATGTTGTTGGTAAAATGCTTTAATCACACCGAGTTACCCACGGCGCGTTCATGAAGTTTGTGGGCTAACTCTACGACTATTTCGCCATGCGAACCAGAATAATGGAATTGCCCATAAGGCCGAAAAGCTATAAATCGTATTCAGAGAAATAATCTGTTGCAGAGGTCCCAGTCCAGACGAGCCGATACCCTCGCCAACCATAAGCGCACCCACCAGTAGCCCCGCCATTTGGGTACCCTCTTGAGGATGCGCTGCAATGCCATAGGACATGCTATAGGGATAATAGATGCCGCAGGCAATTCCGGCACCGCTAAAGACCAACAACAAACCCGTTGCAGATTGTAGATGAGGAATGAGAATGAAGCAGGTGGCCACCCCCAAGGGTGCCAGTAAATAGGTAATGCGGCGGTGAACCCAGTGGTCGGGAATGGCTCCCAGAGTGAAGCGTGCGAGGGTCATCCCGCCCCAGAATAATGAAAGTGCCAAGGCTCCCGTAGCGGCGGGAAGATGTCGGTCGACACTGACCATCACATTAGCCCAACTACCAAAACTGCCTTCACAAATAGCGTAAAAAACAACGGCGATTGCGAAAGGTATCATCGAACGACGCCAAGCGCGAATGCCGCCCTGCTCTGGATGGTCCTGGTCTTTTGCCAGAGGGAGTAAGAGCAGGGCTAACCACAGTAGTAAGATGATCGCTGGCCACAATACCCAAGAAGCCCAGTGTTGAAAGCCATTGAGAAGGATCGGCGATAAGGTAGTTGCGCCACCGATTACGGCGTTGAGAATAGTGACTGCGGCCGCCGCAGAACCTGCAAAAAGGAGGGAGGCCGCGCGGTTGATGGCGGCATTGGTGAGACCGAAGCCAATACCGAGCATAAAAGTTTCTGCCAGCAGCAGGAGAACCATGGGTAAGCCAGACGTAAAAAATGCCACGACCAGCAGAATCATGGCCAGAGCATTGATGAGCGCCCCCAAGCGAAATAGACCGGTGCCGCCTAATCGTTGATGAATGCTTCCTGCACTGAGCGCGGCGACTACAGCACCGATGATTTCCGGAAAGTAGAGCAAGCCATAAGTCGTATTACTCATGTCATAGGGCGCGCTGCGCAATGTCGTGCCCAGTGCCGGAATCAGCACAAAAGCGGTCCCCTGCAGAAAACCTGCGCAGAATACCGCCGTGGTGCCGCGTTTCATGAATTTTTGAGCTGTCGACGGATATGGCTACTGACGCGCAGCGCATTGGCCATAATGGTGAGTGATGGATTTACCGCGCTGATGGAAGGCATAAAACTGGCGTCCACGATATAAAGGTTTTCTAAATCATGCGCCTTGCAAAAAGAATCCAGAACATGATCATTGGGGTCGTCGCCAAAACGACAGGTGCCTACCTGATGCGCGGTGGCAGAAATATCCATAGCTTGAAAAAATACCCCGAAAAATCCGGATTTATTAAGGAGTTCTCGCCATTTTTGACAGAGGCGTTGATGACTTTCGCGGTTCTTGGGATTCCAGGTGAGGCGTATATTGCCGTCGTTGTCCAGCGTAACCCGATTATTAGGATCAGGTAGATCTTCAGTGGTCAGCCACCAGTCTACCGAATGGCTGGCCGCCCAAGCCGTAGCGGGTATGGGTAAGTGCGGCTGTTCGGCGTGGAAGACGCCTGGGGTGACCTTTCCTAAAGACTGAATATGACCGAGCGGATAGGGATATTCCGGGTCGCCGGAGTCGTCGTAAAAATCGTTGAGCGCTAAGGTTTTTTGAAAAACGGTGCGATTCTCTCTGCCCGGCTTCAGTGCCATGCAGGCGCTATTGAGGTGGCACATGTAATTCCGGCCTACTTGATCGCTATGGTTGGCGAGGCCTGTGGGAAAGTGTTCGGAGGCGGAGGCGAGTAATAGCGCGGCACTGTTGACGGCCCCAGCGGCTAAAACCACTAGGTTGGCGCTAAAACTTCCCTGATCGGTCTCGACGGTTTCAATCCGCTGACCATCCGCGCTGGTAATCAGTCGCTGTACCCGGTGCTTGGTGAGCAAGCGCACATTACGATATTCCAGCGCCGGCCGGATACCGCAGACTTCCGCATCCCCTTTGGCATGCAGCATACAGGGAAAACCGTCACAGGTTGGGCAGCGTACACAGGGACTATGTTCGATGTCGTCATCTAAGCGATGGATGGCCAAGGGCAGCGGAAAGGGTTGCAATCCCAGCTCGCGGAGCGCTTTGTCGACCAGGGCAACATCTTCTTCGTGGGGAAATGGTGGAAAGGGATATGGATCGCGTGGTGGTTCCGTGGGGTCCATCCCCGCCTGCCCGTGTGCAAAGTACCAAGCTTCAGCCTGCGCGTAAAAAGGGGCAAGATCTGCATAAGCAATAGGCCATGCGCGTGTGTCACCATCCTTGTGATGACGGATCTGGAAATCTTTTTCGCGGCGACGCAGCACAGCAGCGCCATAAAACTTCGTGTTGCCGCCGACATGGTAGCCGGTGACAGGTGAGAAGTAATGACCGTGCTGGTCCCGCCATTGTTCTTGGGTGTGGTAGCGGTGCTCGGCAAAAACGGCGCGGGGGTCCCAGTTGCCCCATTCCCTAGGCAAGTAATCACCGCGCTCCAAAATCAAAATGTTCAAGCCTGAATCGGCCAAGGCGCGGGTGAGGGTTCCACCACCCGCACCACTGCCGATGATAATGACATCGGCATCCATAGGTTATCCTCCGTGACGAAAGTCGGGATAAATCAGCATGCCCCCATCGACCGCCAGAGTTGTGCCGGTGATGTAGCTCGCCAGATCGCTGACGAGAAAAGCGACTACGTTCGCAATTTCTTCGGGCTTGCCGAGCCGACCCATAGAGATTTTATGGTCGAGATCTTTGAGCGATTGAGGATCACTCCACACCGATTCGTTGATCGGCGTCTGGATAGCGCCGGGAGCGAGCGCCACCACGCGGATGCCTTTATCGGCGGTCTCCTGAGCGAGGGTTTTGGTAAACATGGATAAACCGGCCTTGGCGCTGGTATAAGCGCTATAACCCTCCCAAGGAATAAATTCGTGCACCGAGGTGATATTGACGATAACGCCCTGATGATTTTTTTCCATACGGGCAATGGCGGAGCGAGCACAATAGTAAGGCCCCATCAGATCTACGGCGATGACCTTCTCCCAGGTCTGTGGATCATCTTCACCCACCACAGCATGCGGTCCATCCATGCCCGCATTGTTCACTAAAATGTCCAGCCCACCCCAAGCCGTTTCAATTTGCTGCACCAGATTCTCTACGGCTGCGGGGTCTGAAATATCCGCCTGAAAAGCCTGCGCTTTTCCCCCCGCTTTTTCTATGCTGGCCACTACCGCATTGGCCGCATCCTGACCTTTGCGATAATGAACGGCAACTTGCGCACCGGCCGCTGCCAGTGTTTCGGCAATGGCACGCCCCAGCCCGCCACTGGCTCCGGTAACCAGCGCCCGTTTTTTTTGCAGATCTAGCGAAATCATGCTTCACCTCCGATGATATCGATGTGAAAATCCTCGCCCTGCCAGTCGCCGCTGTCCTGCCAGCGAATCGCAAATTGTGCGGATTCTCCCACAGAGAGGGTGTGTAAAGGTAAAATCGCTACCTGTCCCAACTGCCAGTCTTCGGAAGATAAATCTTGAATGTTCTGCCAGCCGTTCACGCCCCAATGCACCGTAAAAGGCGCTTGCAGCAGTAAGCGTAATTCTTGACCCGCCCGTACTTGCCGCAGTCGTTGGCGGAGACGCCAGATTCGATACTGAATTTCCGGTTTTTTGCCGCCATAGCGTTTCCAGGTGGCTGCGGGACGATCCACCGGTTCGCCCTTCATGAAGCTGTGGCAGAGTTTGATAAATTCGCCATGCGCCCAGACCAGCGGCATGGCGGAACCGCTGGGGTGTCCGGGCGCAAGGCCTTTTTCAGGAATGGGGTCGGTGTCCCAGATCTGCTCAGGAAGTAAGCCACCTTTACCAGTCATGGCAGACATGGCACGAATATAGGGCAGGGCATCTTCTCCGGCGGCCAGTGCATAATGTCCTCTTTCACCAACCAGCAAAGGCCAGCCCCGACCGATTCCGGTACCATCAAAAGGGCTGCCATCTGGGTGCTCTCCGTAACCATCCCCATTATAGCGATGCCAAACGGGGCCGCTGGGCGTGTCCGTTTTAAGCAGCGCGTCCATAACCTTGACGGAGGCGACGATATGCGGGTCATCAGCATTCCGCAGACCGTAGCGCACGAGTTGCAGAAAATCGTTGGCGACCTGTTCGCTGGCTGGCAGATGCGGATCATGGGCGCGATTTTTAATGAGTACCCACTCATCTTTAGCGCCGTCTTGCACCAAAACATCCGCAGGCGTAATCCGTACAAAGTAACCGGGCACTGCATAGCGCTTGGCGAGATCAGTGTTTCTGACAAAAGTCCAGTCTTCTAAGCGGTTATTCCAGTAATCGGCCAACATCAGCGCACACTCTGCGGCTTTACCACCCGCCAGATGTGCCCCTTCTACCAGTGCGGCGATGGCTACCGCCAAGGTGAAGGGATTGATACCCCCATCTTCCTCCCAGCGATCCTGCCCAGTAACCGGTCCTTCGTGGATGATAAAATGTAGCGCCCGTTGAACCATGTCCAAGATGCTGATGTCATCAAGCGCGTTATGTTGCTGGAGCATGGCTGCGAGCAGAATCGGAAACCCGGTTTCATCGAGTTGTACGCCCTGCCAGAAGGGCTTGCCGCCAAGCCACTGATTTTGCAACCAGTGTCCGTCTGCCTGCTGGGTACTGATGAGATAGGTCAATACTTGACGCGCCTCATGCACAGCCCCCAAGGCGACCAGCGCGCCTGCACTTTCTACCAGATCCCGGGACCAGACCAGATGGTAGCCACCGCGACTGTCGCTGGCCTCCCCCCAAGGTACGGAAAGGCTGGCGACTAGCGCACCGGGAAAAGTGCGGTCTTCATGAACTTTGAGGATGTTGCTGGAACGGGCATACAGCGTCTTGGCCGCTTTCGGTAGCTTGCTGGCAAACCCACGAGGGAGGGGATGTTTTTCGTGCCAACCCTGCCAGCTGCGGGTATAAGCGTCTGCGGCTGCAGTGAAACCTGCCGCTAGCGCACTCCAAGCATTGGTGGCTGCCGCCTCCTTACTGGTGCCGAGGCCTAAAGCCAAAGTACCTTGTCGCGGTAACTGTCCGGCCAGCGCCACTTCACCAGGGCCTGCTGCGTCGTATTCCCAGCGCATTTGACCGTGCTGATGAAAGTCTTGCCAAAGGTCACTGCAACCGACTTCGCCAACGCTGCAGCGCTCCAGCGCCGGATAGCCTTCCTGATTGCGACAGGCGAGCGCAAGCCCAAAGGGTCCTTGTTCCGCCCACAGCACTTTGCGTCCTTCCCAAGCCCCAACCCAAGCGCGATTATTTTCGGCGTCTTCGCCAAGGCGAGCGGAACACAACAAATAGGGCTGTAAGCCGGTGTCGCCTTCCAGTGTAAAATCTAGCAACAAGACGTCGCGTTCGGGGTCCGTGCAAACTTTGAAGGTGAAATCAAAACGCGGGTGATGGTGGTGGAGGATCGGTAGAGGAACCTGCGGGTTATCCAGTTCCAACTGCGGTTCGGGCAGCGTTTTGAGTTCTTGCCAAAAACCTTGATTATCGGCAATGACAAATCCGAGATCGCGTATCTGTGGAATGTCGATGCGCGGGTAAAATACTTCGGTGACGATGCCTCGACCGGTCGTAAACCAGACCTTGCTACTCCCGAGCGCGGTACCGACACAGGATTTTTGCGCCGTTGACCAGACCGGATGCCGCCATGTGGCGGCTGGCGCCTTATTGGCTTGACTCATGATCCTCTCCTGAGGGCACTGTGCAACGTGCCCATGAAACGCCTATTTTTTGGGATTTTTCGGTAATACCCCCGCTTTTTCGAGATATACGGGTAATACCGCAACCACGCGCATCCCACGCTGTACATCCGGGTCTTTCAGCATGTGATACAGACCGGAAATACCCCCAGCCTTACCCGTTGCCTCGTGCTCTGCGGCATCGGCTAAAGCGTGGGCCATGAGTTGACCACTGTGCATCAGCCCGGACACAGTCGTCAGCAACGCGCTGTTTTTGCCTTGTTCAATAAATTGACCGAGCAGTCCCTCCATGTCGATATTTTCTGCCAAAAGACCAATTTGCTGACTCAGATCCGCAATTCTTTGCAGATTGCCGTCATCCTGGAGCTGTTTGAGTAGGCGTAGCGCTTCGACAATCGTGGTATCTGCTGCTGTTTCTTGCCAGAGATCACCGAGTTCTTTGAGTTTGCTGACGACTGCACTCCCTGCCGGGCCTTTCAAAAATTCCAGCAGTGCCGTCAATTTTGGCATCATGTCGCCAAATATTTCCATGGCGGCCATCAGTTGGGTGATGGGTATTTTGCGGAGGCTGTCCAGCAGAACCGGAACGAAGGGGGTGAGCAGCGCGATACTTTCCGTAACAAAGCCGGCATTCTCGCGCAGCAACTTTAAAAGACCGCTTTCGCGCAGTACTTTCAAGGTTTCCAGTAATTCCTCAATGCTTCCATCGAGGTCATAGCGTTCATTCCAGGACCCTGCTCGTAAGGCGAGTTCCATCGGCATGGCACCCGCCGGACTTCCCATAAATTGTTCGGCACCATTTGCCAAGTCGCCAAGACGAGCAAGTCCTGCCCATTGTTCTGGAGTTAATGTGGGGGTGGTGGTTTCTTGTGCTGCCATTATAAAATTCTCCCTTTGCGTCGCGAATTGAGTCATACCTATAAAAAAGGGGGCCTAGCAGCCCCCTTGATCTCAGGCCGCGAAGAGTTTTTCAGCAAGCAGTTGCGACGCATCCAAGCCCCATGCGGGCATTTTGCCTTTACTCTTGAAGAAGAGGTTTTTGTACTGCATTTTCAGCAGGAAGGGCATGTGCCCCATTTTTAGAACCTGATCGGGTCCACCAAACCAGCTATTGGAACGAATATAAAAAGCCTGGTTATTCCCCATGTCTCCGATGCAATAAACCACGGGTTCTAGCGGCTTATCCGCTTCCGCTGGTGTCATTTTGCCGAGATCTTTAGCGATTTGTTTGGCCACGATTTCGCTCTGCGCATGACCAATCCCCCCCAACTTGGGAACCGTAATAGCGGCGGCATCTCCTGCCGCAAATACCTGCGGGTATTTGGGGTTGCGCATGGTCACGTCAGTGACTACAAAGCCTTCGTTATCGCTGATCGGCAATCCCTTCATGAAATCATGGGGGACCCAGTCCGGAAAGACAATTTTCAACTCGGCTTCAATTTTTTTGCCGCTGGCCAACTCCACGCCGTCTTTGGTCAAGCGGGTGATGTCTTTGGCCTCGTTGACATAGTTAAAGCCCATACCGCCGGCAATTTCCAAAAGTTTGCCAACCACTTTTTCACCGGCATCTTCAGCAATCAAGTTAGCGGGGGTAAATACGGTAATTTTATCAGGTCCACCCTTGCCGTGTTGCCCCAGCCAAGTGGCCATAGACAGCATGACCTCTACGGGTGGGCCCTCACAAGCCGCTTCGGCGCTGGGGAAGGCATGGCCGCCATATAACTTGATGTCTTTGGTGCCGTCACCTTGGTGGAAGCGCGCGGAACCCACGGCAATGGGCCCACCCTTGTAATCATTGGCGAGAAAGTGCCGCAGCTTGTTTCCGTAGTAAAAATCACTCACGGTATGACCGTGCTCGGCAAATCCCTCAATCTTGTCGTAAGCAAGGCGATTACCCACGGAAACCACCAGATAATCATAACTGAGGCTTTCGGGTGCCGCGCCGGGGCGTTCATTAGGAACAAAATCAACGCGTTTGGCATCGGGATCAATGGCCTTGATTTCCGCTTGAATGAATTGAACACCGTCTTCTTCTAGGGTGCTCGGCAGATCCATCGCTAGGGTTTTACTGGGATCGCGCCCTTCAAAAACCTCGGCGGGAACGTTGGGTACAAAAAGTAGATAGTTTTTGCGGTCGATGACGGTGATACGCACGCTGTCACCACAATACTCGCGAATTTTTTGTGCAGAACCAAGACCAGCGAAGTTACCACCCAGTACGACGACATGAGGTTTCATAAATGTGTTCTCCCTTTTTCGTCATGAAATTGCAATAAATAACATTCAAGTAATTAATGAATGCTTCATTACTAAGAGTAGCAGACCATCTTGAAAGTTCAATGTAACTATTTTTGTAGAACACATAATCACGGAATATTTAGTACATGTTAATATTTGATAGTGTGAATATATAAGAGGCGATGAAGTATGGATTGTTTTAAAGGGCTGCACGTAGGAGAATGCAGGTAATGCAACTCATCTTCAAAAAAATCAGGTTAGTGGCGGAGGATATGCCACCAGGACAGTTCCTGCTCCTCAATGCTGTCATGGGCTTTGCCCATATATTCGTGCTGATCAACATGGGTGCTTATCTGGCTATGTTGCCTGAGGTGGGTAGCGCTCTTGGGGTGAATCCAGCATTCGCGGCTTGGCCACAAACCCAATTTTTTGTAGGTCTGGCTTTGGCAGCACCGCTTTCAGCCTGGTTGACGGCAAAGCAGGGCGCTGCTCGGGTTTTTTTTCTAGAAATGATCGGCTTTGCACTCACTGCAGTCATTTGTGGATTTACCCACAATTTTATAGTTTTTCTGGTTTCGCGCTTTTTTATGGGTGTTTTTAGTGGCTTGATTATTCCACTCTCTTTACAAGTTTTGTTGCGTTATTACCGTCCGAATTATCACAAAAAAGCCTTAGGATTGTGGGGCGCAGCGGCTCTGACACCTTTTACCATAGCGCCTCTTTTGGGCGGCTGGATGACCGATGCCTGGGGTTGGCGCTCTTTATTTTGGATAGATGCGGTTCTGGCCCTATTGTTAGGCACACTGGGCGCCTTGCTGCTGTTGGGCAGAGAAAAAGAGGCCAAGATCTCGCGCCCGGACTGGCCGGGGCTGGCTTTCTTGACGGTGGCTCTGGTGACAACCCAGCTTATTTTTGATCTCGGCGAAAAGGACGACTGGCTGCGCTCCAATACCATTCTTTTTTTGCTGGTGCTGGCTATAGTGACTTGGTTGCTGTTGTTAGTCTGGGAGTGGCATACGCCTAATCCATTGGTGGATTATCGACTTTTTCGGGAGCGTAACTTCACTATTGCGATTATGGGGATATTTGTAGGGACCTTGTTTTTTCAGGGGCTGATGGCCCTATATGTGGTCCAATCACAGGTTATTTTTGGATTTACCGCCTTTCTCGCCGGGCTGACTGTTTTACCCATGGCACTTTTTGCCAAGCCGGTTTCGATATTGATGCATCGTGCGGTACAGCGTTTTGACCCCAGGTTATTGGCTTTTGCCAATTTTCTCGGTTTTGCCTTGGGTTGCTGGATAGTCGCATCCTATGATCGAAATGCCTCTTATTCGGCACTGCTTTGGCCGCAGTTTCTGGTGGGCATCTTCCTCGGCGGCTTATTTGCGCCACTCACCGTCATGGCCTTGACCGGCCTCTCCGGGCCTGCCGAAAACAAAGCTGTAGGCGTATTTAATATGTTCCGGGTGGCTGCACAGGGTTACGGTATTCCCATCCTGGCGGCATGGGCCGCGCGACGCGCCGCGCTCAATCGTCATTTTCTGGTAGAACCGGCTTTGCAGACATCACAAAACCTGGTCGCGCATAACCAGATCTTTTTACAACGAGGTTTATCATCGACAGTTATTCGCGCCATAAACACCAGATTGATCGACCATCACGCTGCATTACTCGCATTCAACGAGATGTTTTATGCAGCGGCATGGGTATTTGCGGGTCTCGCCGTATTGATGTTGCTGGCCCGTCCGGTACGACATCCCCTGCGCAATCCGACGGATCAGCAGCGCCTCGAAGAACTGGCTGAGCCCTGAATCAGGATGGGTCGTCCACCGCCACTTTTCGCAAACTCTGAAAAGCTTCCAGTGCCCGGTTGCGCGCTTGGAGGTGATCGACAATGGGGCTGGGGTACTGCACATCCAGAGTCAGGCCAACGTGTTTCAGGATACTGGCATCGGCGTTCCACGGATGATGAATATAACGGTCGGGGAGGCCAGCAAGTTCGGGTACCCAGCGCCGCACGTAAGTCCCTTCGGGATCAAATTTTTCGCCCTGCAGTACGGGGTTAAAAATCCGGAAATAGGGTGCGGCGTCGGCACCGCAACCGGCTACCCATTGCCAGGATGCGCTGTTGTTGGCGAGGTCGGCATCCACCAGCGTATTCCAGAACCAGGCTGCACCGTTTTGCCAGGGGATCAGCAGATCTTTAATCAAGAAGCTGGCGCAGATCATTCTCACGCGGTTGTGCATCCAGCCGGTTTGCCAGAGCTCCCGCATCCCCGCATCGACAATCGGATAGCCCGTCTGACCAGTCCGCCAGCGCTGCCAAAATTCACGATTGTATTGCCACGGAAAGTCTGCAAATTCTGCACGGATGGGGGTGTGAGGCAGCGTCGGGAAATGAAAAAGCAGGTACCAGGAAAATTCTCGCCAGCCCAACTCGCGCAAAAAATGCGCACCCTGTTTTTCGAGGTGAGGATTTTGTTGGAGGTAATGATGGGTTTGCTGCCAGACTTGGCGTGGACTGATTTCACCATGCGCGAGATGGGGTGAAAGACGGGATACGGAATTCTGAGCCGGAAAATCTCGCCCTTCACTGTAATTATTCAGACCACTGTTCAGAAAGTCTAGCAAACGCGACTGTGCTCCTGCCTCTCCGGGTTCCCAGTAATCTGTAAAACCCGCCGCCCAATCGGGTTTGGTGGGGAGTAAGTGCCAATCCTCCAGCCGTTCATTGTTCAGCCATGCGGGCGATAACTCGGGTAGCGGTAACAATGGCGCCTCTGGGAGCGCTGGGGCGATGCTGAATTTGGCCAGCAGACTTTTCCAGAAGGGCGTGAATACCTTGTAGGGCAGACCATTATGTTGATGTAACCAGGGTTCGACCAAGCAGTCACCCACAAAAGATTGCACCTTGATCCCTTGATCCAGCAGGCTGGCCTTGATGGCCTTATCTTGCGCTATACCAGCAGGATCGTAACGACGATTCCAGAATACGCCGCAAGCATCCGTATCAGCCAGGAGGGTATTCAGTACCTGCAACGGATCACCGCGCCGCAAAAGCAGCGGAATCCCTTTTTTCAAAAGCGCATCCTGGAGATGTCGCAAGCTGTGATATCGCCACCAGCGTTCCGCCGCACCGGAGCTTTCCTCCGGGTCGAGGATATACAGTGGAAGCACCAACCCTTCCTGAGCGGCCTGCCAAAGCGCTGGATGGTCGCTCAGCCGTAAATCTCGTCGCAACCAGACGATATGGAGGGTCATTGGGTCGTCCTTAAGGGTTTGCGAAGCCGTCAAGGTCAGAAAAGATTTTTGATGGTGTTGATCAGCTTATCTCCTAAATCCCCTGCTGCACCACTGCTTGTAGATGCCGTAGGTGCTGTAATGGGTGGGTAGCCCGCGAGGTAGTCGCTGACGCCAATGACATTACTGCCACCGCTGATGGTGGGGCCCGTAACCGATGCGGGACGTGGAAAGCCGGTGCTTGGCGAGCCCATCATGGCCGTGCGCATATAGTGAATCCAGATCGGTAAGGCTTCCCGAGCGCCGGCGGCCCAGCGCCCCATGGTGTGATTATCGTCGTATCCTACCCAGACGCTGGTGGTGATGCGCGGACTGAAGCCATTAAACCAGGCGTTGTTTTCATGATTGGTCGTGCCGGTTTTGCCAGCAATGTCGTTGCGTCCCAAACTCTGGGCAGCAACACCCGTACCAATTTTGATCACTTGCTGCATCATTTGCGTCATCAGATAAGCCACACCGGGAGGGATGGCGGTCTGCGGGGGCGGTGGCGCATAACCCATGGGGCAATTCAGCAGCGAAATTTGCGTACCCCGACCATTCACAATTTTGGTGATCAGATAGGGGTGCGGTAAAAAACCGCCACTGGAAAAGACCGAATAAGCACGCGCCATCTGCAAGGGGCTATAGTCACCCGCACCCAGCACCATGGAGGGTACCTGGGGTACTTGTTTGGATGGAAAGCCAAAGCGCTGCACATACTGGGCGGCGTAGGGAATGCCGATGTCCATCAAAATGCGCACGCTGGGGACATTGTGCGAGTAAGCCAGGTTAGACCACACCGGAATCGGCGTATTAGAAAACTGATTACTATAGTTGGTGGGCGCGTAAATCTGGCCTGAAGGCAATGTAATGGATAGCGGTGTATCCGGGATCAGCGTTTGCGGCGTCATGTAGTTGCTTTTTCCCGAAGCCAGCAGCGCGGGCGCATCCATAGCCGCTGCGTATACAAAAGGCTTGAAGCCGGAGCCGGGCTGCCGATAGGCAAACACCGCGCGATCAAAATGACTGAGTTCATAGCTAAAGCCACCGACTAGGGCATGGATAGCACCGTTATGACTATCCATGCTCACCAAAGCCCCTTGTACCTGGGGGATCTGAGTGAGCTGCCAGCCCGCATTTTTGCCTGCGGAAGACCAGACATTGGCGCCCCATTCCTGTCCCGAACCTGCGGTGACCGCATTCACATAAGGTCGCAACCAGATTAAGTCACCGCTATGCACTACGGCGTCCACCAGATGGGGGAGGGGTGCTCCGATACGCGGACGCGCCCAGCGCACATCGCGCAGGGTGAGTTGGATGTTTTTAGTCCCTTCCAGAGCCACCGTGGCCGATTGTGCATTAGCGCGGATCACCACCCCCCATTCCAGATTGGTCGGATTATGGGGAGGGAGCATCTCTGGCCGTTTACCTGCCAGAGCCGACTGCAAGGCGTCACCATGAAGTACAGCAATTGGACCCCGATAACTTTTGGGGTCCATGCTCGATAAGCCCATATCATAGTTTTCCAGACCTACCGCTACGGCCTGATTCGCCGCCTCCTGATCCTTGGGGATAATGGAGGTATACACTTTGAGTCCAGAGCGGTAGGTAAAGTCACTACCAAACTGCTGCGTCAACCAACTGGCGATCCAGTCGGTAACATAAGGCGCGCTGTTAGAAGCCGCCGCGTGATAGCGGGAGAGAATAGGTTCGGCATTAGCTTGCGTCTCCTCCTCTCGGGTAATGTAGCCCAGCTTTTCCATGCGGTTCAGTACGTAGGCACGCCGCCTTTTGGCAAGATTCGGGTTCATCACCGGATTTAGTACTGACGGTGCGGGCGGGAGTCCGGCAATGGTGGCCATTTCGCCCAAAGTGAGCTGTTCGACACCTTTACCAAAATAAATCTGAGCCGCTGCCTGAACGCCATAAGCGCCTTGGCCCAGATAAATCTTGTTTAGATAGAGTTCCAGAATCTGCTTGTGCGTAAAATGATCCGCGAGTTTGTAAGCTAGGAGAATCTCGGCCACTTTGCGGGAAATGGTTTTTTGGGCGGTCAAATAAAAATTGCGGGCCACCTGCTCTGGAATCGTGCTGGCACCTTGCACGGGCGCCATGTGCGTCAGGTCCACGGCGGCCGCACGTAATATGCCCGGATAACTCACCGGATAATAGAGCGGATTGTTGCTGTAAAAACGGGCATTTTCGGCAGAAATGAAGGCTTCCTGAAGTGTGACGGGAATGCGGTCCAAAGGCAGGGCATAGCGCATCTGCGGACCCACCTCCTGCAATAACGAGCCATCGGCCGCATAAATACGCAAAGGTTCGTCTGGATGCCACTCTTTCAGTTCGTGAACGGGGGGCAGGGTTTGCCAGATACGATAGACGTAAATGCTGATCCCGATCCCGATATTGATTATAATAAGTAATATAATCAATAATATCCATCGACCATAATGTGGGCGTTTAGGGGTTTTGCCACGCTTGCGCGGGCTGTCCGTTGCGGCCATGTGCTCTCTTCCATATCCTGAATGCTTGGCAAAAAACAGAAGACTCTGTGCTTTACGAAGTATCCGGTCGCCGTTTTTCCATTGCCCGGCGGGTGCGCGCGCCCTATTATACCATCATGAATCTAAAGAGTCGCTTTGCTCCCAGTCCTACCGGTTATCTGCATTTGGGTAACGCCCGTACCGCCCTTTTCGCTTGGTTGGCGGCACGCGGTGCCGGTGGTCGTTTTATATTGCGTCTGGAAGATACCGACCAGCAACGCTCGCCAGAAATTTATGAAAAAGCCTTGTTTGAAGACCTGCACTGGTTGGGTCTGGACTGGAACGAGGGGCCAGATGTGGGTGGTCCGGCGGGACCCTACCGGCAAATGGCCCGGCTCCCTATTTACCAGAATTATTATGACCGCTTGCTGGCCGATGGCCGGGCCTATCCCTGCTATTGCAGTGCCGAAGATCTCGCCGCAGAACGTGCGGTACAGCGTGCTTCCGGGCATTCTCCCCGTTATGGAGGGCGCTGCCGCCACCTAGATGCTGCCGAGCGCTCGGCGCGAGAGGCGGCAGGCATCCGCCCAACCCTGCGTTTTCGGGTTCCTGATTCGGGAACCTTAACCGTTCCCGATCTGGTTTGGGGAGAACGCGATTATGCGCTGGCGGATTTGGGGGATTTTGTCATTCGGCGCAGTGACGGCAGCCCCGCCTTCTTTTTTGCCAATGGGGTGGATGATGCCCTCATGGGTGTCAATCTGGTGTTGCGCGGCGAAGATCACCTCAGTAATACGCCCCGGCAGATTTTGATTTTGCAGGCTTTGGATTTGCCCCTGCCAGAGTATGGGCATTTGCCACTACTCTTAGGTGCTGACGGACAACCCTTATCTAAACGCCATGGTGCTGCCAGTCTGCGGGATTTGCGCGCTGCGGGTTATCTGCCGATGGCGGTTCGCAACTATCTCGCACGGCTGGGTCATCACTACTGGGCGACGACACTGATGGATGATACGACCTTGGCGACGGATTTCGCCTTGAGTCAGATCAGTCGGGCACCGGGGCATTTTGATGCGGTACAACTCCGGCACTGGCAACAGCTCGCGGTGCAGAGTTTGGATGACCGCGTACTGTGGGAGTGGCTCTGCGATTCAGACAGTCAGGCCAGCACCGGGTCAGCAGCACTGCGTGCGCACATTCCGGAGGGGCAAGAAGAAGCCTTTGTCGCTGCGGTTCGTCCCAACTTGTTGTTGCCGGATGATGCCGTGATTTGGGCACAGCGCTGTTTTTCGGTGCCGGAAATGGACGATGCCGCCCGACAGGCGATTGCGGCGACAGCGGCGGAATTCTGGCCGCTCGCCGAAAAGACGCTGCAGGCATCCGCCGGAGTATATCGGGATTGGACTAAAATGCTGCAGCAAGAGAGCGGACAAAAAGGAAAAAATCTTTACATGCCACTGCGGGCGGCTTTAACCGGACTCACCCACGGCCCGGAACTGGCCGCCCTGTTGCCCTTGATCGGCACAGAAAATGCCGTACTGCGCCTGCAAACTGCCGCCCGTCTCTCCCCACTTTGAGGACTCCATGACGCCTATCGAGCCACGCATTTCACTGTACGATACCCTGCGCCGGAGTAAGACGCCTCTGGAGCCACTCCAGCCGGGGCGGGTGAATCTCTATGTTTGTGGGATGACCGTCTATGACTACTGTCATCTTGGTCACGCCCGGGTCATGGTGACTTTTGATACGGTCGTGCGCTATTTGCGGGCTCGGGGTTTCGAGGTGACTTACGTCCGCAATATCACCGACGTGGATGACAAAATCATCCGTCGCGCTCTGGAATGTGGCGAATCCATGCAAGCGCTGACCAGCCGTTTTATTGATGCCATGCATGCCGATGAAGCGGCACTGCTTTGTCAGCGTCCAGACATCGAACCCCGCGCTACGGCCCATATTGGTGCCATGCAAACCCTGATCAGTCAACTGATTGCGCTTGGTCATGCCTACGCAGCGGATAACGGCGATGTGTACTATGCCGTCCGCAGTTTTCCCGGATACGGCAAGCTTTCGGGTAAATCCATTGATGAACTCAGCGCCGGAGCGCGGGTAGAAATCGGTGAAGCCAAGCGTGATCCCTTGGATTTTGCGCTGTGGAAAGCGGCTAAATCCGGCGAGCCTTCCTGGGCTTCGCCCTGGGGCGAGGGTCGACCCGGCTGGCACATTGAATGCTCGGCCATGTCCGCCGACGCGCTGGGTTGCGCCTTTGATATTCACGGTGGTGGTGCGGACCTGCAATTTCCGCATCATGAAAATGAAATTGCCCAGTCACAGGGTGCAGGTTGCGCTTTTGCCCATTACTGGATGCATAACGGTTTTGTCCGCATCAATGATGAAAAAATGTCCAAGTCACTGAACAATTTTTTCACCGTGCGCGAATTGCTCCCCAACTATTCTGGAGAAGTGTTGCGCTTCTTCATTCTTTCCAGTCAGTATCGCAGCCCCCTCAATTATGGCGAAGAAGGTCTGGAGCAGGCCCACGCCGGTCTGACCCGGCTCTACACAGCACTACGCGGATTGCCGCCACGACACATGGTGCCGGAACTAGGGCAGGAATGGCAGGAACGCTTCCATGCGGCCATGAGTGATGATTTTCATACCCCTGGAGCCATTGCTACCCTGTTTGACCTCGCCAGAGAAATCAATCGTCTTCGGGAAGAGGGCAGTGAAGTAGCCGCGCCCTTGGCTACGGTATTGAAAACCTTGGCGGGCATGCTCGGTCTGCTGCAGACCGATCCCGAGGTCTTCTTTCGCGGCGCGGAGGAGGATGTCGATTGGATTGAAGAACGTATCGCAGCCCGAAAAATTGCCAGAGCGCACAAGGACTTTGCTGGCGCCGATGCGATTCGTCAGGCGCTCAGTGACGCAGGGGTGATCCTCGAAGACGGACCCGACGGCACCACCTGGCGCCGCGAGTGAGCGCGCACCCATAACTCAAGGTTCGCAGAATCCTCGGGTTTTGCCCCGGTCAGTCTTCATCTAGGGGCAAAGATTGTTGTCCAGCCTCGTCAGTGATTAGCGCCTCAACCGCAGTAGCCGTATCAGCCGGAGTAGCCGTCTCAACCGTCTCAACCGTCTCAACCGTCTCAACCGTCTCAACCGTCTCAACCGTCGGAGCGGGCCTGAACAGCGGGGTTTGCCAGTCATTCGGGTTAGCCGCTGGCTGCCGGGTTTCTATTGGCAAAATAGCGTCTACCCCGAGATTTTCGGCAATAGGCGGCGCTTCTTCTCCGTCAACCACGGGCGGCGGCGCTAGGGATACCGGAATGGCTTCGGGCGCAGTAGTGACGACCAGCATCTGATGCCAGTCCTGCGCGTGGGGAACCGGACCCGGATACACCAGCGTTTCTACGGGTGCCGCTTCAGGTTCAACTTTAGGTTCAAGGATAGGCGCATGTTTCTCCCGCTCAGGCTCGTCACTGGGTGGGTTATCCGTAGTGATTTCTTCGGTGCCCGGCGCTGAGCGTCGGGCGCGGGCACGACGACCTCCGCGACGACGGCGACGGTTGTTGTTGCGGCCTTCATCCTCAGCGCTGTCTGGCGCGGTTTCGCTGTTGCTTTCTGTAGATGGCGGTGTTTCATGGCCCGTTGTTTCTGCTAGGAATGTTTCGGCATCAACGGCTACATAGCGGGACACCAGCGCGCGCACCAAACGCGCGAGAATGCCTTCTTCCGCAGCGACAGGCTGTTTGGCTGCCCCGCCTCTCACTTTCGGGCTGGGGGCTGGTGCTGGAGTCCGTAGTGGTGGTAATACGTCGGGTGGCGGCGGGGCGGTCAGCGGGCTGAGTGCGGCGGATTCCTGACTGGGACGGCTAGGACGACTGGGCAGGGCATTGCTGCTCACTGGCAATGGTGCCGAAACAGGACGGGCGCTACTGCTCTCCATGCGGGTGCGTTCAATGCTGTAATGCGGCGTAACCAAGTCGGGTTTAGGCACAATGACAATACGGGTTTCGGTCTTGGCCTCCAGCTCCAAAAGCGGCAGCCGCTTTTCGTTGAGCAGATAAACAGCCACATCCACGGGAACCAGACACTCAATTTCTGCGGCCCCCGGCTTCATACATTCTTCCTGAAGCAAGCGCAAAACGTGCATGCTGGTGGCTTCGCAGCCGCGAATCTGACCCGTGCCGTTACAGCGCGGGCAGGGCTCTGAAGAGGCTTCTTCAAGGCTCGCTCCCAAGCGTTGGCGGGACATTTCCATCAGACCGAAGCGGGAAATGCGGCCCAGTTGCACCCGGGCACGGTCGAGCTTCAGGGCTTCCTTGAGTTTACTTTCCACCTCACGTTGATGTTTGGGGGATTCCATATCAATGAAATCCACCACGATCAGCCCGCCCAGATCGCGCAGACGAATCTGCCGGGCAATTTCTTCGGCCGCTTCAAGGTTGGTGCGGAAGGCGGTTTCGGCAATATCCTGCCCCTTGGTGGAGCGACCCGAGTTGACATCTACCGCCACCAGCGCTTCGGTATGGTCGATGACAATCGCGCCACCCGACTCCAGCCGCACTTCACGGCTGAAAGCCGATTCAATTTGTTGTTCAATCTGATAGCGGCTAAAAAGCGGGACATCGTTGTCATAGTGCTTCAGGCGATGCACCATTTTCGGCATCATGGAGCCCATAAACTGCACCGCAGCATGGTAAGCGCCTTCTTCATCAATCAGCACTTCCCCAAAATCTTCGGAGAAATGATCGCGCAGTGCCCGCACTACCACGTTGCCTTCCTGATAAATCAAAAAGGGCGCGGCGCGAGGGGCTGCCGTTTCGACAATCGCCTGCCAGATTTGCTTGAGATATTCGAGATCGCGCTGCAGGGCTTCCAGCTCCTGCCCGATGCCCGCAGTGCGGGCGATGACCCCCATATTCTCGGGAATATCCAGAAGTTGCAGATGTTGCCGGATTTGCGTGCGGTCATCGCCTTCAATGCGCCGCGAAACGCCGCCCGCTCGGGGGTTGTTGGGCATCAGCACCAAGTAGCGACCAGCCAGGCTGACAAAAGTGGTGAGCGCCGCCCCTTTACTGGAGCGTTCTTCCTTGTCTACCTGAACAATGACTTCTTGGCCTTCGCGGATCAGCTCCTGAATGCGCTTGCGACCCTGTCCCGGTTCTGGCTGCAGGAAGTACTCCCGGGCAATTTCCTTGAGGGGCAGAAAACCGTGCCGCTCGGCCCCGTAGTCGACAAAGGCAGCTTCCAGACTAGGCTCAATACGGGTTATTTTCCCTTTGTATATATTGCTTTTTTTCTGTTCTCGGTAGGCGCGTTCAATGTCTAGATCGAGGAGTTTTTGACCATCTACCAAAGCTACCCGCAACTCCTCCGCGTGGGTGGCGTTAATCAACATCCTTTTCATAAGTTCTTCTTTCTCCGGCGCTCAACCCGCAAGCTCAACCAGCATGTCAGGGAGCGCAGCGTTTGTAATTGGGACCGACGGGTTCGCCCGACGGTGCTGCATTGGGGGTCGCACTTCTTGGTTGCGCAACGTCCTCAGTCGCAATATATGCCATAAAAGAATAGAATCGCAAACGAAAAACGCAGGGGTGGCAAAAATTATGGCAGAAAATGGGGTGCGACAGTGGTTGGTGAGTGACGCTGAAGCGGGCCAGAGACTGGATAACTTCCTTTTGCGGATTATGAAAGGCGTGCCGCGTTCCCATATTTATAAAATCCTGCGCAGCGGCGAAGTGCGCGTCAATAAGGGCCGGGTGCGTCCCCATTACCATCTGGCTTTAGGCGATGTGCTGCGGCTGCCGCCCCTGCGCGTCGCCGAACCCAGCGATCCGGCGGTGTTGCCTCCGCATCTCCGCGCCCAGCTCGAAGCGGCGGTGCTCTATGAAGACGCACATTTGCTGGTGCTGGACAAACCCAGTGGTCTGGCGGTGCATGGCGGCTCCGGTTTGAGTTGGGGGATTATTGAAGCCTTGCGCCAACTGCGTCCCGACGCCCGGGAGCTGGAACTGGTGCATCGTCTGGATCGTGATACTTCGGGATGCCTGATTCTCAGCAAAAAACGTTCGGCATTGCGCGCCTTGCATGAAGCCATACGGCAGGGGCAGATGGATAAACAGTACCTAGCCCTCGCCGCTGGCGACTGGAAAGGTGAAGCCCGCTCGGTGCGCCTGCCTTTGCGCAAAAACACCCTGCAGTCTGGCGAACGCATGGTGCGCGTTGATCCCAACGCGGGCAAACCGGCGCACACGCGATTCTTACCGTTGGAGCGCTTCTCCGGCGCGGTGTTATTAGAAGCGCAGCTGGATACCGGGCGCACCCATCAGATTCGGGTACATTTACAAGCGATTGAGCATGCCGTTGCCGGGGATGAAAAATATGGCGATGTGCTGTTTAACCAGCGCATGCGCGCCTTGGGTCTACGTCGCCTGTTTTTGCACGCGGCCATGATTGGTTTTCAGCATCCCCAAGACCAGCGCTGGATGCGTATCGAAGCGCCCTTGCCACCCGTGTTAGATCATCTATTAGGGCAATTGCGCAGCGAGCCCCGGAAATGATGGCTCCGCATCAGGATCGTCGCCTGATTATTTTCGATTGTAGATCCTGTACTTGAAGTGTGATGGTTACCAAATAAATCTAATTAATCAACATCTTCAGGGCCTGAAACAACCCAGATGGTGCCTGTAACATCATTGAGCCACATCCATCTGTTTCAATCGCGGAATTTGGGGATGATCAAACGCTGGGTGTTGTTGGGGTTATTCGCGGTATGCTGTCTCTGTTGCAGCGGCGACACTCTATCCACTAGACTGATGCTGTGGAGGTTGCATTCATGAGTGTGACAGATGATGTAAAGCAGGTGGCGCAGGTGTTCCGGGCCCCAGAAACATTGGACGTCAATCAATGCGAATGTTGAAACGGTCCAGCGGAGATTTCAACCCCGATCTTCTGGGCCTCACTGATGCCACGGACACTTTTGAGCAAAGGGTACGATATCGAGGGAACCCCATGCACAAGCGTTACCCTGAAAATTACGGGCTTACGCCACCTGCTGCGCCCAGAGCCGGGAAAACGCTTTGCGATGAACGTAGGCGCATATCAAAGGAGGAGGCGGAAAGGATGTTGCTGACAGGCATACAGAAGAGACTTTGCAGTCCGAGTATGCTGAATGGCTTTCCACGGCGTATCTGGGCGGTTGGCGAAGATGGATTTGTTTTTGAGGCAAGGCTGGATGATCCCGAGCGTGGCACATATCATGGCTATCCACTGGCATCGGGTCAGCGTTGCGCCATAGAACATCTTCAGAAAGTTTGGGGCGAACGATGAGCGAAACACAACTGCAATTTTCTCCGAGATGGATGGATGCGCCTGGGCTAACATCTTTTGAGTTTGAGAGCGAAGAAAACGTCGCCTCCATGGCGGAATTGGGTATCTTTTTTGGAGGTATGCCTCTTACACGTTCGGAGCAATCTGCCAATAGCGCTGTTGATATTGTCGTAAAAGATCGTGTTTTGTTGCCGGCTCATGCTTTGGGGATATGGCTGGGATGGAATTTTTATCGCCTACTATACGAACCAAACAGGGATGCTCCAGACATCAGTTGGTCATTTTCTCATGAAATGACCAATGTGGGCGAAGGCTACATATGGCCGACCATTGCCATTTATTCTGACGGAAAACGCACCGTACTACACCCGAAAGTGCTTGACGTTCCCAGTGCGGATTGGGTTCGTTACACAGCATCGGTTCCAGTGGTTATGCCAACAGAACATTTTCAGGAAAGCGTTTGGGAGTTCCTGAGTGTTTGCATTGAACGGCTCAATGAGAAGCATTGTAAAGGCAGTCCTCTTCACGCCCTTTATGCTGATTTGCAGGAAGAATCGCAGGACAAGGAAGCATTAGCTTGGAGAAAGTTGGAAGCGCTTATGGGCTTCAATCCTGGGAGAGCCCCGGAAATCCTATTTGAAACTGCACAATCCCTGGAGTCATTTCTGGGAATGGAAGCCTTGGAAGAGTTCGCGGCAAGCGGCGCCAAATCGCTGGTTACCAAAGAGCAATTTTGTGGATGGATACGCGAATGCGGTGAGGACAGGAACTTCCGGGATGCCGCCCAGGCAGACGTCGCTCAGGTGGATTTCAGTAAACCTGCATGGCTTGCCGCCCGAGAATCCGCCGATGCTTGTAGAGCACAATGGAAACTGGGAGGGGGCAGTGTTGATAATGTACGACTCGCGGAGTTATACGGCGTTAATAAACGACTTTTCACAAGCTGTTCGATAAGTGAAAATTTGCCAGCCTCTTTTTATAGCCGTGCGGAGAGTAAGGTGGTTATTCAACGCCGTAACGAAGCAGGGCGTCGCTTTGCAGTTGCGCGTCTTATTGGAGATGAAGTATTGACGCACGCAACCGGGCAGTTTTCTGTTGCTGCGGAGAGTAAGACCTATCGCCAGAAATTTCAGAGGGCCTTTGCAGCGGAATTGTTATGCCCTGCGGAGCGATTGCTGGATTATCTCGGCAGCAACGTAAATGATGAAGAAAAAATCGTCGAAGCGGCCGAATACTTTCATGTGTCTGAGCAGGTGGTTGGAAATATACTTAAAAACAACGCAGAGAAGGATTCCATCGACCGTTGCGCTTAGGGTTAGATGTCCCGTTACCACGTCATCGCCAGCAATCGTAGTGGCAGTACTGCCGATGTGCTGTTCAAGCATTCGGCTCTGGGCGAGGGCTGGCAGCGGCATCGCGTCGCCACGGTGCGCTGGCGACTGTTTCAGATACCGGGCCGCCTCGTTCGCCATGTCGGTACTTGGACCTTGCGGTTCGGTTAAGCAGCGCGTGGTAACTCCAGTTGCTAGAAACGGTGCCTTACGAAGATCGCCCTTATTTTGTATTTACTGTTGGAGGTACCGTTGTGAGCACGGTTTATCCAGAAAGTATCCTCGGTACGGAAGTACGTCGTTTTGTGCGCACTTATCATAACGGCGTACTGAGCACCCTATCCAAACGCTTATCCGGCTACCCCTTTGCCTCGGTGACGCCCTTTGTGCTGGACGATGCCGGGAATCCCGTCATTCTCATTTCCAACTTGGCGGAACACACTAAAAACTTGGATGCGGACCCGCGTGTGAGCCTGATCGTTCACCCTTGCACGGAGGACGTGCTCAATGCGGGCCGGGTCACTTTGGTGGGGCGTGGCGCACGCCTTGCGGACAAGGATGCTTTCGGGGAGCGCTACCTGCGCTATTTCCCCCAAGCGGCTGATTATTTTTCCGCCCATGATTTTTATTTTTATCGGATACAGGTCGAACATATTCGCTATATCGGCGGTTTCGGCAAAATTCATTGGGTGCCCACGGAACAGTATGCGCCACCGCCCACAGACGCCCTCGTTGCCGCAGAAACCGACATCCTCAGCCATATGAATGCGGATCATCGCAACAATTTGCGAGACTATTGCCGTCACTTGCGAGGTTATGAGGCCCTAGATGTGAAGATGGTCGGTATAGATTACGATGGTTTTGATGTGCGAGCCGATGGCCAGCTCATGCGTTTTGAGGTGTCCGATCCCATTGTGGATGCAGCAAGCGCCCGCTCGGTGCTGGTGCAATTGGCCCAACAATGCCGTGAAAGCCAAACGGCGTTAAATAACTCGGTTAAGTGATTGCTACGATAGGGGGAAGATCAATCTGCCTAGTCATCAGTAGCTCGCCTCTTTCTGGTGACGGAAAGCTAGGACATACACCTTGTCGTCGACCGGTTCATGGCGATATAGGGCCACATAGCCGGAATCACCGAATGCAATCACTAACTCGCGTAGCTCGGGCATTTCAGGGAACGGTCGACCAATGTCGGGGACCGTCTCCAGCAGCAGGAACTGCTGTTCGATGGACTGGCCGGCACGCTTGGCTGCTTCCGGTGCCTTGAGGGTCAGGAATCGCCGGCATCGTTCTAAGCCCTCCGCCGCACCTTTGGTGATGATTACTTGTGGCACTCAGGCACTGCACTTTCGTCATTAGTGCCCCAAGTGTTCAACCAAGAGCGAACTTCCTGACCAGTCAGGTGGAGGCCGGTTTCCTTATAGGCCGCCCAAGAGGTCAAGGCTTCCTGCTTGAAGCTCTCGCGGGCTTCTTCGTGCTCGACGTACTGCTGGATCGCTTCGAGCATGATCCAGTGAGGCGAGCGTCTGCGCTGGCTGGCCAAGTGCTGGACGCGACTTTTCAGGGTGTCGTCGATTTTGAGAGATGTTGCCATAGTGGATCTCGTATTACGAGGTAATATTTAATGATATTAGTTCTTCGCTGCTCTCGAGTCCACCGCGCCGGACTTCAGGCCCTACGCTGGCGCAAGGGGGTATGACTGGGCTGTGGCGTGCGGTGCTGGGCGTAGAGGGCCTGTAATTCACTGCGCACCACGTTCAGTTCCATGTCGATGGACGCCACTGCTGCGCCGCGCTGGGTGCGACGGTCGAGCAGGGTATGACGATAGTTCTGGAGTTCCTGAATACGCTGTTGATGGGTGGACTCTTTCATGAGTTAGCTCCGGTTATCGGTAGATGGTGTAGGTTGGGGCGGCGGTAGCTAGGGTGATGCGCACCGCCGACACCGCATTGCGGAAGTTGCTCACTAGTGCCTCGGCCTGGGCATCGCGGATATAGCTGAAATACTGGGGGATGGCGATGGCGGCGAGAATAGCGATGATGGCAATGACCATCATCAACTCAATGAGGGTGAAGCCGGATGATGAGGAGGACTGTGGCATCGGCTTACCTCCTGATTTTTGTGGGACGGAATGTTGAGAGTTGTACTGCGAATGAAGCTAGGATTTCAGGGGTGGGGCTTTTGCATAATCAAGGGCACCGGAACACGATGCCCTTTGTTATGCACTAATTGCCACGACTTACCAATCAGTGAACTATCAGATGGTTCTACTTAATTAACTGGCACTATAAGTGGCAGCACCATCTATGGTAACAGTGCCTGTGCAACTTCCAGATGCTCCGCAGCTACCCATTCCCATATTGGCTAGTGCTGAACCAACTGCGCTATTAAGCGCAGCGGTGGCACCGGCTCCACTTGCAGTTAAAGCCACCGTAACGTTTTGGGAGTTCGTGATTGATGTAGGGGTAACAGCAAGCGAATAGCCGGCTGGCAAATTACTAAAAACGGGTGCGGTGGTTACCTGCCCAGCCGATGCTGCTGCTACGGCTGCAGTTGCCTGAGTCATGGCTTCGTGGAAATCCTGAGTAATCGTCGTGGCTTTAGATGTCACGATATACTGTTCATACTGCGGAATCGCGATAGCGGCCAAGATGCCGATAATGGCGATAACGATCATCAGTTCGATAAGGGTGAAACCGGCTTGGGCGCTGGCCTGCGCCTTTTTAACGAGCATGCTCATGAGAAACTCCTTGTGTGATAAACCTAAGAGACTCACCCAGTGGGAGAGTGCTGTCAGCATATAAGCAGAATGCGTGCCAGTTTTTAGAATTTTCTGTTAAATGATTTTAACATTTTGTAAATAAAGGAATTTATTTTAACCGATACGCCCGATAATCAGTCGGTTCAGGAAAGCAGCGTGGTGGCTTCATGGGATGCTCCATGAAAAAGCGCGTTCACTTCATGGTCTGATCTATGAAGCCATCAATATATTCACAGTAAACACCATGAAGTAACATTGTGATTCATAATAGTTACCGTGAATACCAAAATTGTTACAGCTTTTGAACCATGAAATCCGAATAATCTTCATCGTTCTTGCTATGTAATCGAAATTTGTCTAAGGTATTTCAGCATTCAACTGCAGCAGCATGATGGATTATCTTCAAGAGACCCAAGCCACCATGAACACCAGCGACCCTACAGCGCTTTACATCGGCACACAGACGGCGGCCCTGCTGACCGGTAAAACCGTCCGCACCATCCACAACTGGCTGGAGTCCGGGGCTATTGAAGGCAAGGTGGTGCATGCGGGTCATCTTCCGGGCGGGCAGTTGGTGCGGATCAACCTCGCCAGTCTGGCAAAACACATTCCGGTCACGGTGACTGATGAATTTCTGGAGTGCGTTAAAAGCGCCGAAGAGGGCGATGCCCAAGCTACCACCAATGTGGCGACCTATTTTTACGACAACCCCGATACCCGAAAAATGGCCGTACACTGGTTTGAACTGGCCGCCAAGCGGGGCAGCGCCGACGCCATGCACTGGCTTTGGGACAGTTATTACCACGGCTACGGGGTCGAACCCGATTTTGCCATCGCCATCCAGTGGCTCGGAAAAGCCGCGCAGCAAGGCGCGGTGCTGGCGCAAGGGGTGGTGGAAGGGCTCCGTAAAATCGACGCCACGCTCCAGACGCAGCCGCAAAACCCCCGCTGAAGGCGCTGCCGCTGGCGGCGCAGCGCGGGTAGTGATCTACCTCAACGATCAGCGAGCCATGTCGATCAAACGGTGTGCCGATCCAGCGTACACGGGCCGCCATAGACGCGTTTTAGTAATCCCTTAAATCATCTATAGTTGAGGGAACAAATGCATAAGGACCTACGCAATGGAAAACATCGAAAATCTGGTTTTAGAACACTTGCGCCACATTCGAGGGCGTGTGGATCAGATCGCTGAAGATATGGGCGACCTGAAGCACCGTATGTCTGGCTTGGAACAAGCCATGAATCTGGTGAAGCGTGAAATCAACCTGAGTGAGGAAACCGATGCCAGACAACAAATCACCCTGGACAAGCTGGCCGAGCGTATTGGACGGATTGAGCGGCGCCTTGAACTCTCCTGAGTAGACCTCGCGCCTGATGCCATGTATTGACAACAGCTACACGCCGCCCTACTATTTGTATATCTGTTGTGTTTCATGAGGAGGCTGACATGCGTGTTGCTGCCATCAATTTACGCGCCTTACCGGAGCAACGGGATCTCATTGATTACGCCGCTAACCTGCTGAGCAAAAACCGTTCCGATTTCATGCTGGAAGCCGCCTGCGAGCGTGCGCAATCGGTGCTGCTCGACCAGGTGTTCTTTGGGCTGGATGCGGAAAAATTCCAGCAGTTCACCGCCATGCTTGATGCGCCGCCACGGGTCAATGAGGGTCTTGAGCGGTTGATGGCGGTCAAGGCGCCGTGGGAAAGCCATCCAGCATGAGCTTGAAGCTATCCGCGCCGCAACCGCTTGTCGCGACGCATCTGTTAGGCGACTTTGAGTGCGGAGAGCCTGTTCTGGATGAGTGGCTCAAACGCCGGGCGATGAACAATCAACTCACTGGCGCCAGCAGGAGTTTTGTGGTTGTTGATGAAGAAAATTGTGTGCGTGGCTTCTACTCCATGTCAGCGGGTGCGGTCTCTCATCCATTGGCGACCGGCTCGGTTCGTCGCAATATGCCCGATCCGGTTCCCGTCATGGTGCTTGGCAGGCTGGCGGTAGACCGACGGGCACAGGGCATCAAACTGGGGGCAGCCATGCTGCAAGACGCGGTGAATCGGGCCATCACCGTATCGCAGAACACGGGCGTTCGCGCTTTGCTGGTTCATGCGCTCCACGAACGCGCCAAACAGTTCTATGAGCACTACGGCTTTCAGGAGTCACCACAACATCCGATGACATTGATGCTGCGCCTGAGTACCGTCAAAACTTGATTACTCCATGCAGGTAAATTTTCGGGCTATTTTCTGAGGGGACCCCAATAAAAATTGGGTTACTGGGGCTATTTTGAATAAAATCTGGGGTGCGCGAAGAAAATCTGCACAACATGGGCTATTCTGAATGAAATCTGGGATGCCCTGAAGGAAAAAATGACGGAGTTCGTGGGTTATGAATTTTTGCGGGGCCACTATCAGCTGCCCGTATTCCCGATAGCACAGCCAGCGCGAATCGCAGCCGTGATGCGGATCATCGCGCAGGAGGATGTTTTGCTCGTGCCTTCCGGTGTCGCTCCCCACAGCCATAGCCCGCTGGATCATGTATTGTTCGCCCTCAAGCACGAAGGGACTAACTTGCAGGTGTTGGCTGAAGTTATGCCCCATGTTACCACTGAGGACATCGGGCGGGCCGTCTGGTCGAAGCCTAACAGTAGCTATGTGCGGATTGCGGCATATCTTTGGGAGCATTTTACCGGCATTCAATTGACGGATGTGCCATCTATCACGGCATCCACCGTGCCCGTTTTTAATGCGAACCGCTATGTGGTGTCGGCATTCCCCCAAAAGAATGCGCGCTGGCGTGTGGCATTCAATGGTCTGGGTGACCTCGATTATTGTGTGACGGTGCGGCGCACGGAAGCCATACAAAAGCTGTTGGATGAGAACATTCTGGAACAGACTAGACGATTTTTCGAACAGACAGAAAAACCGGTCATGGATCGTGCTATTACTTGGGCGTTCTTGAGTGAAACGGAAGGCTCCTTCGCCATTGAGCGCGAAACCCCGCCGGAGAATAAAGCCGAAGCTTTTGTTCGTTGGGTACTGGCGCAATCTGGGAAGATGGAAACCGCAGTCACTGGAAAGATGTTGTTGCCGGTATCTGTCGCTATGAAGCGGCATGAGCAGGAATACCTTGATGCGTTGCAAAGTTTTTCTAAGCCATCCCGTAGTCTTTGGGATGTCCGCTGGATAGATCAGGAGCAATTTGATTTCAAACTGAACGGCGGTGCGTTTTATCGGTATTGGGATGCTACGGATGTGGTACGGTTTAGTCTGCAAATGGCAAAAGCAGCCTTACGAGAAGATTTGCAAGCCGAAGTGAACGCTCTGATTCGATATGATGCCATATATCGTAAAGTGGACGCCGCTTATGATGTGCGTAACAGTGATTTGTCTTTGTTGATCCGGTCCTGTATGCAAAATGCGGGTATCGTTTCAAAAAATCGCAGGAAAAAATTTGCAGCGACGGTGCCTGAACCGGTTTTTGATGCCATAGAGCAGGCATGGTCTGAAGGGGCGGTGTCCTTGCCCCGTGATGCCTATTAGGACTGTGAAGTGGCGCTTGTGCCGGGTCAGTTTTTGCAGGGATCAGCGTCAAAATTATGCACCCAAGATCAGTCTCTATATTTTGGCAATGCTTGCTCTCCTTCAAGGAGTTAGGGAGCTATTTTTCACGATATAGTGCGGTAAAATTCTGATGTCACGGTACCTCAGTTGAAGTACTCGACGAGGTAGGTCTTGCCGTCCGCAGCAGTTGTTGCATTTTTTGCAACAGTTGCCTCCCGATCCAGTTCCGCACTGTTGAAGATGTTACGCAGGTGGCGCGAAATTACTGACTTGTCGCAGTCAAATAGTTCGGCTAGCTGCTGCAGACTCAGCCAGACGTTTTCGTGCTCGACGCGCACCTCTTTTTTAGGCTCGAGATTTCTATACCATTTTGGAGCTGTGTTTTGTCCTAAGTGTTTGGTGCGAAAGGCGAGACTCGAACTCGCACGGCCTAAACCGCTGGAACCTAAATCCAGTGCGTCTACCAATTCCGCCACTCTCGCATTTGCGCTATTTTATGCGGAATCGTCCTTGCCGACAATGACTGGGGTGAGTCTATGAGTAAATCGCAGCAGCCAACGCAATTGCGGCGTTTATTGACCGTTGAATCTGCACGGATTATGGCCGAAGAAGGGGTGGCAGATTTTCGGCTGGCTAAAGAAAAAGCGGCGCGGCGTTTGGGGGCGGGGGGGAGTACGCAGCAAAACTGGCCGAATAATGCCGAGATTGAGGCGGAGTTGCAGGCCCGTTTGCAGCTTTTTAGTGGTCCCGCTCATGCGGCGGATTTGCGGCAGCTCCGCGAGCAAGCGCTGACCGCCATGCTCTGGCTGGCGGATTTTCAGCCTCGGCTAAGTGGTCCGGTGTGGACGGGAACGGCAACGCGGCACTCGGTCATTACCCTCCATCTTTTTGCGGACGCGCCGGAAACCGTGTTGTTTTTTATGATGGACCACAAGGTGCCTTACGAAGAGGCTTGGCAACGCCTGCACTTTGGCGATGCACCCGCGCAGGATTATCCCAGTCTCAAGATTCGCTACGCGGATGCGGATTTTCGATTGATTATTTTTGGTCTAGATGAGGATCGTCGCAGTCCGGCGTCTGCGGTAGACGGTAAACCTGCCAAACGCGCCAATTTAGCCCAGCTACGCAAGCTGCTTGAAGAAACCCGTCTGGATAAGGTCTAAAACCTTATTCCTGGCCGGTGGGCAACACGATGTCGGCGGGCTGGCGAGGCCGGAGATGTTGCCAACTGACTAGGGCCAGCGCGATGAAAATTCCGATCATGCCGACGGCTTCCCAGTCTCCGGGGCGTTCTCCCAATTGGAGCCAGGCGGCGATGACCCCAATCAGGGGCGCGGCCAGAGTGCCCATGCCGGCGATGCCCGAGGGGAGTTTCTGCAGGGCATAAGCCCAGAGAAAGTAAGCCAGTGCTGTGCCAGGAATCGCGTTATACAGTAGCGCGCCGACAAACATCGGGGTCCAGTGAGTTTGTAATGGATCAATACACAAAGTCAGCACGATCAGGCCCAGCCCGCCAAAGATGGTTTGCCACAGGGTGCTGCTGAATAAATCGAGGTGGGGCGGCGCAAAGCGTTTTTGCCAGATAGCCGAGGCGGCCCACAGGATACCCGACAGCAGTGCAATGAAGCTTCCGATCCATGTGCCGCTGAAACTCCAGGGCTTAAGAATGGCCACCAGGCCCAGCAGAGCCAAAATCAGCGCGGGCCATTGCAGACCGTGCAGACGCTCCCCCAACACGGGCCAGGCAAAAACGATCAGCCAGATCGGCATCATATACACGAGAATGGCGGTTTTTCCGGCTCCTCCATACTCCAATGCCCAGAGCGCAAGGCCGATAAATCCCGTCGTTTGCAATAAGCCAAAGGGAATAATGTAACGGGCGGGCGGCATTCCTAGGGGGCGCTTCATCGCCAGCATCAGGAGGACCAGTGCGAGTACGCTCACCCAAACCCGTAAGGTGGCAAACAGCAGGGGCGGACAGTCGCGGATGGCGACTTTCATAACGACCCAGTTATAACCCCAGATGATGGATAATAAGGCTAAGGCAAACAGGGGTAATAAAGCCACCGGCGCTTTGGATGATGACATCGTTAGGATGCTCCATGGATACAAAAAACCGGGAGAGGATAACCTGTCCCGGTTGGATAGCAGAAGAGATTACGCAGAACGGATAAAATGCTAACGCGGTTTGGCGCGATCGTACTGTTCTGGCCAAGTTAGATCAAAACCGAGTTCTCCGGCGGCGTGCAGGGGCCAATAGGGATTGCGCAGCAGTTCACGCGCCAGAGCCACGCCATCGGCTTGTTCGGTGACGAGAATGTGCTCGGCTTGCATGGCTTGCGTAATCAGCCCAACGGCCACCGTAGGTATTCCTACTTTTTCGCGGATCGTGCTTGCAAAAGGGGTCTGAAAGCCGGGTCCGGCGGGAATAACCGCATCGGGAGTCATGCCGCCGCTGCTGCAATCAATGACATCCACGCCTTTTTCTTGGAGCGCTTTGGAAAGATGGATGGACTGTTCCAGATCCCAGCCTCCGCGTACCCAGTCGGTAGCTGAAATGCGTACCCAGAGGGGCAAGTGATCCGGCCAGACAGCACGAACGGCGTCGGTGATCTCCAGGGGCAGACGCATCCGGTTTTCCAGGCTGCCACCGTAAGCATCTCCACGCTGATTACTGATCGGAGAGAGGAAGCTATGCAGTAGATAGCCGTGCGCCATGTGGAGTTCGAGCACCTGAAAACCCGCGTGCAGGGCTCTCTGGGCAGCGGTCACGAAGTCGCCGAGCACTTTTTTGAGGTCTTGTTCGGACAGTGCGTGGGGCACCGTATGGTTGGCGCTGAAGGGAATGGCGCTGGGACCTACCGGATGCCAGCCATTTTCTGCTGCTGGTCCGATGGGTGCGCCATTCTGAATAAAGGGCGGTTGTGTAGACGCTTTGCGACCGGCGTGGGCAATCTGAATGGCGGCGACAGCACCGTGATCTTTAATGAATTTAACCACCGGCATCAGCGCGGCCGCTTGTTGGTCATTCCAAATGCCCAGATCACGCGGGGAGATGCGCCCTTCTGGGCTTACGGCGCTGGCTTCTGCCATGACCAGACCCGCTCCGCCCACGGCGCGGCTGCCCAGATGCACCATATGCCAATCGCTGGCGACGCCATCGGGGGTTGAATATTGGCACATGGGCGCCACGATGATGCGATTGCGCAGTTCGATGCTGCGTATGGTCCAGGGGGTAAACAGTTTATGGGTCATGCCTGGGCTCCGAAATGCTGCGCAAAATGTTCCAGAGTCATTCGCCAGCCTTCTGCAGCGGCTTCCGGGCGGAAACTGTCTCTAGGGTCTGCAAAAAAGCCGTGGGGTGCTCCGGGAAACAGCGTCAAGGTATAACGCTTTTTAGCGGCACTCAAAGCGGCTGCAATACGCCCATGCTCGTCGGGAGCGATGGAGTGATCTTCGGCTCCATAAAGAAGCAGTAAGGGTGCTTGCATTTTTTCGGCGAGATGGAGGAGGGGCTTACGTCCGAGTCCATCCTTTTCGGGTGCAATGCCGCCACCGTAGAACGCCACCGTAGCGCGGAGTTGGTCGGCGTGTACGCCATTAGCCATGAACGCAAAACGCCCGCCCATGCAAAAACCGAGGGCGCCGATGGCATTTTTACGAACTTCCGGGCGCTCTTTTAATGCGGCAATAGCCAGTGCTGTTTCTTGCATCACTTGGTTATCATTCAGGGTTTTAAGATGGCCAATCGCGTTTTCAAAATCGCTGTAATCGTAGATTTTACCGTGGTAAAAATCCGGGACTATCGCGCAATATCCCGCTTTGGCGAGACGTTCGGCAACATCCTGAAAATGGGCGTTTACGCCAAAGGCTTCGATAAAAACGACGATTGCAGGGTAAGGACCAGTACCCTGAGGCCGCGCGTACCAAGCGCGCGGACCCTGCTGAAGTTGCAGCCATTCCGAATGAATTTCAGACATATTTTCCTCGTAAAATTAGGCAGTTGTCCTAACACCAAATAATTGCAGACCTTCGGGTACACCGCCAAAAGCCGCTGTAAAAATCAGAAGGCCAGCGATTGAACGTATAATTGCAGTTGTCGGAGACAACGCTGATAGGCTTCTACAGACTGCGCGTTTTTACCCAGCCCGACGCAACCTTCGATGGCGGCGACAATGAACAGAGCAGCTTCTTTAGGTTCTAAATCCGTGCGCACTTTTTGGTTGCGCTGCCCCTCGGCAAGCGCTATGGCCATGACTTCGACCCAGCGTTCAAGAATGTTTTGCAGCCCTTGCCGAAATTCTTCATCCAGCGGGCTCATTTCTTGAATTAAATTATTGAGTGGGCAGCCGTAGCGGATCACGAGCTCGCTGGCGTTGGCAATTTTGTCATCGAGAATACGGCTGAGACTGATGATCGGATCGTCGTGTTCCTCAAAAGGCGCAAACCAGCGTTCGGCAAGCTGCGGGGCAATGACTTCTTCAACCACGGCCAAACCCAAATCGCGTTTGGTTCCAAAATGATGGTAGAGCGCGCCCTTGCTGACGGAGGTGTTGGCAAGAATACGTTCGAGGCTTGCCGCCTGAAAGCCGGATTCTAGGATTTCGCTGTAGGCCGCCTCCAGCAGATCGCTGCGAGTCTGTTCTGGATTACGGGTTTTACGTTGAGCTGGTGTTATCATAGTGTTGAAAGATACCGACCAAGCGGTATCTTGTCAATATGTTTTAGATATTCCTGCATTACGCGGACTTGGGTGCGGCGCATAAACAGCGGTAAACTGAAGTACAAGGTCTGGATATGGGAGGCGGTTCATGAAGGCATCAGCAGATTTTGAACGACAGGGTGACAAGCAGAACTCCGCCTTTTTTGAGGAGTGGTTGGGACGCCTGCTTGAAGATCGTGACCGACAAGGTCTGACCGAAAATATCGGGCGCATGGATGCGCTGATGATTACGGTAGAGCCCGGACATTCGGCGGCTTATGTTGGCGAGCTGTGTTTGATGACACCCTACAACTATCTGGTGACGCTCGAAACCGATCAGCATTCCACCCATATTCTGCGCATTGATATGAATGCTCCCGATGTGCTGGTGCGAGAAGTGAAAGACCCTAATCTTCACGGTATTTTCCGCAGTCTTAATGAAGTGTATCCAGTGGGTGCCCGGCGCCCAAATTCGCGCTATATGGGGGAAGTGTTCCAGGTCAAGAATCTCCATGACGTGGTGGAGACTCAAAAAGGCCGCGAGGTGCGCTTTTTCAATCAGGAACAAGTGCGGCATCTGGAGTTGCCGGGTAATGTGTCGATTGTGAAGCCTTCACCCTATACCCACAATATTGTCGGCTACTGGGAACGGCCCGATGATGACATTCGGGTCTACGCGCTGGGCTTGTCCTCTATTCGTGATGATATGCAGGTTGCTTTTGAACAGGCTAAAGTGCTGCGAGAACAACTGGGACTCGACCAGTTGCTGCTGCCGATTGATCATTTGGCAACCCGCGTCTATAGCCAGAATCGTGAAGCCGCTATCCTCGAATATCTCACTTTATCCAGTTATTACTATTGGGGCTCTTATGACATTCCTGACCAGAACTCGTCTACCAATGTCACCAAAAGCGTACATTTTGACAATGTGTTGAACAGCCCGGCCAAGGTTTTTACAGCCGCTAATCACCCCTATTTTTGCAATCATTTGATTGGACAGCCTTCACCAACGGAGGCTTTTGTGCGTAATTTCGGGCCAAGACTGCATCATTTGGCGGTGGGTGTGCAGGATGGGCACACGGGGAGCGAGGTCAATATCGACTATGTGGTGCATGCTTTGCAAAACTGTGGGCAAAAATTTCTTTTGCAGGTGATCGGTTCGGAGCAGGAGGGGCTGAAGCAGATTTTTTCCAGTGCTTCTGAGCACTCTTCGCTAATTATCGAGTATGTTCAGCGCTTTGGCGGTTTTCAAGGCTTTTTTACTAAAGACAATGTGGCAGATTTGACGGCTGCAGCGGGTGCTGATGAAACGCTGCGCAGCCTCGACCAAGAAGCGCGTGCTTAAGTTGTCGTTCGGATTAAAAGCTCTGTCCCGCGTAATGGATCAGTAATAGCGTAGGGAGAGATCCAGACTGCGCAGGTTGCGCGTCAGGCTGCCTACGGAAATGAAGTCTACGCCCGTGGCCGCTACAGCGGAGAGGTTATGCAAACCGATGTTGCCGGATGCTTCCAAAGGAATGCTGCCGGCCACTCGGGTAACCGCTTCCTGTAAGGTATCCAGAGAAAAATTATCCAATAAAATCATGTCGACGCCCGCACTGAGGGCTTCTTCAAGCTGTGTCAGATTCTCCACTTCAATTTCTGTGCGGGTCAGGGCGGGTGCTAGGGCTTTAGCCGCGTTGAGCGCTGCACGGATGCCACCGCAGGCGGCAATGTGATTCTCTTTAATGAGTATGCCATCAAATAAGCCCAGGCGATGATTGTATCCACCCCCGATACGCACGGCGTACTTCTGGGCTTGGCGCAGGCCCGGTATGGTTTTGCGCGTGTCCAGTAGACGGGTATGACGGCCTTCCAGAAGCTGGGCGTATTGATGTACGGTGGTAGCGGTGCCGGAGAGGGTTTGCAGAAAATTTAACGCACAGCGTTCAGCGCTGAGTAGCGCGCGTGCGGGACCTTGAATGGTGCAAAGGATCTGCTCGGGTTCTATGGGATCGCCTTCGCTGACCTGCCAGTCAATTTGCAGGGCGGAAGATAGTGCATTGAAAGTCGCTTCGACATAGGGTTGACCACATAAGATCCCGGATTCGCGGGAAAGAATACGGGCCTGAAGCGACTGCTCAGCGGGAATCAATGCGGCGGTCAGGTCGCCGCTGCCAAGGTCTTCGTGGAGCGCTTGCGCGACGATTTGTTGGATATCTGCAGGAATCATAAAATGTCCGTTTGTTTGCGGCTGATCCAGAACAGCCAACTCAGACCTATCAATGCCGCCACCAGTGATGCCAGCAAGATACCGAGTTTGGCTTCTTCGACCAGGATGGGCTCTTTAAAACCTAACTGACTAATAAATAGTGACATAGTAAAGCCGATTCCGCCCAGCCAAGCGGCACCCAGCAAGTGTGACCAGCGCACGCCTTGGGGTAGGCGGGCGATTTTCAATTTGATGGCCAGCCAACTGGCTAAGGAAATCCCGAAAAACTTGCCCAGTACGAGTCCTGAAAAAGTGCCTACCGTAACGCTACTGAGCAGCATTTCTAGGGAAATATGAGAAAAGTTGATGCCGGCATTCGCGAGGGCGAAAATCGGTATAACGGCAAAAGTTACCCAAGGCTGAACGGCGTGTTCGAGGCGCTGCTGTGGAGCGATAGCTTCGGAACTGCTGTGCATCATACTCTGAATAATTCCGGCCAATTTGTTGTTCACCATGGGATCAAGGCGTTGGCTGTGAACAATGGTATCGCGGAGATTTTCCGCGCGGGCGCTGAGGGTGTCGGCAAGCTGTTCAGGATGAATGCGGCTCCGTGCTGGGATGGTGAAGGCCAGTAAAATGCCAGCAATCGTCGCATGAATACCGGAGAGCATAATGAAATACCAGAAGGGAATGCCCAGAATAAGATAAGGGAGCGTGGCCCGAACACCGCTCTGATTGAGAAGAATCAGCCCCACAAAGAGCAGGCTGGCGATGATCAGGGCAAGCATATTGATGGACGGCGTATAAAATAAGGCAATGACGAGGACCGCACCGAGATCATCCGCAATAGCCAGCGCCGTTAAAAAAATGATGAGATTGCGAGGGATTCGCCAAGCCAGCAGCACCAGGATGCCGATTGCAAAAGCAATATCCGTCGCCATGGGTATGGCCCAGCCCTCGGCAGCGGGTCCGCTGGGATTCATTTGGTGATAAATGAGTGCGGGTACTAACATGCCGCCCGCAGCGGCAACAATGGGCAAGGTGGCATCGCGGAGTGAAGATAATTCACCGACCAAAAATTCCCGCTTTAATTCTAGGCCCACCACAAAAAAGAAAATGGCCATCAGCCCATCGTTAATCCAGTGGTGGAGGCTTTGATCGATGCCCCAGCTTCCCCAGTGAATGCTGAAATGGGTTTCCCAGAAAGCGTGATAGGCGACATGCCAGGACGAGTTGCTGAAAAACAATGTTACTAGCGTCGCGACAATGAGGATGATGCCGCCTGCGGTCGCCCGCCGCAGAAATTGTTCAAAAGGAGAAATCGCCCGACTAAAAAAAAGTTCCAGCGGGTACAGGCGACGCTCAGGCATGCCGACACTCCGCCGCCTTGATCACAGTTGTTCCAAACGGGCGGCTTGCTCAACGAGTTGTTCAATGGCCGCATCAATCTCGCGCAAGCGTTCTTCTTCCTTGGCGACGACTGCGGCGGGTGCCCTGCTGCGGAAACTTTCCTGATTCAGTTTGCTTAAGGTTTTACCGCGATCAGATTCTAGGCGTTGCTGCTCTTTGGCAAGACGTCCCTGCTCTGCGCGGACATCAATAACGCCAGCCAATGGCACCAGAATCCGCAGATCTCCATGGAGTTGCAGCGCTGCCGGTGGTGCTTCTTCGGTTTCCGAAAGCCAGTGGATGCTGGCAAGACGTGCTAAGGCAAAAAGCCAAGATGCATATTGTTCGGCGCGTGAGCGATCCTGACTACCCCCCCCCTGCAGCAGCAAAGGTAATGGTTTTTTGGGGGGGATATCCATTTCCCCACGCACTGAGCGCACTGCGCGGATAACCGCTATCAGCCATTCCGAATCGGCGTTGGCTACGACGTCAATTTCTTGGGGCTTCGCTTCGGGGTAACGCGTCAGGGCTATGGTATCCGCACCCTTGCCAATCATCGGCGCTACGCGTTGCCAGAGCACTTCGGTAATGAAAGGCATTACCGGGTGCAACAGACGTAATCCGGTCTCCAGAACCCGAAGCAGGGTGTTCCGCGTGCCGCATTGCTGGGCCGACGTGAAGCTGCTGTCTTCACGTAATATCGGTTTGGCGAGCTCAATATACCAGTCGCAATAGTCATTCCAGAAGAATTGATAAAGCGCGTGCGCCGCATCGGCAAAGCGATATTGGTCAAAGGCCATATTGACTACCGTTTCGCAATGTTGCAGCCGGCCCATTATCCAGCGTTCGGGCGCTAGATACTCGCAGGCACCTTCCAGCATTTGGGGATCAGGAGTTTGCATGAGGGCAAAGCGCGAAGCATTCCAGAGTTTGTTGCAGAAGTTGCGGTTACCTTCGACGCGCTTGAGATCAAACTTGATGTCGCGTCCCTGAGTGGCCAGCGCTGCGAAAGTAAAACGTAAGGCGTCCGTACCAAAAGCGGGAATCCCCTCGGCAAATTCCTTACGGGTGGCTTTTTCGATTTTGGCCGCCATTTGCGGCTGCATCAGGCCTCGCGTCCGTTTGGCAACCAGATCCTCTAGGCTGATACCGTCAATCAAGTCAATAGGATCAAGCACATTGCCCTTGGACTTGCTCATTTTCTGGCCTTCGGCATCGCGCACTAGGCCGTGGACATAGACCTCATGGAAAGGCACGTCCCCCATGAAACGCAGGCCCATCATGATCATGCGAGCCACCCAAAAAAAGATGATGTCGAAACCCGTTACCAGCACGCTGGTGGGATAAAAGCGGGCGAGATCCGGGGTTTTTTCGGGCCAACCCAATGTGGTGAAGGGCCAAAGCGCGGAACTGAACCAGGTGTCCAGTACATCGGGGTCGCGTTCTAGGACGACGGGCATACCATAATGTCGTGCCGCCGCGCTCTGTGCTTCGTCTTCGTGGCGGGCAACAAAAATATGACCGTCGGGTCCGTACCAAGCGGGAATTTGGTGGCCCCACCACAGTTGTCGAGAAATACACCAGTCTTCAATGCGGTGCATCCAGTCAAAATAGGTTTTATTCCAGTTCTCCGGCACAAAGCGAATCCGGCCTTCTTCTACGGCGCGAATGGCGGGTTCTGCCAGCGGCCCGACTTTGACGTACCACTGGTCGGTGAGAAAAGGCTCAATGACTGCCTGAGAGCGATCCCCGCGCGGAACCATGAGCTTGTGATCGTCGGTTTGTACCAGCAATCCCTGCGCTTCGAGCAGCGCCAGCACTTTCTTGCGGGCCGCAAAGCGGTCAAGACCCGATAGCGCTGCGGGAATCTGGTCAGAGATGTTTTCTCCTCCGAAGATTTCGAGCTTATCGCGAATCCGCGCGTCGGGCGTGAACACATTGAGTTGTGGCAGATGATGGCGTTGCCCCACCTGGTAGTCATTAAAATCGTGGGCAGGGGTAATTTTTACGCAGCCAGAACCGAATTCGGGGTCCACATAATCATCGGCAATAATAGGGATGTCCCGCTCCATAATAGGCAAGCGCAGGGTTTTTCCAATCAGCGCCGCATAGCGTGGATCATTGGGATGCACCGCCACGGCAACGTCACCCAGTAGGGTTTCGGGTCGGGTGGTCGCGACTACCAGAGAATCGCTACCGTCACTGAGGGGATAGCGGATGTGCCAGAGCGAGCCTTGTTCCTCTTCGCTGATCACTTCAAGGTCGGAAACCGCAGTACGTAGTGTTGGGTCCCAGTTTACTAGGCGCTTGCCGCGATAAATGAGGCCCTCGTCATGGAGTTGCACGAACACTTCGGTAACCGCCTGAGACAGTCCACTGTCCAGTGTGAAGCGTTCTCGGGACCAGTCACAGGAAGCTCCCAGACGGCGCATCTGTCTGGTAATGTGACCGCCGGATTCATGCCGCCATTGCCAGACTTTTTCCAGAAAAGCGGTACGACCGAGTTGATGTCGATCTATGCCTTCCTGTACCAGTTGACGTTCGACCAGCATCTGGGTGGCAATGCCTGCGTGGTCTGTACCGGGTTGCCAGAGCGTTTCTTTTCCGCGCATCCGCTGGACGCGCGTGAGGATGTCCATAAGGGTGTCCTGAAAAGCATGACCCATATGCAGCGTGCCCGTCACGTTGGGTGGCGGCAGCATAATACAATAAGCCTCCGAGCCACTCTGGGGCTGGAAAAGGCCGAGCTCCTCCCAGCGTGTGTAGCAGGGAGATTCGATTTCTGAGGGGGAAAAAGGGTGGTCTAGGGTATCAGTCATGAGCTTTGATCAATCGGTTTCGGTAGGAATAATCTGATCCAGCCCTTCATGAAGGACACGCTGGAGCACTTCAGGAAGCGTTTTACGCATTTCAATAGTGATGCTTTCTCGTAATTTGATGCCTTCTAAAGCTAGGGTTCGCATCATTGCTAGGCTAACTTGTTCTTTCCAAACAGTCTGGAGATGCTGAATGACGTTTTCTTCCATTTCATTGAGCACCCGTCTTTCTATTTCCTGAAACAGCAACTGCTCAAAATCTTTGAGGAAATCGATGTCTATGGGCTGCGACTGGGGCGATGATGGTATTTCTGGTGTATGTTTGATGGCTTCGAGAGGTGGTTCTGCGGATTCCGGTTCTACGTGTGCGGCCGCAAATTCGGCTAATCCTTGGCGCATGCGGATGAGCGCCGCTTCCAGATCGTTATCCTCAATGTAATCTGGATGATTGGTGGATTTAGCAGGCTGCTCCGCAGTATGCCAGTGCGCATCGCCCTGGGTATAGCGCTGTTCGGAATCTGTGGAGATTGAACGAGGTTGCGACGGCGCCTCTTCCCATTGCATGGCAAAAGATTCCGCTGCTGGAGTAGGTTCTGGATCGAGATTCTTTACTGGTGTCTGCCCTTCTGACGTTTCCTGATGCGGCCACAATTGCGGCGGTAACCCGTTGCGCACGAGATGGGTGAGGAGCAATGGCGCGTCCTCGTCGTTGTCCTGCGTGTCTTCCAGCACAGGTTCTTTACGGGCGGGGTTGTGGGTCATAGCCTCATCTCCGATCAAGCTTCTAGGGAATGTACTTGCAAAGTGTATCCGATTTTCTTGAGTTGCTTATAGCGCGTTCTGGCGCTTTCTTTGGCCGAAACTTCAGCCGGAATAAAATCCACCAAACGCGCGCAGCTCGGCAGTGGTGAAGGCAGGTTCCATAAACCACAAAGTATCAGCACGTTACAAGACTCTGGGCAGGATTGTACGGTGTGTATACGCACGGCCTCCTGATTGGAAAGGCCATGCGGCACAAAAGCTCCAGCTTGAAAAGTCCAGAGCATATCATCCATCTGTTGCGCGGCCTCTTGGTCGACACAGAGAATATCGGCTTCACCCACAACTTGCCAGACTTTGGCGGCCACCCGGCAAATTCCTCGCAGTTGTTCTTGCGGGGTCATGAAGGTGGCTGGTAGCTCGTAAAATGAAGCGAGGGGCAAGCGTATGGATTCCTAAGCAGTTTTTTGCGCACGCTGCAGTAGATACTGCACGAGCAAAGCCACGGGTCTACCGGTTGCGCTTTTATTTTCGCCGCTTTTCCAAGCCACGCCGGCAATATCCAGATGCGCCCAATGATAGTTTTCCGTAAAACGGGATAGAAAACAGGCTGCCGTAATGGTGCCGGCAGGTCTGCCACCGACGTTGGAAAGATCCGCAAAAGGACTCTTCAGTTGTTCTTGGTATTCCTCAAAGAGTGGCAATTCCCACGCTCGATCCAGGCTATCTTTACCGGCACGAATCAGGTCGTGGACCAAACCCTCGTGATTACCTAGTACGGCGGCGGTTTGATGCCCAAGGGCAATGACACAGGCGCCCGTCAGTGTGGCCATATCAATCACGACGTCCGGTTCGAAGCGCTCCACATAGGTGAGGGCGTCGGCCAAAATTAGGCGACCTTCGGCATCGGTGTTGATGATTTCAACCGTTAGACCCTTCATGCTTTTATGGATGTCTCCGGGCTTGGTAGCCTGTCCGTCGGGCAGGTTTTCCGAAGCGGGGACGACGGTGATGACGTTGAGCGGTAATTTCAGTTCCGCTGCCGCCTGAATGGCCGCTAGCGCCGCTGCACCGCCGCACATGTCATACTTCATTTCGTCCATTTTGTCGGCCGGTTTCAAAGAGATGCCCCCGGCGTCGAAGGTCAGTCCCTTGCCGACGAACACAATCGGTGCCTGATCCTCAGCGCCCCCCCAGTATTCGAGAATAATCAGGCGCGGCTCTTGGCGAGATCCTTGGGCCACCCCAAGCAGTAATCGCATGCCCAGAGCTTCCATGGCATCGGGACCGAGAATGGTGCTTTTGATGCCGGTCCGCTCTGCCATGGATTCGGCTTGCTCGGCCAACCAAGCGGGCGTGCAAATGTTACCGGGTTCGTTGGCTAGGTCTTTGGCCCAGGCGATGGCTCGTGCGGTTGCAAGAGCCTCTGCCGCCGCCTGACGGATTTGCGCTTCTTCCTCGTCGCCGCCACTGAAATTCAACTGCAGCAGGTTGAGGCTGCGATAAGGTTTGGTGGCCGGTTCTTGATGATGCGCAAAGCGATATCCGGCTTCATGGACGGCCTGCACCAATATTTTCGCAAGTACAGCGGGTGAACGTCGGGAAACGGGCGTATCCAGCAAATAAAAACTCGCTTTGCTGATCTGCGCTTGCCGCAATGCTTTGGCAGCACCATAAACGGCTTTGCGAAAATGGGTTTCTTTGACTTTGCCGTGGGCACCCAGCCCTAGTACCAGAACACGTGCCGCAGCGATTCCGTGAACCTGATAGAGGATTTGCGTATCACCGCAACTACCGCTGAAATCGCCGGTAGCCAGAAAAGCCTGAAGGGCCCCCTCGCTGGAGAGATCTACTAAGGTTGCCGCAGGGCTGAGCGTTCCACCTTCGTAAACACCAACCACAATACAATCTTGGCAGTCGGTTTGGGGGTTCTGCGACTGTATGGCTATCTCCACGGCGATTCTCCTGATAATCTGTGAATACGAAATTCAAGTATAAGCTAAAGCCTACAAAGTAAGCCCCAGAGGTATCCGGAATCAAGTGCTGGTGAAAATTATCAAGGATGCATCGCGTGACGCGTATTCGTCGACAAATTGTTCGTAATATTGCAGTGACGTTTGTGCTGACCTGCATAGTAGTGCTTGCTATATTAGCCATCGGCCAACTCACCCAACTCCTGAAGCAAGTAGCATCCGGCGAACTGCCTCTGGCAATTACCTTACGATTGCTGGGTCTTGCGGTGCCTACTTTATTGGTGACCGTGTTACCGTTGGCATTCTTTTTTGCGGTCTATCTCGTGTTTAGTAATCTTTATCGATCTAACGAGATGGTGGCGATACGCAGTACGGGAACGGGGCTTGTTGCGCTTCTGGGGCCGGTTGCCTGGGTGGCTGCGGTGATTTTCTGTCTCGAGCTGGCTTTGGCTTTATCTTGGGCGCCCGGCGCTCAAAGAACGCTGCAAAACGAGTCTGCGCGTCTTACCAATGCAGCGGCTGAGGCGATGCTACAACCGGGTAGCTTTACCACGCTGCCGGGTGGCCGGGTTATTTATGTCGGACAGTCCATGGGTAAAGAGAGTCATCGCTATCATGAGATTTTCCTGTCTATTGCGCAGGGGGCGCATCAGGATATGGCTTCAGCGACCTATGGAGAAATCAAGCCTGCACAGGGTGGCGGATTGAATTTGGTGTTGATTGATGGTCAGCGATATTTGGGCCAACCTGGTCAGAATGGCTTCAAGATACTTTCTTTCGCACGGTATCGGGTGATGTTGGGTAGTCCCAGTAGTACGGCGCAGACGGGAGGCATCAACTGGAGTAGCGCCTCCCTACCGCAATTACTGAATCATTTTCATGGTCCGGACCGGCGTTTTGCGGTCACTGAGCTGCAATGGCGCTTGGTTTGGCCTCTCGCTTTGCCTCTGCTTGCTTTACTGGCTATTCCGCTGGCCTATAGTGAGCCGCGTGGCGGAGGGCGAGCCTCGGGGATGCTGGTGGGGATTCTGTTTTTATTGGCCGTCAACAATATTCTGGTCTACGTAAAAGAACACATGATGGCCGGTAAAATGCCGCTTTTCCCAGGGTTTATTTGGGTGGTTTTGTTTATTCTGATTGTCTCTCTTTACGCTTTTTTGAGACGTAGTCGAGATTTGCCGCTGTTACCTGAATTGACCAGGCCGAAGTCGATATGAAGCGCGCTGACCGTCTCTTGTTTCGCGGAATGTTGGCCTACAGTAGCATCGTGCTTTTGATGTTGCTGGCTTTGGTGTTTATCGCGCAGCTCGTAGCCAAAGCTTCCGGGCCGGGGCATGGCGTCTGGTCTATGACCCGGCTGCTGCGCTATGCCGCCCTACAGCTACCGGATGTGGCTTATGACACCATTCCCTTGGCGTTATTGTTGGGTACGCTGATTTGGATGAGTATTCTCAGTGGTCACTCCGAGCTTATTGCCTTGCGCATGTCTGGCTGGTCAGTTTGGCGTCTGGAACAACCTTTGCTCTTGGTCGGTTTGTTAGGGGCCTTGTTGATGTTTGTCTTGGGGGAATGGGTCGTTCCGGTCACGGCACCGGCTGCAGAGGCTATCTGGGCAAACGCCAGTGCTCCGGGCGCTGGGTTTCATAATATGGGCGATGAAGGTTTGTGGTTACGATATCATCAGCAACTCATCCAGGTCGGCGCTGTTGGTAATAATGGCCGGACCTTGCACGATATTCATATTATTACCATCGAGCCAGATATGGTGGCCTTGAAGGTCATGACAAAGGCGAGTTCGGCGGTTTATGCAGAGGGCCATTGGACGCTTCAACAGGTTGAGGTGGCGAAGCTTTTTCCCAAGCAAATTCAGTTTACCCAGGAAGTCAGTATGCCTTGGACTATCCCATTGCACCCCAAAACGCTCAGTAGTTTTGCCCATCCCACGCGGACAATGACTTTGCCCACGCTGTGGCACAACTATCAGAGTTTGCAGACGGGGGCTTTGAAAATGAATCGTTTTGCCTTGGCTTTTTGGAAACGTCTCAGTTATCCCTGGGTGGGATTAGTGATGATTCTTCTGGCGGTTCCTTTTGTGATCCGGAGCCCCAGAGGTGGCGGTCTTGCGGCGCGGATTATGATCGGGCTGGTGTTGGGTCTGGGCTTTCATTTTTTGACCGAAATGTCGGGGTATATCAGTGTATCGGGCGGTATTCCGCCGTTCTTGGCCACTTTCTTACCTATTATTTTGTTTGCGGCCATTGCCGGAGTTTTGCATCGCTTCAGTTAGGTATTGTTTGGCGTTGTGGCGGCATCCGTTTGCATTATAATGCGGGTGAGTTAGCCGGAATTGATTGATGTCATTCTCGGTTCGTTTCATAGAATGGATGGAGAACATAGTCATGACGTTGCCGTTACTTGTCGAGCGATTGCGGGAGTATCATCAATGGCGGGCGAGTATAGCGCAGGCAGTGCATGAGATTGCTGAACTTTCTGTCGACTTGGAGCTTCTGCCGAGTGGCACCATGTTGCGTATGGAAAATCTCGCGCAAGAGATTTCCAGTGATCATATCCGGATTTCATTTTTTGGAGAATTTGCGCGCGGCAAATCCGAATTGATTAATGCCTTGTTTTTTTTCGATCTGGGCGCTCGATTGATGCCTTCTGGCCCAGGACAAACCACTATGTGCCCAGTGGAAATTGGTTACTCCCATTTGTCTCCATCGTTGCAGTTGTTGCCGATTCGTAGCCGTACTTTGAACGACTCTATTGAAGGACTGAAGAAAAATCATGATCTTTGGACGTTCTCTCCACTGGACGCTTCAAATCCTAAAGAATGTACAGAGATCATGGCGCAGTTGACGGAGACGCTTTGCGTTTCTTTGGAAGAGGCGAGAAGTTACGGGTTATGTCCACCTATAAAGGGCTTGGGGGGGGATTCTGAGCAGAATCAGTGTGCGTCTTGTGGCGAAGGTAAGATAAAAATTTCGCGTTGGCGATATGCCATGCTGCAATGGTCTCATCCCGTACTTGAAGCGGGTTTGGTCATCTTGGATACCCCGGGTTTGAATTCACTCGGTAGTGAGGCTGACTTGGGTCTTGAAGCAGCGCGTGATGCCGATGCCATGATATTTGTGCTGAGTGCGGATTCTGGTGTTACGCAAAGTGATCTTGAAATTTGGGAGCAATCGCTGGGCCGCCATCCGTTGCAAAATCAGTTGGTGGTGCTCAATAAAGTCGATACCTTATGGGATGATCTGCGCGAACCAGAGCAAGAGGCCGCAGCTATTCTTGCACAGCGAGAAATTACCGCCAAAAGACTCGGTCTGGATTTGGATCAGGTTGTTGCTGCGTCTGCGCAAAAAGGCTTATTGGGACGTATTCGTAAAAATGAAGCTTTGTGCGCGCGAAGTGGCTTGGTAGAACTAGAAGAAGCCATTGCCGAGATTCTGATCCCGGGAAAACGGAATTCTATATTAGAAAGCGCAAGGCGTTTGATAAAGCGGGTGGTGATCGATCAGCAAGTGTTGCTGGATGAGCAACTGCAAAATCTGGGTGTTGAAATTGAGAGCATGGAACGACTGCAAGCGCAAACTGGCGAACAATTGCCGCGTTTGTTAGAGCGTCAACAAAAATTACTCCGCACTTTTGCTAGTGATCGTGATGCTTTTGTCCTCAAAGAAAAGGAGTTTATCCAATCCGCGAATACTTGGTTGTTGCAGGCGCTGTCTTTGGAACGACTGGATCAGATTGTCGCGACCTCGCGCGCCGAGTTGTTGGCTGCCTGGACAACGGTGGGTATTTATGAACGTTTTTCGCAGTTTTTTGTGGAGACGATTGCGCAGTTTGATACGGCTCTGGAGCGTGCCAATCGTCTTTCAGCGCTGATGCTCGATGCTTATCGAGCACTTGAACAGCAGTACGGGCTGCCGAAACTGGATACCATTCCCTATGCCATTTTACCTCGGCGTGCCGAATTGCTGGCGATGGCCGATCGTTACGAGCGATTTGGAAAGCGTTTGGAAATCGCTGCAAATACCCAGGGAGCAGTGGTACGAAAAGCTTTTTTTACATTGTCTCAGCAGGTCGAAGCATTTGTTCAAGAAACTCAAAAAGATTTGCAAAACTGGGTCAATGAATCCCTGGATTTGATGAATCGTCAATTAGAACTTTTTGCCGCGCAATCGAAAGAAAAATTAAATGCTCTGGAATCGATTGTTGAATCATCAGCTAATATTCAGCCGAGAATTCAGTCTCTTAGTGATAAAAGAAATAAAAAATCCGAGCAGTTGGAATCTTTGCAAAATACTTATTTATCACTCTGTAACCTTCTGCAGATTGATCGGACGTTAGAGTTTGATACGCGCGCTTCTTTATCGGCCTGATGATGCGATATTGTCCTTCCCTCTTCTAAAGGATTGCTTGTGCTGAGGACGCTAACCATTATTTTGGTGGTGATTTTAGGGTTGTGGCTGACTTATCGCACTTATCAGAAAAGTCGCAAGGCTACAAATCAGTTATTAGTGCAATCGAACTTGCAGTGGGCAATGTTAGAGATTGGGCGTATTTTGGGAGATTCGCTGACGTCTCCACTTCTGCCGACCATACGACAAGTGGCAGATATACTGGCGCGGCGCTTGGATGCGCCAGTCGTTTGGGTGGGGGTACAGAAAAGACCCGATACGCTGCTAAGTCTGCTCGCGGTAGCCGGTGCTCGTCAGGAAGTGGCGGTGAGTTCAACCCTGAATGTTGGTGCGGATGTCAGCGAAGGCTCAGTTGTCCAAGCCATTCATTCTGGTGCTGTTCAATTTCAGCCCATTCGCGGCGATGTCACCTATCGCGACTGGCAAATTCGGGATGAAAGGCAGTTAGATGCGAGTCTGACGATTCCTTTTCGTAGCCTGGAAGGTGAAAAAGGCGTTATCGTTATTTTTTTGCCGCGTGGTGCGGCGTACGTTTCTATTAACCACAACCTCTGGACGCGCTTGGCCGACGATTTCGCGGTTTTCCTAGAGCGCAGAAAAAACGCGGTGGATGTCAGACGTATTTCGGGTTATCAACTGGCGATCGTCGACCTGCTGCGAGATATGCTGGCCGTTACTCATCTCTCTTCTGCGTATGAACTGGCGTTGTCCTTGCTTACCAGCCGCGCTGAGGCGCGCAGCGCCTGGATCGTCGAGTGGGAAGAGGAAGACGCCACGTTCTCGTCGTGCCGGATGGTTGTGGTACGCGGAAATGGGTCGGAAGACATGGTGAGAAATTGGTGTGCCGATGAAAATGCGGGGCTTCCTTGGTTGCGGGAAGTGATTCTGAATATGAAACAGCATGAGCGCGTTTATATTCAGGAGATTAGGGAACACGCTTTGCTTTCCCTCTGGCGAGATAGGGAACCCGCCATGGCGCAATGGTCTATGGTCGGAGCGTGGCCGTTGTATGGTGAAAAAGGATTAAAAGCCATTCTTTTTATTGCGAGTACGGACCCTGCTTACTTCAGTAGCAGTTTGCAGATTTTTTTGCATCAGGTGACGGAAATCTTGCATATTGCGGACCAGCAGATTCGCAATGCCGCAGAAATCCGGCGTCGTACCTTGCTGTATCAAGCGCTTTTGGATGAGGCTGATGCTGTTCTCAAGCTGCGCGCCGAGTTGCCACTGTTGGAGGAAACTTGTAAAAGACTGGTGGAGAGTGGGCTGTTCATATCTGCTTGGCTCGGACGGCCCGTAGAGTCCGGGTCGCAGGAGGTTTTGGCGAGCGCAACGTCCTATGATTCTGGACATTTTCCATCTGGTCATGCGATTACGGAACTGGATTACCGGTTGTTGCGAGCGGCTTGGCAGACCGGGCAACTGGTCCTTCAGGATGTAGAAAGTGTGTAAGCGTCTAAGCAACCCACCTTCCCAAACTTTCTGACCTAACCGATCCTGACCCGCATACCGCGAGGAGGGATGGTTATGACGAAGGACGAGAAGGCTGCCTATTGGCGGCAACAGATA
>Ga0172382_10000490_pt1 | contig 74838 bp, 92 predicted proteins | sample Leawel138RmetaG_FD_122245 | JGI IMG/M metagenome (GOLD analysis project Ga0172382, IMG submission 122245) | Leachate microbial communities from a municipal landfill in Southern Ontario, Canada - Leachate well 138R metaG | ecosystem: Engineered > Solid waste > Landfill > Unclassified | place...
CATTTTTGATGCAAATTTCTTCACTCACCAATTACCAACAGCGATGAGAACTTTACAGGAAAAAAATCCTGAATGGTTTCAAAATGGTGTAAATATCATAAACGATATTAAACGCACTAATAATACTAATGACTTTTCTCAATTGATGGAACTTATTGATAAAGGTTTTCCAACTTATCAAATAGAGCTTGGAAAAATTGATGCAAAGATTGACTTTATGGCAGGGCTTGTTTAAGCTGTTGCATAACGTTACGCAGGTATGGTTAGTTTGCCATACAAAGTACAAATGATTATTAACAGATAAAATTAAATAAAATGAGTAAACTTGGATTAAACGCAGAAAACGGCAAATTAACTATACCTGATGTTATAAGCCGTTTATTGGCAATGAAAAATGGTGAAGACTTGCCAGAATTTGACCCTAGTCAAGCAGGTGATACAACCTACTGTGTTGAATGGGGTATCAAAAAAGGTGAATGGATTACTGATGGAATTATTGATAGGTATATCGAAGAGCTAAATGGCTTATAACGGATACGTGTAGAAGCAGTACGGCGCAAAGCACAAAAGTTGATTAAATGAACAAAAGTAATTTTTTAAAAAGCCTAACGAAATGCCTAAAAAGAGAATTTTAATAGGATGTGAATTTTCTCAAATTGTAACATCGGCTTTTATTGAAAAAGGATATGATGCTTATTCATGTGACATATTACCATGCGAGGGTAAATATCCTGAAAAACATTTAAGAATGGATATTCACAAAGCTATTGATTTTATTGGATGGGATTTTATTGGACTACATCCGCCATGTACTAAAATTACTCTCTCCGGAAATAGGCATTATGCAGAAGGTAAACCAAGACATAATGAAAGAAAAGAAGCTATTGAATGGACCATTGACTTATGGAACCACGCTTGTATGAAAGCAAGCAAAGTATATATGGAAAATCCTTTAGGTGCAATGAATAATGATGACAGATTGCCTAAGCCTCAAATTATACAACCTTATTATTTTGGTGATAATATTCCAAAAAAAACATGTTTATGGTTGAAAAATTTGAATTATTTGATATGGTCTGATTACAATACATTATTTGAGGCAAAAACAAGTGTAGAACCGGAATATGTAATTTATAATTCGAAGAAAAACAAGAACGGTAAAAGTAAATATTCTGTTTTTGGAAAATTGGGCAAAGGACACGGGCATGAAAGATCGGTGTTTTTTCCTGGAGTTGCAAAAGCAATGGCCGAACAATGGGGTTTTGATTTATATAACGATATGTCAATGGCTTTTTTAAAAAATGGCGAAAACCTACAAACCAAAATCGAAGCACATGAATAGTATTGCTTTTACACGGTGTTGTATGGCGAAGCGAACAGTTGCGCCGGACTGTTGGCTTCAGATTAAAGAAAAGATTTCCGGCGCAATTGCATACAACGGCTGGCGGTATGGTTATGTAAGCCCTACCACATCGCTATCCAATTACAATAAAACTTTATAGGGCTTATTAACTATACCGCTTGTTAGCGTTTCGTTTTTGAGCGTTGGCGGTACAAAACTTAAATAAAATGAATAATATTTTAGATGAAATTAATGACAATTTGCTTGAAAAAGCAATTTATGACGAAACCGATAATGAGTTTAAAAATGGTAAGGTTTTATTTTCAGATATCGTAAATGAATTAGATAAACACAGGGTGAATAACACCTATGAAAATGCGGTTAAACCATTAATGAAATGGTTGGCTGAAAATTGTCATCCACATACAAAAGCAATAGTTGAAAGTAATCTCTCTGAATTAGTTGAAGGAGTTAAATCTTTTAATACAGATGAATTTTTGGTTGATTGAGCGTTGGCAAATGAACGCTAACGGTCGAGTGTATGAGAAGGTTTGCTTAGATGAACTTTCAAATTACCACAAATGCTGATAGCAAACTTTCTTATACACCTTGTTATAAACTGTATTGGCGATTATGTATACGAGGTGAAAAGTATCATAAGCCTATTGTGAATAGAGCAACCTCACGCCCTAACCACTATGGCAGCATACACAATAAGACTGAGAATAGCTTAGGAAACGCAGAAGTGTTCCACGATACGGCAGCCAATATGGTTTATAACGGTCAGCAATATGCTGTCGTGGCATGAATTACGTACTAACTTTGATACGAAGAACAAATAAAATTAATTTATGAAAAGAAAATATAATAAAAAAATAAAGTGGGTGTATATGATTGTTCTTGTCTTATTAAATATATTAATTGTAATGTTATACAATGCTATTAATTTAATAGATTGGCCTTTTAATAGTTTATATATAAAAATTATTCTACATATAGTAATATGCTGGATTATTTTTTTATTATATATAGACAGGGATTCATCGATTAATTATGATCATAAAGGACAATTCTTAACTAAAGAATTAATAGATGAATATAGAAAACAAAATGAAATGGATAATGAAAGCTGTTTTGATCAATGTAATTAATTTCATTTAATGAATAACACAGACGTTCAATCGAAGCCACTACCAAGCCATGCAGTATATTGCATGTTGTGGTGGCGAAGCGAACGTTTTAATGCACTACAACTATTATATGTAATTTACATTTGAAATGTATTAATATATAAATAATTATGATATGAACATCGGAAAATACACATCACAACTTTCCGAATATATGGAATATAAGAAATATGCTGTAAATAGCATTGAAAATTATATTTCGTCATTAAAAATATTTTTAGAATACTTTAATGTGAAAGCCACAAAACCAAGTGAAATATCAAAAAATGATATTATATCATTTCTAAAGGAAATAAAATCAGTTAATACTCATAAAGCATATTTATGTGCTATTAAGTTATTTTATACTAAAATTATTAACCAACCTGAAAAATGCGCTAAAATAGAACAACCAAGAAGTAACAAAAAATTACCAATCGTCCTTACACAAGAAGAAGTTCAACGTATGTTTAATGTCTGTAATAATTTAAAACATAAGGTAATATTGAGTTTATTATATGGTTGTGGTTTAAGGGTATCCGAATTGATTAATATACAATGGTCTAACATTGACAGGTCTGCAATGATATTGAACGTAATATCTGGAAAAGGGAAAAAAGACAGGCAAGTTGATTTACCGGATAATATTATACCATTACTTGAAAAATATTATCGTGAATACAGGTGTAAGCCATTTATATTGTCAGGGCAACTTAAAAACAAATATACGCAAGGAAGTATTCTAAAGGTTGTTAAGAAATATGCTGATTTAGCTGGCATATCAAAAAGAACATATACACACCTTATGAGGCATTGCTCATTTACGCACATGGCAGAAAACGGAGTTGATTTAGGATATATCCAGAGATCGGCAGGGCATGAAAGCCCAATAACTACAACAAGATATATACATATGAGCCATAACCTTGTAAAAATGGCAAAATCACCATTAAACAATATAAAATTATAATAATATGGAAATAGGATTAATAGAATTAGAAATATCAAAAAATGAACATGACGGTTCACTTGCAGAGAAGATATTAAAAGCAAGGAGGTGGAAAGAAGAAAGGATTGGTTTTATTCAGGACTGTTTAAAATACAATGTAATGACGCCAAAACAATTTTGTGACCTTACAGGCATGGTAGAATCAAATGTTACATATCTGTTAAAGCCGAACAATAAAAAAGGTTGTTTAGATACGGAGCTTGACCATTGTTATCCGTTCAGGAACAGGAAAACACCTGGTCCCCGGTTTATTGTAATTAATGAAAAGTGTATTGAATATTTAATCAAGAAAAACAAATAGTCATGTACAACTCGCACATACATCATATTATTAAAATGTATCTCGAATCAAAATTTTATAAAAAATCAAAAGTCATGAAAATAACAGAAGAAACAAAGATTAAAGAACTTATCCCGGAAGGATGGAAATTAGATTCAACAATAAGAACAACAGACTCCATTAGAGACGAAGGAGAAAGTATTCAATGTATTAAAATAGTTACTATTCCTATAAAAAAGAAACAAGAAAAAGACTTTGAGTGGTATGTGAATGAATACTATAAAAAGAACATTTGTTTAGGACGATTAAATCAGGAAAAAGATACAATTCCATCTAAAGATTGGATGGATTGGAAATTTGAATACCGCATAGGGCTGTTTAAGTTTATTTGTGATGATTTAAATTTATCTGGATATGGATATTGGAAATTATTAGACTCGATGTGTTTTGGGACGCCTGTGAAAAAAATAATGTCAATTTGTCCCATAGCATTCATTCATTCACTATTAAAATAAAATATTATGAAAGAACATATTGACATCACAAAGGAAATTTTATCCCACAAAGAATCATTAATACAAGGTTTAGGTAAAATGTATTACGAAGAAAAGATACATGAGGCAAAGTGGTATCTTTTAAAAATGAAAAGAGAATTAAACCACACAGATGATTTTACATACGTTGTTTATGAAAAAATAAACTGGAACAATGAAAACTACAATAATTTATTAAAAGAAGAACTTCCAATAGAAAACATGTTATGGTTAATTGCAGGAATTGAGCTTGATAATGAAATTAACAAATAGGAAAAATGTATGGATGAAAAGGATTTAATGATGGAATGGTTTAATTTCTGTTACAAGAATAATTTAAAAATAAGCCCTATTCATACGGCTTTATATTCGTTTTGTCATGCAACATATAAAAAATCGAATACCAGTGCATTTAGATTGGATACAAATTTGGCAATGCTGACATTAGGGATTAAAAACTATAAGACATTTAAAAAAGCGTTTGATGAATTGGTTTCGTTTAATAAAATATTTCTAATAGAAAAGCAAAAAAACCAATTTTCATCTAATATAATTGCTTTGGTAAAAAACGGCAAAGCAACTGGCAAAGCAATTGGCAAAGCAAAAAAAGAAGAAAAAGCGCAACGAATTAAAACAGTGTCAGTTAACAATAAATATTATTCATCATTTTACGAATTTTGGAATTTGTACAATGGCATAAAAAGACAATGTAAAACAGAGTACGAATATCTAAAGAAAACGCATAATGATTGGAAAATATTCATTCCTGAATTAAAGGACAAATTCAAGGCGCATTTAAGGAACAATTCTGAAAAAAGGCAAAGAGGGGAGTTTGTCCCGGAGCCAAAGAGCATGAAAAACTACCTTACAGACCGGTGTTGGGAGGAAATACAAGATGTTCCTTTAAGCAATGAAACAACAAGCGCTACATTTAGAAGGTTGGATTTAGATGATAATATTGAATAATGGCAAAGAAAACAAACATATCGGAAATAACAGATTTTGGGAAAATTCCACCGCAGTGCATTGAAATAGAAGAAAGTTTTTTAGGTATTTTAATGGATTCGTGTGAAGTTTGGTATGATGTAAATTTAATAGTAAAGCCAGAATCATTTTATAATGATTCGCATCAGAAAATTTACGATTCGTTTACAAAGGTTATGATTGAAAGTAAAAAGTGTGATTTATTAATGCTTACTGAAAGGTTAAGGAGAGATAAAATACTTGACGAAGTTGGAGGTCCATTTTATGTTACACAATTATTGGGAAAGTCAAAATCGCAATCATACGCAGTTGATTATGCTATGATAATAAGAGATAAGTATATAAAAAGGGAACTTATAAGATATTCGAATGATATTATAACGATGGCGTTTGATGATTCATCAAATACAAATGATTTGGTAGAATATGCTGAATCGGGTATATTTTCGATTACAAAACAAGAATCGACAAAAGAGGCAAAACATTTAAAAGAGCATATAAAAGAGAACATAAAAGAGATCAAGAAAGCTGTAAATAGTGAAAAGCATGTGATGGGAATACCTTCGGGTCTAAAAAAACTTGACCGTATAACCAATGGTTGGAAAAAAGGGACATTTATATTAATAGCGGCAAGGCCAGGTATTGGTAAAAGTAGTTATATGTTGATGTTTGCAAAATCAGCCGCATTGCATGGGTATAAACCGGCTGTATTTTCTCTTGAAATGCCTGGAGATGAATTATCAATGAGATTATTGAGCACGGAAGTAAATATATCCCCTATTATACTAAACTCAGGAAGGTTTCATAAGGATAAAATTGGTTTTATTGAAAGAAAAGCAAGTGAATTGTATTCAGTAGATATTTATATAGACGATACTCCGGGCTTAAATATTATAAATTTACGATCTAAAATAAAAAGGCTTATTCTTAAATATGGCATAGGTATTATATTTATTGATTATGTGCAATTAATGAAAGTGTTGTTAAAATATAGCAATTATAACAGGGGCGATGAAATAAGTGAAATAAGCAGGGAGTTAAAACTAATATCAAAAGAGCATGATATGCCTGTTGTAGCCCTTTCTCAGTTAAACAGATCAATTGAACTACGTTCAGGTGAAAAAAGGCCGCAATTATCCGACCTAAAACAAAGCGGTTCTTTAGAAGAAGATACGGATATGGTAATATTTATACATAGGCCGGAACTATATAATATAAAGACATATCAAGACGGCACGGATACACAAGGCACTACAAACCTAATAATAGCAAAACATAGAGGTGGGGCTATTGGTGATATTATTGTTTACAATAATGAATCAATGACAAAGATTGCCGACAACAAAGAAGAATTGGATATGCTAAATACAGGCCAACAGCCTATATTATTCGATGCAGAAGATGAAAGTTTACCATTTTAAAATTAAATATTATGAAAGACGAAAAACAAAAATTAGGACATGAACCGGCGTTCCCAGATGCATTACTTGAATTTGATGAAGATAATAATGCAAATGTGAAAGAACATCACGCAGGCATGTCAAAACGGTTTTATGCTGCTTGTGCGGCTATGCAAGGAATATGCGTTAATGCTGGTAGAAATGGAAAAACATTTGGTAATCCTTTTGAAATAGTAAGAACCGCTTATTCTATTGCAGATGAACTACTAAAACAAGAAAATGGAACAACAGATAAATAACTACTCAGCAGCAAGGACATTGGATTGGTTTTACACAAATTACGTAGAACCGATACATGAACGTATCAAATCGGCCAATGAACTGTTAAAGCCTGGGAACCCGCAGAATAAAATGACAGCGACAGAGCAGGAAAAGGCAGAGAAAGCACTTGAATCGTTGAGAAAAAAAAGTGTTGACTACGGTCATTTACATGCAAATATGAAAACCTTGATAACACAGCATGAAGGGCTTGTAAGCAAATTATGCGACATGTACTATCAATGGAAGGAAAATATATCCTATGAAGGGAGACAGCCTGTTGAGATGATGCAGTCACAGGCAGATATGTTGACCGGTATATTTACTGAATTGGGAAAGATATTGGAACCTTTAAAATTGGAAGAAAATGAATAAAAACTTGCAACTATACAGAATACCATATGGACATGACCTATGGTATAAATTCAGGACGGTAGGGCTTACAGAAGAAGAAGCAAAGCAATTTGGACAAAAAGCGTTTGCCGGTGGAATAGGTGGAAGCGAGGCCGGTGTAATATGTGGGTTTGATAAACAATATGACAGCCCTATATGGCCATATCACCTTAAAATAGGAGACATAGACAGGAAAAAGGAAGAAAACGTAAGGATGATAACCGGAAGGGAAATAGAAGATACAGTAGCCCGTTTCTGGTCTCATTGGGGGGGCGATGAACAAAGTTTTATACAGAACATGTCAACCGCAACCATAATCAGGAAATGCCGTAATTTAAATGCTTATGTAGTAAACCCGAAATATCCGTGGTTATTTGCATCTGTTGACAGGCTTATAAATGCAAAAGGAGGGATTAACCTGATAACAGGGGAGATGTTAAAAACAGAAGCTATATTGGAATGTAAGGCAATGGGACATTTCCGGTACACATCATTGGAAAATGGTGTTTCAAAAGCACACCTTGCCCAGATACATGTATATATGCTAATAATGGAAACAGACTATGCTGAGATAGCCATGTTGGTAGATTCCGGTAAATTTATAGTCGAACCGATACAGAGAGACGAAACGTTCATGAAAGAAGTAATAGACACCACTAAATCGTTTTGGTACGATAAAGTATTGCCCGGAAGAAAAGCATATGAAATGAAACAGAAATGCCTTTTAATGGGAGATTATCAAGGATCAGAGGCAAATGATGCAATAATACAACAGATGGAACCGGAACCGGACAGTTCCCCGGCTTATAGGGAATATCTTGAAGAAAGGTATCAGAGGAACGCAGAGACACATGAAGGTTCATTTGAGGCTTTTGATTGGGCAAAAGAGGACAGGTTCTATTTGTCATTAAAAAACAAAATTGACGAAAAACAATCTTTGTTAAGGAACCGCCTGATAAAAGAAATGTCAGTAAATGCTGTAAAAAGGATTGACTTTGGAAGTTCAGGGAGTGTGGCGTGTGACAAGAAGTTCACAAACGGGCTAAAGGAAAAGCCGGACGATAAGTTTATACAACAAGAGTTTAATAAATTGTCATGGAGGTATTGATAAAATGAGCATTAGTTTAACAGTGTACGGAGAGCCACAAGCGCTTAAAAGACATAGGTCGCATCTTGTCGAGACAAAAGATGGAAGGAAATTCAATGTAGAATATGATCCGTCAAAAAAAGATAAGAAAAACTTTTTATATGCTGCAATTTATGACAATAAACCAGAATGTCCATTTGAAGGACCGATAGAAACAGTTATGGTATTTTATATGCCCCGGCCAAAGAACCATTATGGTACAGGCAAAAATTCAGGCATATTAAAAAAGATAGTTGATTTCTTTCACTGGAAAAAGCCGGACGGGGACAATTTGCAGAAGTTTGTATGGGATGCTTTGAATGGAATATACTGGAAGGACGATTCACAGATAGCAAAATGGTCAGGGATGAAGCTGTATACAGATTTACAGCCAAGAACTGAAATAGTAATTAGTCAATTATAAACATTTAAACAAACAAAAAAATGGAACTAAAAGTAAATTCAATTAAGTACAAAACTAAAGTGGACATTTCTATTTTATTAGAAGACGAACATGAAATTACAGCTTTAAAGAATGTATGTAGTATTGCAGAACAGGCAATGGATGAGTGGATTAAAACTGCGGACAAAAAAAATGAATATGAAATCATTAAAAAGATATTTGAGGCAATAGGACGATCAGCGGAAAACATATAATATGAGTTCAGGACAAAAAATACCATTAGAAATAGCCTTAGAATATGGGAATAGATTTATGGACAAAATCAAACCCCATATCCTAAAGGGAGAGATTGCCGGGTCTATACGTAGACAATGCAAAGCAGTTGGGGATATCGAGATTGTCTGTGTCGAGAACAAAGAAAACCCATTATCTAATTTATTTGTACCTGGTTATCCAGGAATGGTAAAAAACGGAGAAAGGATGAAAAGTTTCAAATATCCGAATAAAGGGCTTAGCTTTGAATTGTACATTGCACAACCGCATGATTATGGAAGGATACTGGCGATAAGGACTGGATCAAGTTTTTTCAGCCATCACCAATTGGCAACTGCATGGAACAGGAGGGGTTTTTGTGGAACCGTTGACGGTCTAAGGAAAAAATCGGAATGTGACCACAAAGGAAAAATATGGAAGATAAAACCGGAATACAAAGACAATCCAACATTGCCACCGGTTTTTGAAACGGAAATAGACTTCTTTAACTTCCTTCAAATTGAATGGGTATTGCCAATTGACAGGAATTGGGTAAGTGATAAAAAGGAATTAAATTATAGCTTATGAAAACAATTGAATTAAAATTATTATTATCAGATGACCATTACAAATATCTTGAAAAAACAGCAAGTATATTACATATTTCATTAAATACACTGCTTAGAAATATAATTTGGAGGCATTGTTCTGAAAATACAGGATCATCCGATATTGAGAAAAATCGTGAATCTATGAGAAATGACATTATTTCACCAGAAGAATGTTTTTCTCAGGATGACATTGATAGTGTTCATGTATACTCACGAGGATTGGTTTGTTGCTCTGTATGCTCCCCAAAAGAAATGACAATAGATGACTTGACAAAAATTGTCAACATTAAAAACCCTGCCGGGGAAAACCTTAAATGGGAACTATCAAAAGATGAAACATTCAAACAGGGAAACACAAATCCATGTGAATGTGATCAGGATAAAAACAGGTTACACTATTTATTTAATTGTTAAATCATTATATTTGCATTGTCCAATATTTAGATTTAAAATGAAAATATTTAAAATCATAGCCCCGGCAGAAAGTTTATTCATATCTCCTGATCTGAATATTGGACACCTTTCTCCGGGGTTTTTAAATTTAATATAATGAGCAAAAGAATTGAATATAAAGAAAATGATGTGATTAATGGGTTTGTCTTTATTAAAGATACAGAATATAGAGATAAGCGCAGGTTTGCAATATTTAAATGCCCTAAATGTAACAACGAGTTTGAAACAAGAATAGATAGGATATTTAAAATAGAAACATGTGGGTGTTATAGATGGAATAAAAAACATGGATTATCGGGAACGAGGCTTCATATTATTTGGAGGAATATGATGGATAGGTGTTATAAATCTAATCATATTGAATATAAAAGATATGGAAATAGAAATATATCTGTTTGTAAAGCATGGTGTTCTTTTGAATGTTTTCATGATTGGGCTATAAATAATGGTTATACAGATCAAAATACACTTGATAGAATTAATAATAATTTAGGTTATTTTCCTGATAATTGTAGGTGGACGGATAAACATACTCAATCTGCAAACAGAAGAAAATTTAATAATAAATCATCGAAATATATTGGTGTTAGTTACCACGTGCGAAAAAGAAAATGGCAAGCAAGAATACAGAGCAGGGGTAGAACTATATTTTACGGCACGTATGAATCAGAAATACAAGCCGCATTTGAAAGAGATAAGTTTTTAGTAAACAATAATTTATTAGAATATACACTTAATTTTTAAAATTATGGAACAAGAAAAACAATCATTAGTAAGAAGTAATGTTAAGTTACCTGGAATCGTTGAAAATGCATACGATTCTATTGAAAAAATGAATCAATTTGCTGACATATTATTGGATAGCAAATTAGTTCCCGACCATTTCTACGAAAAAGGGGTAGATAAAAAACCTGATTATTCTAAAGGAAAAAGGTCGTCTGTGGCAGTTGTGCTTATTCATGCGCAACAATTAAACCTTCCTCCTATGACAGCGTTACAGCACATTATCCCTGTTAATGGTAGGCTTAGTATTAATGGAGAATTGGCCAAGACTATGATATTTAGTTCTGGTAAATTAAAACCAGGTTCATGGAAAGAAGAAGAAACAGGAAGTTTGGAAAAAGGTGATTATGTTGTGAGTATTACAGCTGCAAGAAGTGATAATGGGGCGACATTAACAAGGTCTTTTGGTATTTCAGATGCTAAACGTGCCGGATTATGGATTGACGAGGCTAAAACAATTGGTCAGGATGGTTGGAAGTGGAAACAATCAGCTTGGTGGAAATTTCCAAAGCGAATGTGTGGGTGGCGGGCGTTAGGCTTTCTCGCAAAAGACTTGTTTAGTGATGTTTTGATGAACACAATCACAACGGAAGAAGCGATGGACATCCCTCATGAAGATGTAACAAATATAGACCTTCCGAATGGCCAGAAAATAACAATCCCCGACAAAGAGTTCAATGCTGAACGTTCAAGGCAGCTTACCCAAAAAGCTGCCGAAGAAATAAAAAACAATAGCGATAAAGAACAGAGAGTTGACCAGGAAAGCGGTGTTTTAGCAGGAGCATCAGAACAGGGTTATGACATAACAGCAACCCCCCCCGCGGATACCATAAAATATGAAGAACATCTAAACGAACCGCAGGAGAAAAAGTACGTAATCAACAATTACACGATGGACGATTTACGGGAAATGGATGCTCCTGCATTGTCAGGTATACTTGATCAATACCAATTATTAAAAGAGGCCAAAGAAATCCTTCCCAAAAATAACACTGTTAAAAAGATGTTACGGATAGTCGAACTGTTTGATCAGGGTGAATTGGCAAAAGTCATTGATGAACATAAAGACAAACAGGCACAAGATAAACCTGTCAACGAAGGAATGAAAGGCATTTCAAAAGAAGAACTGAACTTTCAGGAAGAAACCCCTGTAAACAACAATGACATTGCACCAAGCGATTTTGACAATGAAACATCAAAGAATGTATCAGGAGGAAACAATAAGTTTGGCATATCTTTCCCTGACGTATCAGAAAGAAGCATAAAGGACGGCACAGGGTTTAAGAAGAAAAAAGAACTGTACGACAAGATGTTCAACGAAGCGTCATTGGATGCAAGGAAGTATTCAATTATGTTGGACAAACTGCCTGAACTTCAAAAATACCGTAATCTTGAAGAATTCTGTGGGAACGCTACAAACGAAGAAGTAAATTTATTATTAAACTCTTTGGATTGATAAGTAAGGACAAAAACACCCTATACAATATGTATTTGGGTGTTTTTTATATAAAATAATAAAATATATTAAGAAATATTTGGAGATAATAATAAATAATACTTATCTTTGTCAAGAAGTTCTTTGATAAAATTCTTAAAACAAGAATCCGAACAGCAAAATATAAAAAACATAATTAAGGTTTATGCGAAAAAACCGGATTCTGTAAAAGGTATGAAACAGCAATATAAACGACCTGTCACGTCCGAGGCACTGGTTCGAATCCGGTACTGCTAAATGCGGTTGGTGTAGTGGTTAGCATGCGTAAAATACAATCCTGTAAAAGAACCGCAACAGCAAATAATCATTGTGTCATTGGTTCGATTCCAATTTCTTACTTTGTCGGAATACCTCAGGTGGTAGAGGAAATGAATAAAAATGCGGTTCTGTATAAGATCAGTTCAGCAAATTAAAAAAGATTCCGCGATTTGGAATTATAGTTTAATAGGTAGAATGCTAAATTAATAATTTAGAGGTTTCGGTTCGAATCCGTCTTAAAAGCTGATCTGTTTAAAGGGGGCGCACAGCAATTAAAAACAACAACCTGTTAAATTGTGAACATGTCCCCTGTTTTATTGCTTTAATTTTAAAATTATATATTATGTTCACAAACAAACAAAAATCATTATTCGAAGTACCTGTAAAACCAGGACAGTCAAAATCAAGCAATGCATTTGTCAATGCAGGTTTAAAAAAATCAGCCAAAACTTTATCTGGTAATATGGCTTTGAAGTATTCAACGACAGGCAACCACTTTGTTGATCAATTTGGAAAATTAGGGGCATACAAATCCCCCCGGTCATTTAATGAAATATCTTCTGATACTCAGTTGCTATGGTCTTCAAACCCATTTATTACTGTTTGTTTTATATTTTTTATCCGTATTGTAACAAGGATTGTTACATTATTTACCGGAGAAAAAACATCAACAGTACAAAGGGGCGCAGGGCTGAAACATGAAGGCATTATGAGGATGATATGGTTACACATCAATCATTCTGAAACATTTTGGAAAAATATTAAGTTGTATATTTCTATATCTTCATGGAAAGATATATTCAAAATGTTACAATATGACCTTGAATATAATGGATGGGATGGGCGCGTTTTGAATTGGAATGAGTTTGGTAACCTTATATTGGCAGGGCTTGAAAATCCTAATACGGTGAATTTGGTCAAAAAATATTTGCCTCAAATACAGGCCAGGAGCAAATGTACTACATTGAATTCGCAGTCAGATACCATGATAGGCAAGTGGATATGTTCGTTATTGAGTATTAATTATAAAGAATACCGTAAATTAAAAACATCTGGCAAGGCGCATGAATGGCAAAAGTTAATTTCTAATAAATTGTTTGATAAAATAGATTTCAATTCAATACACGGCAGGGCATTAGCCCTTATTGTTTCATCAAAGTTCATATCAAACCATAAATTAGAAGATAAGTATGAATCATGGATAAAATCGCAGCCCGTTGCTAAGTTTACCGGATATGTACATGAATTGATGGCGAAAGTAACCCATAATATGAAAACGTATATGTCAGAAACAATCAATAAGCAATTTTATGGGTTAGTTGAAACAGGAAAGAAAAATGCCAAAACAGAATCAGGCATTATTATTGTTCGGGACACATCAGGCTCTATGACATCAACAGCAACAGGGACAAATGTTTCATGCTATAACATAGCTAAAGCGCTTGCATTATATTTTAGTGAATTTTTAACAGGTTATTTTGCGGATAGTTGGATAGAATTTAATACAAGTGCAAAAATGCATAAATGGGTTGGTAAATCTCCTGTCGAAAAATGGTTAAATGACAGGTCAGGCGTAATAGGGTCTACAAATTTTCAATCTGTTATACTCCTATTTGTCAATATAAAAAGACAGGGCGTTAATGAAAGTGAATTTCCTTCCGGGATAGTGTGCATTTCAGATGGTGAATTTAACCCATCCCAATTAGGTATAACAAATGTCCAGCAAGCATTGATTACATTAAAAGATGGGGGGTTTTCCGATGAATATATTAAAAATTTTAAGATAATACTCTGGAACCTACAATCAAATTATTATGGGCGTGGAACAGGTGAGAAATTTGAAACATATAGCAATGTTGATAATGTGTATTATTTCTCCGGTTACGATGGTTCTATAATATCGTTTTTAACAGGTGTTGATGGTAAAAGTGATAATATTAAGGAGCCTAAAAACGCAGAGGAACTATTTAATTTGGCTATGAATCAAGAAATAATGAATAGGATTCAAATTTAACTTAAAAGGGGATATGTCCCCTTTTTTTAATTGTATAATTATGGCAAAGAAAAACACAAGCATATCAATAGAAGAAGAAGTGCTGACACAAGCAGAAGAACAATGCAAAAAAGAGAAAAGGAGTTTTAGCAGCATGGTAGAACTTTTAGTGGAAAAATATCTTAACTACATAAATAACAAAAAATAATATGTGGATATTTGTAAAGGACACTGCTATAATGGCTACGGCGCAGAAGGAACAGACAGCAAAAAGAATAGCGATGAAGATAAAAGGAAAAGGGTATAAGGTAATCCATGCAGATGAAATACTTCCAGTTGAAGATGTTTGGGATTTGGATTTACGGTTGCAAATGAGCCATTTAAAACGAACTTAAATTGAAATAACGGTGGGTATATGGTGCGTGGCGTTCAATTACGCACTGAATTAGATACGAAGAACTGAACTAGTAATTTATTTTTTTGCGATGGCAAAATTAAATGGAATTGGATCTCACCAATCGGCTAATATGAAAAACGACGAATGGTTAACTCCTCCCGAATTAATTAAAAAATTAGGGCCTTTCGACTTGGATCCTTGCGCTCCAATTAATAGACCATGGGAAATGGCTAAAAAACATTTCACTATAAATGATAATGGTTTATTGCAACCTTGGAATGGTTTTGTTTGGTGTAATCCTCCATACGGATTAGAGGCGGCAAAATGGTTAGAAAAATTAGCCAATTATGGAAATGGAATTGCTTTGATATTTGCCAGGACTGAAACAGATATGTTTTTTAGGTGGGTTTGGAATAAGGCATCTTCATTACTATTTATTGAAGGTAGATTGTATTTTCATTACGTTGATGGATCCAAAGCAAAAGCAAATAGTGGGGCACCTTCTGTTTTGGTAGCTTATGGATCCGAAGCTACGGATAGGCTTAAAAACTCAGGAATTAACGGAATGCACATTTATCTTAACAGTTTTGAAAAAACTGAAGCGCGTGGGCAAAAAATAAATTACGGTCAATCTGTGATAAACTTTGAAACGGAGCACGGATAGCCATGCACTATATACCGTGTTATGTTGTCGTTTTAATGCAACATAACAGTTATATGTATTTATCAACAGATCAGGATACATAAAGTAATCCGGTTGTTAAATAAAATACAAGGCTTAAATAATAATTTGGAGCAACACAGTATAAGATATTCCCATGCCATAAAAGCAATGGAGGAATTAAAAGATTATATTGAATCCGTAACAACTAATAAATAGCTTACATCAAAAAATGAAAACACAACAAGAGTATCCAACAGACACAGGGCAAGGCTGCATAATATGGGCAATAGTATTTATATTGCTTGCGGTATGGGCTTTGTCAGCCAGTTCACAAACAACGTTTAACCCGGCAGAATGGGAGAAAGCCAACAGGCTTGAAAACACTCTTACACTGATACAGTATGGGTGTGTTGGCCTCTCATTTTATGGATTAGAAACACATGAAAGTTCATTGATATGGGCTGGTTTTTTGTTTTCCCTGTCAGTAGAACTGTTTAAGATTGATATTGAAAAACGCAATTTAAGGCTTTATTTTGAGCCAATGTATCAAGAAGCTGTAATCGCTATACCGATAAACAGAAAACACGTTAAACGTAACAAAAAGCATAAATATGAAGATAATTGACATAAAGAAGATAATTGAAAAATCAAAAGAATCAGGGGAATTGCCTGACAGGACATTGTCAGTGATAGAAAAGATGATTAATTCAGATGGAGCGATTGTACAGGCTATACAGGAAGGGTATAATGAAATGAAGGAAAGCGGGGTAATGGAACAAATAAACAATGAAATAGATGATTTTTATGAGCACAAAGAACAAATTTATGTAGAGATGGTAAAATGTGCTTTTCAGATATATATTGGACGTGGTAAAGATGAAATGATAAAATACTTAGATGACAATTTTGACATATATCCAATTAGTGACCGGGAGAAAAAAGAAAGGGGAGAACTTTTAAAGTTACAATTTAAAGCTAAATGACAGAAGTTTTATTTCATAGGATCAGGAAGGCGGAGGAAATGTTTGTCTTGCTAAAGGATAAAAGTTCTATATTAAAAGAATTGTATGAAAAGGAATTAGGCGATTTGTATAATGAATTAATGTTTGATCAAAAAATAAAGGAATTATGAAGTTGACACAACCAAAGGTATTTGACATTGTTTGGAAATTATCTGGGGGAAGATCATTTATATCCGGGCTCCCGCTTACACAATATTACTGTGGAAAGTTTCATTACAATATATTTGCCCATTGCCTTAGCAAATCCAAAACAAAATACCCTTTCTTTGAATTGTATATTGGAAACGTTTTTCCAATTACGCCCAGGGAGCATAAAATAATAGATCATGGACATGCAGGTCTCCTGGAAATGTATTCCAGAGAGATAAAAAATAAATATAATGGTAGATATGTTGTGGACTGGAACAAATGGGACGAAAAAGAATCTGAGTTAATTGAACTATACAACCAATTGTTCCCTAAAATGAAAAACGGGATAATATGGAAGTATTCAAATCAAGAAGTTATGGATGTGATTACTGAATTAAATAAAGGGTTTATTTGATATATCAAATGTATTTAAACAAAAAAAAGGGATACTGTAATAGTATCCCTTTTTATTTATCAAACAAATAGCTGTAATTATACCTTCCTATCTCGTCCAAGAATTGAATAATGCCTGTGATGATTGACAGTTCAACAGGATTGTAACATTTATGATGTTTTGTTTTCCAGTAGCTTTTCATACCGAATAACAACCTGCTTACATACAAAGCATAGTTGTTTTCTCGGTGTTGTTTCCATATTAATGGAGGGTATTTTAAAATCATAATGTACCCATCAAAAGAATACGGATAATGTTTCACTGGAAATAAACATTTACATGCAAACATAATTGGACATTTTGCTTCCAATAGTGTTTTCATTGCAGAATATTTTTTTTCAAAATTGATATCAAGGAGAAAATCCATAATATCCATTTCTGTTTTTACCTCTACCATTAACGTTTCTGTTACTGGTAGCCTGATCCCTCCGAATTCTTTCATAAGTGTTTTTTAATAAACGAAAACAATTCGTCTAAAGTAAACCGTTTAATAAAGATATTTGAACTATCAGATAGTTCTATCCTTATTGTACCAGATTCGTCTTCCTCGAAGACTATTTGTTTTGCACCTGATTTTAATTCTAACCAAAAACATGGTTTTCTATCTGTTATTTGACCTTTGTTGCTCCTTTGTGTCCTAATATGCATCGTTTTTGGCAATACCCTGCATTCGGGTGTTTTGCCTAAAATTTCATTATAAACTTTTGTCATAATACTGTTATTTTAGTTATGTAATTTGCTTTTGGCTCTGCTTTTGCAGATGTTACAATAACAAGCCTTTCGGTTGTTATCTTTCGTTTATGGTTACTTGCAATTGCAGTTATTTCCCTGTCTTGTTTATCAGAGTAAAAAACAGTACCGGGCTTTGCATTTGCAATTGCCCAGGCTTCGTATGTTATTATCTGTCCTTTTTTCATAATAATTCCAATTGTTTTGATTTTTGTTTAGAATGATATCTTTTATAAACGCAAGCTGCAATATATCCCTTGCAGCAGGACAAGAAGTTAAATTCCTTTCGTGGAATGTTCATGCCGGTAACAATAGCAATATATTTATCATTTATAAATACTATTGACCCAATTTTAAGGCCTGATTTATTGTCTATCAAGTCTATTCTATTGTTATATTTCTGTTCTGTGTACATAATAAAACAAAAAAAAACAGCCCGGTTCTACAAAATTATTGAATAACCTAAATAATCGGTTATGTTAATTTATCCGGACTGTATGTTTTTAATTTAATTCCATTACCGAATAACTGTCGCTCATCCTGACTACCTCGTTCTCCAACCATTCAACCATTTTAATGGCTTTTGGAAAACCAGAATCAATTGCATCGGCAACTATTTCAATTTTATTTTCAAGCTGGGAAAGAAATTCATTGTTCAAAATTGCCAATGCAACTATTTTAAAACGTTTTTCTAATGTTTTCATTTTTTATTTTCATTTAATGTTTCAATTTCATTCCTTAAATAATTTATCTCACGTTGCAAATCGTCAATGGCATCACGTAGGTTTATTTTTTCATTCTGAAAGAAATTTAAATCAGAATAACCAAACACACGGTTAAACTTAACAATATCATCTCTTCGTCCGGTTATTACACATTTATTGACATGTGATTTGTCTTCACCTATTATCTTTGCCGGTTCTTTTGAATAATCCATCTCGTTTTGATATTCCATTATATCAATAGACAATGGTTCATTATCAACAGCTATTGTTATTATGCCGTCATCATAAACAAAAATATTTTCATGTCCAACAACCGCAATCCTAACACCACATTCATGGTGTGATTTTTTAAATGATAAAATTTCGTATTTCATAACTTTCAATTTAATTGGTTAATAGCCCGCTAACCTCAACCGAATGAGCGTTTAATCTTGTTTCAAATAAAATTAGCGGAGAAAAAATTATTCATAATGCATATGATATAATGCATTATAATGTAATTGTTTTTCTGAATAAACAGTAAATCCTTCTTTCTCAAATTCTTTGATAAATTTATTTGCCTGTTTATTAGAGCGAAGGGGGCGAAATGAGTAGTTATTTCCTTTAATAGACTGTTTGCCTTTAGTTTTTAAATGACTAACAGGTATATATCTATTATACCACCACCCACCTTCTTCTGGACCACCGTACACACGTTCAATAGTGTAAGCTGTTAAATAAAATGATTGTGGTTTCATAATTATAGTATTAATAAATAATTGTGCATTGCCTCAATCGAATGATAACAACCCATGTTCCAGGTTGAACAATGCATGCAAATGCGCCATATCCTTTAGCCAGTTTAGCCATTAAATTATTGCTTCTTTCCATTGTCTCTCACAATAAGCGATTAACTTACTCTTTCTGTTCGAGCATATTCAGACTTAGTGACATTGCTTGTAATCGCAGCCAGTGACCTCTATACTTTCAGGCTTGTTTCACAGACATTCAAAGAACAATTATATGTAAATCCTCTACAAATGTAAAACCAATAAAATTAATCTCCAAATAATTTTGAAAAAAAATTCAAATAAAATTGAAAATAGTTTTGTAAGCCTTGATAGATAAGCAATACAGAAAGCATAAAAAAATACAATAATACAATATAAAAGAGAGAAAGGGAGGGAAGAAAGGGAAAGGACCAGGGAAATATAATTAAACAATCAAGGAAAAAGAAATTAAGCAAAGAACCCAGGAAAGAAACCAAATATTAAAACCTCGTTGAGTTAATTGTTATAATAAATAACAAATCTTGAAAGAAATAATAACAATTGCTATAAACAATAACATTTAAACATACAAAAAACGAACATGCAAAATAAGCCCATTTAAATGCGATTTAAAGAACTTAGACAAAAAACCACACTATCTATCCAAAATAAACAAGCAAATCAAATACAAGCCAAATAACATATAATCAAGAAAAAGAAAAAAGGAAGAAAAGGGAGGGGGGGGGAGAATAAAAAAATGAAAGGCAAACTATATTACAAACATAGTTACTAATAAACAAAATTATTTATTAATTTCTAAACGTGTTAATTATCAATATTATAAAAATTGTAACAATTCATATTAGTTTAGTAGGGATTAAATTAGATTATTTTTGTGTGTCCGTGTTAGAAATTATAGCAAAATATTGCAAGAAATTATTGCAATGTTCCGTTTTTAAGTGATAACAGCCTGTAAATAGAAGGTTTAGGAATGTTTAAATTTGTAGCAATGTAGTCTATTGTGTGCCTTTGTTTGCGTAATTTCATCACTTCTTTGATTGTTTTTTCTGTCCATTTGAAAGGAGGGCCAAGTTTTACACCCCTTGCTTTAGCCGCCTTTAAACCTGCTTTTGTGCGTTCAGATATTAAATTACGTTCAAACTCAGCAAATGCGGCAAATACTGTAAATATAAGTGTTCCCATTGCTGTTGTTGTATCAATATTATCTGTTACAGATATGAATTGAACGCCTTTATCCCTGAACATATTTATAATATTGATCAATTCTATTGTAGAACGTCCTAAACGATCTAATTTATATACCTTTACAATGTCACCGCATTTTACTCTGTTAAGTAGTTTATTAAGCTCAGGACGATCTTTATGTTTACTACTTATTTTCTCTTGATACACTATATCACAGCCTTTTAAACTGTTCAATTGTAAATCTAAATTTTGCATTTCCGTAGAAACACGCGCATATCCGTAAATCATATCATTATTTATTTATTGCAAATATATCATAAATTGTTAATATACAACGCTAATACATTAATAATTATACAATATATCTTCATTTATGATAATTTGAACCCTGCTATTAATATACTGATCAAGGATGATAAAGCCCTGTAAATGCCAATAAATAAAAGGAAAATTAATAATTGAAAAGACAGGGGGTGGGGTCGGTAAATCGGGTTTTCCTTTGAGATATAGCCCCCCGAAATAGTAGCATTAAACTCCCTCTTACCCATGTGAGTGTACGATACGTGTGTGTATAAGCTAACATGTTACTGGTAGATAATTACCGTATTTGTAATAATGTGATTGTTATATTAATTAGGTATTGATTATTGTAAAAAAGTATAGATAAAGTTTGGAAAATAGAAAAAATAGGTTTTAATTTGTATCAAAAACGAACCAAATGGTAGACAAGGACACCGGTAAGATAAACCGAATGGTTAAATTAGTAGAAATTAGGAAGCAACAAAAGCGGACGATATCGGATATTGCTTATGAGATAGGGGTGAACCCGGTAAGTTTATCGAGATATGAGAGGGGGATAAGGGAGGTTCCTTATAGTGTATATTTGAAGTATGCTGGGGTATTGGGATATGAAGTAAGGGAGATATTAAAATAATAAATAAACGATTATGAAAACTGATTTGCAAAATAACCTTATTGAATTGACAAAAAAAGAGATAACAGATTGTGAGAAAAAGTTATATGCCTTAAATCGATTATTATCGTTGTACACAAACGATTATTTAAAGGTTGATAATATCGTTAAGCGCTCAAATGCAGGAAGAAAGGCCAAATATGATTTTAGGGGCATGAAAGTTGGGGACAGGATTGTTTTAAGCAACAGTTACAGCCGGTATGATCATGCGAAATATGGAAATTATGCACGTAATTTTGCAAGAAAAAGCCCTGATTGTAAGCATTATAAATTTAGCACGATAAGGGAAGGTGATAAAATTATAACAATAAGGATTGCTTAGCGTAATTGAAATAATTAAAAAACAAAATAACATGAATAAAATGGCAATAACAGAGAAGTTAAAACAGGCTATTACAGAGACGGTAAGGGAGATGTACTTATATCATTAATAAAATAAATTATGGAAAACTGGAAAGTATTGCCATTGTATGAGCCATATGCCACATTAGTAGTTCATGGTATTAAAAAAATAGAGACAAGGCCGTCAGCGACATCATGGGTTTATAAAAAAGATATTTATGGGAATGTTGTCAGTGGCAATTACCTGATATATTCTGCAAAGAAATGGGCAAGCGTACAGGAAAGGATATGTTACAGTGATTATTTTGCTGATGCTTTGCTTAAGTTGGGTATAATTGAGAAAAAAAGCACAGGATTGAGGTTAAACAAGGGGATGTTTAATTTTGGCAACATAATAGGGGCAGTTAATGTAATTGAATGTAAAAAAATACACATTACTGATGGTCCGTTAAAATTAAACCCGCATTATTTTAACGGGCTTGACGAAAATAATAAAGTAAGCATTACTTACATCCATGAGCCAGAACTTTCATTTGGAGATTATCGGGGAGGAAGGTATGCATGGCTGCTGCAAAACGCAAGGATACTTGAAAAACCAATCCCTTACAAAGCACAACAGGGATATTATCAGAATTATCATGGTGATGTTTCGCAGTTAATATTTAAATAAAAATGGAGGATTACCTTATATTACAAAAAGAAGCTGAATATTATTATAGGCAATACCGTGATGAAATACGTAAAAACGGTAGGAACGACATATCTGATGATTGGCATGACAAATACCATTATAGTAAAGTAAAAATGGGTTATATTAAAATTATGAATAATTTAGTATTTGAACTGTTATGAAAGAGAAGTCATTTAATGAAAACCTGACAGAACTGCAATGTGAGGATTGTGGTAGGTGGATATGGGAGAACGACCCGTATTATTTAATTGACGGTGATAAAATAGTATGCACTAATTGTGCGATGGATTATAAATAGAATCAATCAATTGATCTTATATTTAGAAAACAATTAAAATAAAGAAAATTATGTGGAAATATGTTGTAACGTGGTGTATTGCATACACATCAATAACAAGCCCCCCTCCTTCTTATGACCAATGGGGCAGAATGTTAAACAATAATAGTTTAGTTTTGAATACTGAAATAAATTATGATTGTAATAATAAGAAAGCATTTTATGATCATGATAGTGCGTATTTATTTTATCAAGAAACATTAAATGAAATTGATCGTAATCCTGGATTTCCGAATTTGTTTATTTACTCAGATTATGATGGAATAATAAGTAGTTGTAAAATTGATAGTGAATATGTAGACACGTCACTATATGGTGTGTTAATGGGAAACGATTCATTGTTTCTATCTATATTATGGGACACATTATCTTTCTATTCATTACGCATCGATATACAACCGGACACATTAAAAGCAGAAATATTGATATCATGCAAGCCTGTTGTTTGTGTTATAGACGGGTACATTATTGATGGATGGGACGGATATGTGTTTTATGACGAAAACTGGAATGAAATAGAGGAATATAAAATTTGGGATTATAAAATAAATTATGAGGTCAAATGACTGGTATAATAAACATCGTTGGAGGTTAAAGCATGGATATGCTGAAACGGATAATTATTTAATAGCTGAATTAATTGACACGCAATGGAGTGAAAGGTTTGAACATCTGATGAGAAACAGGCTTGTAATGGGCGCACTTAGATACAGTCGTTTGTTGGGCAGTAATGAACCGAACAGGACAGGCTTAAAGTGGGTAGAATCTGCTATTAAAAGGCTAAACAACTACATGATAAGCGGTAACACAGAAAACCTTGTAGATGCAGCAAACCTATGCCTTTTAGAATTTGAAAAAGGAATACACTATAAAAAACATTTCTTGAGCATAGACGATGGAGATCATGTTGAAGTTGTACAAATAATGTAGTTCAATAAATATTATTTATATGATAGACATTTCACAAAAATTAATCGAGACAACTATTAAAAATAGCTATTTTGAAAAGAAAAGGGACTATGTTTCAATGTCAAACGCATCCCTTTCAGTTGATGAACTGATAAGCCAATATTTTAATGGATTTGAATATTCTGAAAATATAGCTTTAAAATGTTATAAAGGTTATCAAATGGAATCAGACCTAAGGACCAGGATAATGTCATGTTTCCATGAAGAATGCCTGTTGGGATATGAACTTAAGGCATTTGACGGGATTGTCAAGGGCCATCCAGATTTATGGATATTCAATATGCCAGGTGACATAAAAAGTGTCCTTATGGATGAATGGATGCCGAAAAACGGTAAATTGCCCAAAAAAGTATACTGGCAGATGCAAGCATACATGCTTTTTTCTAATAGGAATCAATCAGTTGTTGTTTATGAATCAAGGGAAACTGGTTTGATAAATCATTTTTATCTGCGTGAGAACAAAATCGTACAGAAGGAAATATATGATAAATTTGAAACAGTAGTAAAAACAATAAAAAACAATAACCAATGAACAAAGCAATTTTAGTAGGAAGGGTAGGTACAGACCCGGATGTTAGATACCTGCAAAACGACAACATGGTGGCCAATTTTTCGCTTGCCACATCAGAAACGAAAAAAGACGCATCAGGGACAAAGTATCAGGAAACCGACTGGCATAAAATTGTCTTATGGAAACATCTGGCAAAACTGGCAGAGCAGTTTGTCCATAAAGGTGATTTGATAAGCATAACCGGAATGATCAAATACAGGTCATATGAAGGAAAAGACGGTATAAAAAAATACACGACAGAGATAGTGGCCAACGAACTGGAATTCCTTGGGAAGTCAAAAGAAAATGGAGGTTCAAAAGAGACAAAACCACAGATATCGCCTGAGAACGAATATGCCTCCGGGTATAACACTGGTAAAAAAGATGATTATATTGATGATGGAGATGATCTACCTTTTAATTAAGGGTTTAGCGTAATCCCGTAAAAACAAAACGCTACCATTTTAAATTACCGTTTTAAATTGTTTTATTTGCAATAAAAAATCATGAAGATATGTTTTAAATGCAATGAGTTAAAGCCGTTATCTGAATATTATGTTCATAAACAAATGAGTGATGGCCATTTGAATAAATGTAAAGAATGTACTAAAAAAGATGCTGATAAGAGAGAGAAGGAGTTAAGAAAAAATCCAGAATGGGTTAAATGTGAAAAAACAAGGTCAAGAGAAAAGTATCATCGTTTAAATTACAAAGAAAAACATAAACCAAATAAGGCATATAAAAGACAGGTTATAGATTGTTACAAAAATAAATATCCAGAAAAATATAAAGCACATATAAAAAGCCAAAGGATTAAAACCCCAGATGGAAAAGAAAAACATCATTGGTCTTATAATGATAATCACTTGACTGATATAATTTATTTAACCAACATTGAGCATAATAAAGCTCATAGGTATATGATATATGACCAAGAACGAAAAATGTATAGAAAATTAGATGGTGTTTTGTTAGACACAAAAGAAAAACATATTTATTATATAAATAATTTACCAGATGATTAAATAGTTTATTAACAACTTTATTAACAAATTAAATTAAAATTTATGAAACGTGAACAAATCACAATCTTAGGATGCAAAGTAGGAAAAAGCATAAGCATGACTTACTTCCACATTGCAGAAAGCAAAAACTACACAGTAGAAAACGATGAAACGCCACACCCGGATTTAATGAAAGCGCTACATGCGTTTAACGTTGACCTGGCCGAATCGTTCCATGTGTCCGGTAACGATGTTGACAATTATAAAGCCACTGGTTTTATAATACATGAAAAGAAAGGAAATTTCTATGTTACAATAACTGGAAAAGTTGTCACTGCGCACGAAGCGACTGTTGGCATATCGTCTGGACAGATACCGTACAATGCCAATGGGGACATTATGAACAATGAAATGGAAGAAAAGCTGCTTGATATGAGGGAAGCCTTGTTCCAATACATGTTTGAAGGTGTTGGTGCGCAACAAAAAATTCCTTTCTAAGAAGAAAAAAAAGAAAAAACTAAAAAATAACTTGACTTATATGTAACAATTATCGTAAATTTACGTTGTTATATGTATGGATTTTTTTTCATGGTTTAGTTAGTAGCAGGTTTTTTAAAGTTATCAGTATTTAATTAAGGGTCTGGGGCGGTAACAAAATTACCGCCCCCTTCTTTTTTGCAAAAAATTGATTATATTTGAATTATAATGTTCGTTGATATTAAATAGAAAGTATGTTTGGACGAGGGTTCGATTCCCTCCGGCTCCACCATGCCATTTAAGATGATGCTGGGTAGCGCCCAGATGATTTTAGGAGATTTCGGGGAAGCCTAAAAGAGAACAACAAAAATAGACGAGGGGGCAAAAAAATGCGTTTTACCTCATCTGCCCGTCCAGGGGCCGACATGGTTTTGACAGCGTATAAGTATGTTTGAAGTAGAACATTATAGCCTATAAACGGCAAAACAATTGAAATGTTTAACCAACAGCTTAGAGCAGTGGGTTAACAAGTCCTCCGGGGAACTAAATCCCCGGTTTTTTTGTATATGCCCATTGTTGCATATTTCAAATTATCTGTTTATATTTGCGCTTCTTCCATTTCAAAGAACATGACAGTAAATCCTTAAAACAGCTTCCGCCAGGGGGCTGTTTTTTTTATAAAAAATTTATATATTTGCAATAATTGTCATATATTTGCATGACCACAAAACAATATGAAAGTAGAATATATTACACATCAAGATATTTGCGGAGCTGATTGCTCCCTTGATAGTCGTTCTCTATTAGTGTTTTGTGGTCAAAAATACAAAATAGGGAGCTTTCACCCCGCAACTTCCAAAACTGATTTCATCGAGTTTAAAACAAAAGTGGGAGGCTGGTATTTAGGCCAGTCTATGTCGAAATTATCATCAACAAAACAATTTAAAATTAAGTGCTGGCAATGTCCTAAACTGACAACCAGTGACCTGAACTATGTTTTGTTGATAGGTCAAAATATTATAAATAGAAGTATTTATAATTACGTAGGAATAGCGTAGGGATACCGATTGATAATAATTCGACTTGTTTGATATCTTAAATGAATGAATAAATAATTAAATTTATAAGTTCAGGGATATAAAGACTTTATTTATATATAATTAAAAAATAATTAAAAAAATGGAAGAAAATAACATTTTTAACAGAATTATCTTAATCATTAAAAACATTAAAGCGTATAAGTATTGGAAAGCAAAAAGAAAAGGAAAAAAGTTCTGTGAACATGAAAGGGGTTGTGGATATTATTTGACGCTTGGATTACTTGGTCATAATGTAAAAGGCCAAAAATGGGAAACGGAAATGCAAAGCGGTAAAACAGGCATATATGAATTGGTAGGTTATGAAAGTTTCGGAGACCCTCATGATATGGTAAAGAAAAGCTGGTGGAATTTTATAGGTTATAAAGGGATTAAACCAATAAAAGAATGTAGTTTTAATGAATTTTTATCTATTTACTGCAAAAAATAATCAGAGTGCTTTGGTATGTGCTTTGCCATTATTTACCAAAGCATTTTAAAAATAAAAAAACGAAAAAAAATGAATCAAAAAACAGAAACACAAGTAATTAACAAAAATGCTTTGCCAGTTGCTTTGGTAAAAAATACCAAAGCATTTTTACAAAAAAAATATTAGTGCTTTGGTAAAAAATACCAGGGCAAAACATAAAAACTAAAATATGGAAAACAATGGAAAGAGAAATTAAATTCCGTGCATGGGACAATAAAAACAAAAAATGGTTATTGGGATATGAATATCCAAACCTGAGAGGTTTTTCTTTAACTGGTGAATGTGTAATGCTTGGTGAATGGGCAAGTGTATTTGAAATGTTCCTGTTTGAGAAAAACGGCTTAAAATGGGATGATTTAAAGATTATGCAATATACTGGATTGAAAGATAAAAATGAAAAAGAAACATATGAAGGCGACATAGTAAAAACAGGATATGGTGTTGGATCGGTTATTTTCGTAAATAGCTGTTTTATGATACAATGGTTAGATGATAAAGAATCATACGTTGAATTATTGATATCAAGGAAATTTCCACATGTAAGAAAAGATGATGATATGTTTGAGGTTATTGGAAATATTTACGAAAACAATGAATTATTAAAATGACAACATTTGTAGTACCGATAGCATATAAAAAAATAATTATTAAAATTATATGTTATATCATAATAAATTTATAATATTGTACAGTAAACAAATAAAAAAACACATGAACTACACGCCAAACGAAAAAAAAGTATATAATATACCATCTATGTTTAAATTATATTGAATTTATGTCAAATGAAACAGACATAAAAATAATATCGACCAAAATAACAAACATGGCGTTTACTAATGTAGGTTATTGTGAATTAAGGCAATTTATAATAAATTCAATAACAGAAATAGCTGTTGCATCATATAACAAAGGGTCTAAAGACAAACAAGAAACAATCACAAAGATAAAAGAAGCGCAGGATAGGATTATTAAGAATAAATTTAAAAAGATACTTAATGGATATATGTGACAAAAAAAATGCCCAAGTAATGGGCATTAGTTTTTTAGCGGCAATGGTTTTTTTAATCATCCAATGCTTCAATAGTTTCTACTGTTGCTGTAACCCAGCATTTGATCATAGTTCCGTGTTCGCCTGCCCCATATCCGGTACGAACCCAAATCTCAGAATTGACCAATCCATCAGAAACACCATCTTTATCGCAAACAGATGGAAAAGCAAGCATTCCAACAGTGTCAAAAGCCATAGTAACAGAATCATAATCTACCGGTTTTCCGGCGCCAGACCCTTTCCTTATTCGTCTGACTACAAAATTTTCTAATGCCATGATATTATAAATTTTAAAAAAGTTAATAATTGTAACAAAAATATAGTAAAAAAATGAGAAAAATCAAAAACATCCTTCTCTACATAGACAGTGAGAAAAGCGTGTGCAATTATTGGCGAGGTACAGGTGTGTTCAACGAACTGGAAAGGGACGGCCATGTAAAGACAAAAATATCAGATTGGAAAGAATCGTTGATAACATTAAGGAAACATGACATTGCGTATTTTCAAAGACCGATGTTTGGCCATTGCTTGCAACAGGTATTGATGGCGAAAGACTGCGGATTGAAGGTATGGGTAGACCTTGACGATTGGATGTCGTTACCTGACAACCACCCGGCAAAAAAGACTTACGATTCCAATTTTGACCTAAAAGCATTTAAGACTATAATGATGGCGGCAGACATAGTGTCTGTAACAAACGATAAAATGAAGGAATCATATTTAAGGTTCAATACCAATATAGTTGTAATACCAAATGCAATAAACGACAGGTTGTTCAAGCAAAGGCCGCAATCAACAAATAAAGTTTTGTTATGGAGGGGGGGGGTGAACCATATTAACGACATAAGGACAGAAACAGAATCAATAAAATACATCCTTGAAACGCATAACGACTGGAATTTTGTAACTATTGGAGAAAGGCTGCCAGAATATGACAGGGTAAAGAACCATCAACATATTGGCAGGTTAAGTATGCATGATTATTTTGGTTTTATGTTACAATTAAACCCGGCCATTGTAATCGCCCCACTTGAAGAAAACAAGTTCAATATGTTAAAAAGCAATATCGTTTGGCAAGAAGCAACTATTTCTGGTGCAGTATGTGTCACACCTGAATTTTCATCTTGTTGTGATGGTATTAAATATTGCTATTCTATCAGGGACGAACTTGATAGGATAATGAAAAACAGAAGGCTGATATATGAAAACTTTAAATCTTCCGTTGTGTCATTGAGAAAAAACTATTATTTGTCCAATATTAACAAACTTAGATTAAAAATAATAAAGTCGCTATGATAAAATACGAAGATCAAGTAGAACTTGTAAGGCCGTGGTGGAACCATAAAAAGTTCCATGAGGACAAATTGAAAGATGTCACGGTCCTTATATGCCAAAGGAAAACGAAAGAATTAATAACCTTGTGCCTTGAGAGCCTTTTGAATTTTTACCATGACATAAACGTTTTAGTGGTGGACGGTGATAGTCAAGACGATTCTTTATTGTATCTAAAGTTTAAAGCTGCGATGTACCCGAACGTGAAGGTATGGGAGAGGAAAGGGATAAACTCTCATGGGGTAACTATGGACGAAGCTATAAAACAACACATAAAAACAAAATATGTCCTTTTGATGGATTCAGATGTCATTACAATCCGGGGCGGATGGATAGAAGAAATGTTGGCAAGCATGAAAATGGGGGCATATGCGACTGGGGCACTGATGCTGGTCACACGATCGAATTATGCCATTGGACTTCCAAAAGACGAGGACGATGTTTTAAGGTATGTCCACCCGTCAACAGGTATGTATGACGTTGAACAGTACAAAAAAATGGAACCATTTGCAGATCATGGTGCTCCTTGCGTTTTTAACATGTTGGATGCAGAGAAAAAAAACCTTATTGTCGATTATTATCCAATTGACAGGTATGTCGCCCATTTGAGCGGAGCAAGCTGGTGTGTCCCGAAACCAATATGGCCACATGGGTTCAATGTTAGGCCGGTCTATTTCATGACAATAATACCATACGGGACAGAGCAAATGTACGAATCATTATATTGTCAGAAATATCAATGGTTTGATATTGTATTTGAAGGCGTATATGTTAAGGAACATATTATAATGCACCAATTTGGGGAAAGGAACGTAGGAAATTCAAATTATCAAAACAGGATGCTTGTAAATGGCGAATATGTTTGTGAAATAAATGAATGCGTCTCTGCGACATTTGAAGAAAAATTTATAAATTACATTATAGAGAACGGGGCTGTTGATGAATTGGAAATAGATAATATTAAAATTGTAAAACGCAATAAATGGCAACAGGAGAACGCATTGAGATAAACATATTTTGGCACATACTATTGAAAAACCATGCCATTGAAATAATCCGGGAACAATTACGCTGCATGAAAGAAAGCGGGCTTTTCGACAGGGCAAACAATATATTTATTGGGCTTATAGTTGTGGATTTTACTTTATTAAAAGAATTTCAATTAATAATTTCATCAATAAAAACAAATATTGTTGCGGAAAGCGTAAATGAACTGGATTATGAATTTTTAACACTTGATTATGTTTATGAAAAATGTTGCAAAGAGAACCCATTTTATGGTCTTTACATACACACTAAGGGGGTAAGTTATCCCGGAAATGAGGGAGGGAAATTTTGGCTTGATTATATGAACCATTATAACATTACAAGATGGAAAGAAGCGGTTGACAAATTGGACAAAGGATATGATTTATTTGGCGTAAATATGTTGACAGAAAATAATATCCCAGCAAATAGAAGGCATTATTCAGGAAATTTTTTTTGGTTTTGGTCTGATTATATATCAACGCTTACAGATCCTAAATTACTTGACAGGAGAAACAGGGGAGAAGCAGAGATGTGGGCATGTTCCAATTATCCCATAGCGGCTACCGGATGCCAGGTATTTGTTGATTATAACACAAAAGGAAAATTTGAACCATTTAAAATAAATAGCAACATATGAACTACGTACATTCGCTTTGTTGGAACCTTCCCTGGGAAGTAAAAGAAGCCACAAAATCGTTATATGAACTAAACGACAAAAAAGATTTTGTCCATATAATCGTTGATTTGGGTTTTCCGTTGATTAAAGATGTGGTTCCAAAAGATATTGAAGAAACAAAAAAACAACAATCACAATTATTGCAAGGAATAGCAAAGCAATTTGGTTCTGTCTATTTGCAATTGCCAAACGTTGGAGTTTCACAAAACTGGACCGCTGTCTATGAATGGTTAGTGGCATATCATGGTTTTACTGAAAAGGACAACCTTATCTGTGCAGACCCTGACGAAAGGCCAAGGCCCAGGAATTGGGTACAGGCCATTGGTGATGTTTTGAGATCAGAAGAAAAATACGGATGGGTTTCATTGTCGCTCCCAGAACATTTTCCGATATTGAACAAGTCAAATACCATAGAAAAAAAAATATCCGGCCATAGGGTATGGGAAATAATAGGTAACCTTAATTGGGCGCAAGGTGGGTTTTCAGGAAAATTCCTGTCAGAAGAAGGGGGCATACCATACCTGGAAGAAATGCCTATTTATGGAGGCATTGAACATGCATCATTGATTGTGATGAAAGAATTAGGGTACAAATGGTGCATGTTGCCTGATTATATTGTAGACCACACCGATTATGAAAAAGGGACAGAAGGAGCTTCAAGATTGTTAAGGGAATGGAAAAATGATATAATCTTTAATTTAAAACAACAAATAACATTTGAAGAATGGCTAAAAAGGTTTTAGTTCTTGGTGCTGCTGGGTTTATAGGTAGCAATATTGCTAAATCGTTAAATGAAAACGGATATGTTGTTGCCGGTGTTGACAACATGAGTTTTGGAAGCGAGAAAAACGTACCTGATATTGTTTTTGGCCGTCAATGTATATCAACATTGGAAAAAGATTTGTTAAATACATTTGATGTAATAGTATCTTCTTATTGTTCAAACATAATATATGCAATGGACAATATGGTTGAGACATATATCAATAATATTGTAAATGGTATAAAATGTTTTTCAAAATTCAATGGAAAAATAATATATCTTAGTACATCGTCTGTTTATGGAAATCAAAAAGAATATCCTACAAAAGAAGATGCTGAGATAAATTTACACGGGGCATACGCTATCTCGAAACATGTTATGGAACAATATCTAAAGCAGAGGGGAAACTTCACCACGCTTAGGCTGTCAAATGTATATGGCTATAACCATAGGCCTGAAAACCCTTATTGTGGTGTAATAAACAAGTTTATATATAATAAATTGACAAATAATGTCAATAAAATATCAGGTGGATATAGTTCATCAAGGGACTATACGTTTGTTACCGATGTTGTAAATGCTTTAATAAAATGCATTCAATTACCAGCATTTAATCAAGAGATCAATATTGGGACATCGACAGAAACAACTATCTTTGAATTGGCAAAGATGATAGGCGGTGACTATGAGGTTATTAAAAAAAGAGAGATTGATGTGATAGAAAGAAGGTGTTTGGATATAAGCAAGGCTAAAAAACTTCTTGGATGGGAACCAAAGGTATGTTTGGAAGAAGGCTTGAAATTGACAGAACAATGGATCAAAGAAAACTATGTTAAATAATTTACGCAACATACACGCATACGTGAAACCGGAAGGTTTTGTCCTTTTGCCGGACGAATCTTTTATTTTAGACAAAGCAACAAACAGGAACCAAAAAAGGCTGTTAATGAAATATGTCAGGAAAATTCATGCCAATATAGCAGAATTAGAAAACTATTTCTACGACAGCCTTTTTATTGACGAAAAAGGATACAATGAAGCGTATACGGAATGTCTTGATAAGTACCATGAAATATGTGAGCGGTTCAGGTGGGTCCGTGGAATAAATATGGATGAATATTATTTTGTTAAACTATTTAAACCATTGGAAAATGAAGCCGATTGTATTTGACAACGAAATGACCACTCATAATATAGTGTCTTTAATGGAATCAATACATGATTCAATTAGTAAGGAAAAAATCATTTTATATTTTAGCGGGCACGGAATAAATATATCAGGGGAGAAGATGTTGATAAACTTTATAAATAATTTGGATTTAAACAATGTTCAAATAGAAATAATTGCATTTAACCATTTGTTTGAAAGTGCATTTAATGTTTTTTTTAAATGTTGTCCGCAAAAGTCAATTTTAAAGACTGTAATAGGTATGATAAGGTTGCCGCAAGACCCTGCCGCTTTAAAAGAAATTAGGGTTGAAAACAGGTTTTTATACGATGTGGCAAAAAAAGATAATGAAACATTTTTAAAATGGATAAGCCCTGTAAATTTTACAGAAAGGGAAGCAAGAAAGATAAAGTCTGGAAAACAATTAATGTTGGACAACAACAGGCTTATGACAATATTACACGGATATTATAACATATTATCAGAACCGGTGTAAACTACCCACCCACAGCTAACGCTGATGGGATGGGCTTTAAACAATAAACAAGATGCGTATTACAACACAAAATACTCTGTTTTTCAGGCTGGCTTACAACACAGCCCCATGCGGCAATATTCTTAGCAGCGTTATGATCTGCATCAGAAATATTACCACAATTTTCACATCTAAAGTGTTTGCCATTTCTTTTGCCAATATGCAAACATTCGCTACACGTTTGAGAAGTGTAAGCTGGCGGAATAGCGAACAACTTAATCCCATTAAGTTTAGCATTATATTCCAAAAACTGACGAAGTTGGTAAAAACTCCAACGGTTCAATTCGGTTTTAAGTGCTTTGCTTTTTGGCTTTGCTGTTTTGCGTATGCCTCTCAAATCTTCAATAGCTATGCCTTTATTTTCTTTTTTGGCTTTAGCTACTATTTGTTTACTTATTGTGTGGTTGTTTATGGTAACAAACCTTCGTTCTCTGCCACTCAACCGTTTCAGCAGCTTGCGGCTGCTTCTTGTGCCTTTAGCCTGAACGCTGGCTCTCACTTTAGAATATTTTTTACGAAGTTTTTTAAGTTGTTCAGAATTATAGTTAGTTCCATCACTCAATGTAACGATATCCGATTGCCCAAAATCGCAACCAATAAATTCTTCTACATCCTCAACATCTTCTTCGGGAACGTCAACTGTTTGAAAAAGGTAAAACTTGCCTTTCTTGTAAACCAAATCGGCTTCTCCTTTAATGTAAGGAATGTAGCTTGGATTATGGCAAACAAAGTCAATCTTTTGCCTACCACCAATACACCACAAAGAAACCACATTGTTAGGCTTGTAGGTCATTATCCTACTGTCATAAGCAATACTTCCAAGTGGCTTGAAGGTGCGTTTGGTTTTCTTGTCCAACTTATAAGCATCAGCAACTTTAGCTATTTGCCTAATAAGTATTTGGGAAGAAAGTTGAAATGTAGCTTTATACGAATGGTAAACTCGGTGGTGAAGTTTAAAGTTATTGAAAATCTTTTCTTGCCAAGCCACATCAGAAATAGCATTGCAAACAGCATTAGCTTCCTTCATTGTTTCGAGAAGCAAGTCAGCCTGCTGGTCAGTAGGCAAAAGTTTTATTTTCAACGTCAACTTCATGCCATGAATATACAAAATATTTCTGATATAAGAAAATTGTTTAACTTTGGTAATGCGAAAGCAGGCGCATTCCTCCCATCGGCACTTCGTGACCAATGGGTTTCCTGCGCTTAGATTTTATGAAAGACGAGATAGAATATATAAGGTTATCGAGAGAAGAACTGGAAAAAATAAAACTTGTTCCTGGAAACAATAAGGTATTGCTGAAAAAACTTACCAATAATCAAAACCAAAGGACAAAAAGCGGTATATGGATAGCGCCAAAACCATTGATACAAAATGTTATTGACCATATAGACAGGGTATTCGAAGTTGTACAGGCTCCTGTTAAATTAAGATATGAACCAGCACATATGAGGGGATGGGTAGATAAATGGCACAAATATTTCTGGACGCCTCCTTGGAAAGCACAGATAGAAATACAAAAGGGTGACATAGTAATTTCTGCTAAAATACAGATACCAAAAAGCGTTCATGTAAAATGTGAAGATGAAATATATTTATTTCTGGACTACCATGAACTTTATTTGGCATTTAGGCCGGGAGACGGTGAAAAGGAAATAATGGGAAGGAGCATAAAAGAGATAATACCTTTAAATGGATTTGTAGTTTGTAAAACGATAAAAGATTGTTTACATTCTAAAGTAATATGGTTGCCAAAAAATCCCAATGATAAAATAAAAAGAGGCGAAGTGGTGCTTGTTGGAAAACCAAACTTAGTATATTCAAATAAGTCAGATACAGATGAAGGGTTTGAGAATTTAAAACCAGGAATGATTATTATGAAAAAAAGCACGCTTGTGCACCGGGACTTGGAAAATGTAATGCACGCTGTATTTGATGGCGACAATGAACACTTTGTAATTCAACGGAAAGATATAATACATGCTGAATAATGGGAAAAGTAAACTTAGATAGTATAAACACAGAAAAATTTTATTTTAATCCAAAGAAACCTGATTTTGTCAGGGAATCATTTAAATATAAAGAATTTGATTTGAAAGATTTTCCAGAACTCAGGGAAAACTTATTAACATACATAATTGTTTTGTACGACAAAGAATCACCTATAAGGAAGGACAAAGACGCCCAATTTGTACAAAAGAAAAGACATGCCGCTGAAATATCGGGATTAATGGACAGGGGCAAGATAATAGAAAAAGTGGTTGATGTCCTTTTGGGGGCAAATGACCAGTTCAATAAAGCAATGGCCAAGTACCTCACATTTCAGCATAGCCTCGAACTGACAAGGGTTGCTATATTGGAACTTGCACAAGAGAAGGCTATTATAAACACCATGAGGGACGGTGACGCAAAGTCAATAGATTTGGCCATGAGGACAACAAAAGACCTTGAATCTGCTTTGAACGAAGTATCTGGTGGAAGCGAATGGTATAAGATGCGGGAAGCGATACAGGAAGAAGCGTCAAAGATGATTGACGGGATAAGGGTTGAAGACCATGTTGAGATACACGAGAAAGGAGAACTTGAAAGCCCTTATCCAAATTATAAACAAAAAGACGTCAAATTTATATCACACAGAAAACCGGAATAGTGACAAATCAAAAGTAGTCATGAAAAAAATATAAATTTGTAGCTCATAAACAGGGATTATGAGCATATTGAATAAAGTACCAGAGAGAATTGATTATAAAGACTACTTGCCAGCAGATAAATACGTAGGAATAAACGAGGACGATTCAGTCCTGACACCAATATACCTATCACTTCCAGAACCTCCAAAATTACAATATATTGACGGATACGGTAAAAACCCATTAGAACAAAAATGGAAACGCCTTGAAACACCAAAAAGACTTGAACAACTTGAAATAAAAGCAATAGAACAATTGACAGAAGAACAGCGTGTAAACAAACACGAGACTGTAACTGCATTTAAAATACAAGAACGTTTTTGGGAACTGCTGTATGCGCAAAAAGAACATTATGAAGAAGAAATTAAATTCATTAAAAGAATACATTATTATTTACGGTACGGTTATTGGTGTTTTATAAAAGGAAAACCTACATGGATACCACCGTTTTATTTTTTCTTTTTACAGTATTGTTTTATGCCGGAAGAAGAAATCCATTATCCTGAATTTAGGGATGCCCATAGAAAATCTGAAATATTTGAACATTATTCATATACGACCAAAGAGACGTTTGTAAATATAGACAAAGATGGGAAAGCTGTCCCTGACGAATTTGGTGATTTGTATATGCAGGAGATGAACGACCGTGTATCATATGGTGACCAAGAATCAAAAAGAAGAAGGTTTGGGGTGTCTATGAGAAGCATATGCAAATTGTTTGTAATAGCAATTACAGGTAAAGGGAGAAAATGTATAATAACATCATTTACCCCGGAGGAAGCAAAAGAGAAATTATGGGACCCGATAGTTATTCCAATATGGCAAAACCTACCGTTATTCCTAAAACCTGTCAACAACATGACAGACAATCCTGAATACTCATTAGTCTTTAATAAGCCGAGAAATTCGTTTACAAAAAAATTTCTAAATAGCCGCATAATAATGGCTGAAAACTCAAAACTGACAGCAAGTGATGGTGGCAAATCACATGGCAGGCTTGATGATGAGCAAGGAAAAATAAAAATTGTAAACACAGAAAAAAGATGGGACATAAATAAACTTACCATGTCGCAAGGTGCAAGGATATTTGGGTACGCCAAACACCCTTCTACTGTTGAAGAATTAAACGAGGGAGGAAGGGAATTTCAGAAAATGTGGGAATATTCTAATTTTTATATAAGAAAACCGAATGGACAGACATTCTCTGGGTTGTTTAGACAGTTTTGGAAAGCATGGGACGGGTATGATGGATTTATAGACCCTTGGGGGTATTCAGTAATAGAAACGCCTACAAAAGAACAATTGCAATATGCCCCAAAAAGCGCAACATATAAATCAAAGAAAATAGGGGCGAAACAGTATATAATTGAAAACAGGGAAATACTAAAAGCTAAAGGAGATCAGGATTCCTTAGATAAATATAGGGAGACTATACGAAAAGAGCCAATTGATTCCACGGAATGTTTTATGGGTTCCAGTGGAAGTATAGGGTTTGACATACAGATATTGGACGCAAGGATAAAAGAACTTGAATCTATGAAAAAGCAAACCGTTTCTGGTAATTTTAGGTGGGTTGCGGAAAGATTTGGCAGGGTAGAATGGGATCCGTCAGAAAACGGCAAATTTGAAAAGTCATTTGATTTGAACCCAAACGAAACAAATAGGAGATTGCCAGGGGAAACATATTCTGTAATACAAGGAAAAATGATACCTTCATGGAGGCCTGAGCATCCAAATAAGTTTATTATAGGAGTAGACCCTATTGAATATACCAACAAGTCAGAGGCTAAATTACTTGACAAAAAAATAAGGCAAAGTGATTTTGCGTTAGCGTTAAAAATAAGAAAATTAAAAACAGACATCGATCTTGATAAAAGAAAATGGGAGGGGTGTCTTGCTGGGTTGACGTATAGGTATAGGACTGAATCAATAGATGAAATGTGCGAAGACGTTTTAATGGCAGCTATATGGTCTGAATCTCTTATATTTTTTGAACGAAACAAAGGAACAACACTTTGGAGAAACATAATTGAATGGGGGTTTGCCGGGTATCTTGGATATGGTACATCCCCTGACGGGAAGGTAAACGATTCACCGGGAACATATATTCAGGGAACAAATAAAAACGAAGGGTTCGAATTGACAAGCGACCATATAAAATTTAGGGGGCATAAGGAAAACCATATAGCGCTATTAAAAGAATTTAGAGAAATACCTGGTCCCGAAATGTTAAAAAAATATGACCTTGTTGCAGCATGGATACAATGTGAATTAGGGGAGAGGTCTGGATATGTTGATTACCTTGAACAGGTAAATACAGAAAGCTCTTTGGACATAAGTGTATTTATGGAATATATGAATTCTCAAAATTATTTATCGTAATCAATAACTTTGTATAAAAAAAAGATGTACAGGGACGAAAAATATGTCAATGGCACTTTTCTTATGCCAGATTTTGAAAACACACCTTTTGAAGAAAAGAAGAAAAAAGAATTCTGCATATCGGTAGGAAAGTGGCTATATCATTTACATTTGAATGACAAAACGGCAATACCAGCTTCGCTTGAACCATTGTTTCAATTGGCAAGGTTATATGGGGAAGGAAAGCAGCCTAAAGAAATATATGAAAAAACACCAAATAAAAGCAGTTCAACCGGCACAACAAATTATTTTGACAGAGAGGTAAGAAGAAAAGGGCTTGCCAATCAAAATGACAGGATAGTATCGTTGATGCCTAAGATAAAATCTATTATTATCCCAATGTTAAAAAATATAGATTTTGATGTTAGGTGTGATGCTGTTGACCCGGTGTCTGGATCAGAAGAAGAAGATAAGATGATGAGGGTATGGATGCGGTCACATCTTGGCGGTGTCCTTGATGAAATAGCATTAAGGGCTGGCCTTCCTATAACAAACGATGAGATATTCCCGGAAGATTCAAACGACTTAAAGCAATTAAGAATGGAAGGTATGTTCAAGCCAGAACATACAATTGAAGTGGAGGAAATAATAAAGCATATACTGAACATATCAAAATGGGACGAAGAGCTTAGTGAAAAGTTTTCAAACGAAGCGTTGGACACGGGATATATCTGCGGATATTGTGATTATGACTATGAAGACAAATCAGAAAAAATACATTTTTCATACCCGGAAGACACAATAAAACAATATTCAAAATCAAGGATGTATGCTGATTCAGATTTTGAAGGTGTAATAATTGATTATCCTATTTCAATTTTAAGATTAATATTACCTGATGTAAGTTTAACGGAATGGATGAATTTGGCCAAAAAATTTCAAGGGTATAAAGGGAATCAAAATATAGCTGATTTTAACAGGTGGTCAGACACGTATTCAGGTTATGGGTCACCGTGGGACGAATTTAATGTCCCTGTGTTTTGTTATAATTGGACAGATGTTGAAAAACAAGAAAAAGTAAAATATACTACCAAAAAAGGCAAAAAAGTAATTTCAGATAAAGACAGGACAATAGAATCGCTTCATACAAAAGACAACTTGTTTACACACAGAAGAAGGTTAAAAATGGGATGTAAATGGATATTATGTACAGACCTTGCATGGGATTATGGTCCATATCCGAACCAACCACACAAAATGACCAGGCCGTTGTCATCTGTATTTATATATCGGTTCCCCTATGAATCTCTTACTATACGTTGTATGCCTTTAATGGACGATTTACAGTTTGCTTGGAAGAAATATAATGATGCAATGGCCAAAGCGTTTCCTGGGGCGGTGGCCATAGATATAAGCATGTTAAATAACATTAGCGATAACAAGAGCCCTGGAAGGAAATTAGATTGGACGGAAAACATAAAAAACATGTACAATACAGGGATATTGGCATTTATGCCAAACCCTATAAATGTACATGTCACCGCAAGCGGTGGAGGGATACCAATACACGAAATACCGTCAACTGTATTGAAAGCATTGTCAGAATACTTATCTGTCATAAACCAGATAGTGTTGTTATTTGAAACATTTACGGGGTTTAGTCCTGTGTTTTTAGGAGGTACGCCAACAGACAAACAAGCGGTAAAGAATACGGAATTATCTTACAATTCTACATTAAAATCATTACAACATGTTGTAGACGGTAAAGGTCTTTTTAAACAAGCGGCAGCGGAATATTGCGCTGAACGCATGAGGATAATACTTGAAATAGATGAAGACGCAAGAAAAGTATATGAAAGCATTATAGGTGTTGAAGGCGTATCTCTTATTAGAATGGCTAAAAAAAGAGGCGCACAATACGGGTTTAAAATGGCTGCACGTCCGTCAGACCAAGACAAACAGGCTGTAATAGAACAAGCAACATTATCATATCAAGCGCATCAACAAGGACAGCCAGGATTAAATGAAGGGCAAAGGACACGTATTATATTTATGGTAAACAGCGGTGTCAATCTTGGGAATGTGTCAAGGTATATGGATATGTGGATACGTAAAGACAGAAAAGAAAAAGAAATAGCCCAAATACGTATGGTACAGGCACAAAGCCAAGAGGTACAAAAACAAGACCAAACAAGGGGCGCTATAAAAGAAGCGGAAGATAAACGGGCGTATCAGGACAAAGTAAATTTTGACAAAATAGAAACCGATAATAACATTAGGGAAATAGTTGTACAGAAAGACTGGGAAAGGAAAATAAAACAGGCTGAAAGGAACGCACAATATAAACAATCATTAAAAGAAGAAATAAATGCCGGGGCTTCATCCAAAATCTAAATTAGAGATAATTGAGAATATAGAGAAAAAGAATGTTGATGACATAGATTATATTGATGTCATGGACAAAATTGAATCTATGATGGAAAAATATTCTACTGTTGACACGGGGGATGAAACATTAGAATCCTTTGATTATTCTGTTTTAAAAGGCATGTCCCCTAAAAGCATAACTGATTTTGTTTATGACAACAAAGAAGCATTAGAAAAAGAATATGGAATAACAAATGAAAACATTGATAAATTTATATCAGGCATTAACAAAGCAAATATAATTCCATATAAGGCACGTAAATCTGGTGGAATTAAGGATGAATATGGAAATATAATAAATACTGGACAGAAATGGGGGTTTTATAAAGAAATAGATCGTTATGAAAAAGCAAACGACCGTCAAAACAAACCTATATATTTAAGATATTACAAAGATGGCACATATGATGTTTTAGATGAACCAACATTTAATGATGAAAAATATTTTAACCTATTGCCAGAAAACATGAAAAATAAAACAGCAATACCGATAAATGAAGGGGAAATGGAAAAATCACAAAGAGAATTAATGTATGACCGTATATTGTCGCATCAATCTAAGCTGTAAGTCACTTTTTGAAAAATGAAAAATTTAATATATATTTTTGTAAGGAACAAATAACAAACAAACATTATGGCAGATGAAAATTTAAACAGCAACGCAGAAACAGTTGAAACAGGAGGCCGGGCTACAACAGAAGGCCAACCAGTAGAAAATAAGTCAAGTATTGACATTGAAAGTTTAAATACGTTCCTTGAAATACCAGAAGACAAAAGGTTTAAATCGGCAGATGAATTTAAGTCCACTTATTCAGACATGCACGGCAGATATGACCAGTATAAAGATGTAGAAAGGGTAAAAAAAGAATTGGGTGAGAAGCAATCTGAGTATGAAACCCATATGAAGGAGGTAGAAGCCCTTTACCAAGAAGCAAACCCGGAGAAAATATTTGGAAGCAAAGAGGCGTACAAAAATTATTTGATACGCCAACAAATAACACAGGACGGGTCAAAAGATGCCGGTGTTGTTGACACAATATTAAACAACGACATAAGCAAGTTTGATGAATTGGAGCTTATCTTTTACAATAAAATGATGAATATCCCAGGATTAGATATGAACGAAGCGATTGGTGATATCATATTTAATGATTTAAGAAAAAGCGAAGATGATTTTGTTGACGAAGATGGCAATAAAATCCCATTGGACAAAATTAACAAAGCCGAATTATTCAAGATTTTGAAACCTCATGAAGTTGGCAAATTGAAAGCAATGGCTGCAAATGCAAAGAAAGAACTATTGTCCATAAAGAACACTGACGTTCAGGCGGACAATAATTATTTCACATCGTTTCAGGCAAAACGTGATGCTGAAAAGAAAGCCAAAGAGGACAAAATAAATTCTTTAAAGGAATCATGGAAACCGGTGTACGATTCTTTTAAAGACATTAAAAGCGTTCAATTGACAGAGAAAGACAAAGAAGGAAACGAACAAGTTATTTTTGACTTCCCGATTGACAGTGGGGTATTGTCAAAGATGGACAAAATCGCAGAGGAGTATGTCGTATTTCATAACATTGAACGGACTGACGAGAACATCCAAAAGGTGAAGGATGATCTTATTGATGGGTACGCAAGTAAAAATTGGAGGAAACTTGTTACGGCTGCACTTACCCAGTCTGCGCAACGGGAAGTGGAGAAAAACATTTCTGAAAGGGAAAACAGGCAACCCATGAACACCAGGTTAAACACCGAACAGCCTACAACGGATGTAGCCAAAATTAACGATGAAAGGCTCCGAAAGGCAGGTTTTATTTAGTAACAATTAAAATTTAAAAAAAATGGCTTTAACAACAAATATTACAATGCCCGAATCCGGCGTAAGGCAGGGGGCGTTTCGTTCAGCGTGGATAAATTCCTCGTTTTTGGACGACCAGACATTCCGTAAAATGTTCAATCAAGCGGGCAATGTACCGTTAATGGTTGACTTTCTTGATAAACCTGAAAGCAAAATTTATATTGCAAACCAGGATATGGATATTTATGAAAAACAATATCCTGAAATGGCGTTATTATTAGCTGCCGATATTACTGCCGGTGCAGCAGGTGCTACAATTAATGCAGTAGTGGATTCATCACAGATTACCGGAGGAAAACATGCGTTCAGGGTAGGCAAATCATTGTTTGTACCGGCTGAATATATGCCAGCAGGAGTTGTTATACCACAGGAATATATCATTGAATCACTTGCAACTACCAATAGTGCAAATGATACATGTGTTTGCCGTCCTGTAAATGCAACTGGAACATATTCAACAGCAGCCCAGATTACATCAACTATACCGGCAGGTGAATACCTTTCATTAGGGGCTGGTGCATCTGGTCCTGAAACAGGTCAACCAGAAGGATTGACATATAGTTGGGCAAAAAAGACATTTAGTCCACGTGTCATCAAAGAAACCGGTAAGTTAGGTGTAGGTGTTGCCGCAAAACAATGGCTTGAACCGATCAAACTTGACCTTATTGGCGGTGGAGAAGGTATATTAAGCAGGATACGTGTTGATTTGGAAAAAAGGTTGCGTAAACAATCTGACCTTTCATTTATAGCCGGTCAAAGGGATGACAATGCTGCATTAGTTGCAACGTCTGACTTTGGTGATTCAAACCTGATAAAATCAAGTGACGGTATTGGACATTTGGCTGCACAGTATGCGCAGAATGTTATAATGCCTTCAAGTGGCGACATAGTGATTGACGACTTTGACAATCTTGCTGAGGTATGGGAATCAGTAGGCATGGAGGCCCGAAACGCAATTGCATACATGTCTCCTGTTGTAAACAGGATGCTGCAACGTTCAGGTCTTGATATAATCAAAGATTATTCAGGAGGTTCAGACCTATTAAACCGTGAAAAAACAAGGCTTGGTATAACATTGCAAGGCATTACCCGTGGAGGCATCAATTATACGTTTTATCCATTGGCTACATTGACCGATCCGGCAGGTCTTGGCGCTAAAAAGTCAAATGGTACATATATGTATCCACAATATGCCGAGATGATGCTTATTGTACCTGAAATGGACATTGAAATGAAAATGGCAGGCTCATATGCTAATTATTCATCAGGAGAAAGATATTCAGCAGGGACAGTTGGTAAATTTCCTAACATGTTTTTAGGTGTTATCGAGAACAATGGCGAATCACTTGAAAGATGGGGAGGTATTTATGAAGGACCTAATGGATTTAGCGGTCCTGACGGTAAAGTTTCTACCGACAAAGCAAAAATTGAAGTATATCACAACACCTCAATAATGCTTATCTGGGGAGAAATCAATAAGTGTATTTACGTAAGAAGGAAACATTAGTCAATATAAGGGGGATTTATTTCCCCCTTAACTTTTATAATTTAATAAATAAACAAACAAAGAATTATGCTTTTAGTAAACATGAAACAAATTGACGATAACTCTAAAATCGGTCAATTTATGAACGCAAAAGTTGCCAAATACCAGGCAATGGATAAACCAATCGAGTTTGAAAGTTATTTACAGAAGATCAGAAAAAGGTTTTTGGTAGATGAGACAGGTTCTCCTACCGGAATGAGGGAGAGGACACAGGGATTATGGATAGGTACACAGGAAAGATATGTTGTTCCGGGAGTAGGAAGTGTTATTGTAAATTATGTCGATAACCTTCCAAATGTAAAACCAGACGGAACTTATGATGTAAAAAAAGGTTTAATTGGCATAACAAACGGAATATTAAGGATTGTTCCGAGCGAAAACCCGGACAAAGCCTTTTTTCTATGTGAAATATCAAGTATAACAAAAGACGGTGAAATATCTATTGTTGACAGGGTATCAGAGGACAAACAGGAGAATGATAAGATTGCAGATGCCAGTATGGTAGATTTTATGGTCAGCCATAAAAGTTCACCAATATCGCCTGAGACAATAGGAAGTGAAAACATAATCAGGGACTTAGCGGCAGCGTGGGGCGTCTCTGACAGTGAGAACAAACCATTGCCTACCATAAGGAAAGAATTGAGGTTAAACGTCCATAACAGCCACAAGAAAAAACAAACAACAAAACGTGGTTATGATGAATTTTTTAGGGACATTAACGATGCCCAAAGAGGTGGCAATGCAGAGATAAAAATGAGAAAAGACATACAACTTGCCATTGAGAAAAACAAAATATCTCATGTTGAAACAAGGGTAGTATTATTTCCAGGCACAACAGTTGAAAGGGAATTGTTAAGGCATCGCCCAACAGAATCCGATGTATGGATCGATAAATTATTGACATATTTATTGGCCAACCCCGACACGCTGAAAGAATTACGTGATGAACTGTATTTTGTTGAATCAATGACCCAAGAAGAAAAAGGCCGGAATTTTGATATATTGAACATACAGGACAAAATTGAACAGGTTGGAAAGATGAAAGCATGGACGCAGGTATTAAAATTGTACAAAGAAGAATGCGGCTTGTCAGAAGACGATATACCGGAAGCAAACAAAATGGCTTACGTTAAAGAAAAGATTATTGAGTATTATAAAAATACCGGAAATTAATTCCTGTTTGTTTATTTGTTTAATGCCCCGTTTCACGTATGTGTTCGGGGTTTTTTAATTTCAAAGAATTTAATATATTAAATTTGTTAAAAAAAAAAGGATGCATATAGGGGACATAACAAAGACCGTTGCAACAATAGCTGAATCTTATGGTAAATTTATACTGTGGAATGTAGATCAATTGAACCATGTTTATAAGTTGGTGAATTATGATGTTTTAAAACTGCTTATAAGGAAAGCAGAAATAGACAAAATAGTATCAGCATCTTTATTGCCTTTTCAGTCTGACCCTGTAACTATAAATTTAACATCCGGTACTGGTACGCTTCCTTCGGATTTTTATCAAAAAGCTAAAGTAACTGCAAATGGAAGGTCTGTGGACATACTTACCCAGATGGAGGACGAAGAAAGGGAAACAAGTCCTGTAAGAATGGCATCAACAAGGTATCCGACAGCAATAATATATGATGGACAAATTAGGGTAAAGCCTACAACTATTGCAAACATATCAATGGTATATTGGAAACGTCCGACAGACCCGGTATATGCCGTTACAGAGACAAACGGTATATTAGCATATAGCCCGTCAAGCGTACAATTTGATTATAATGAAGAAAATTATTCTGACATAATAAGGTTTACATTAGAATATATGGGCATTGTTGTCAAGAATGAAGAAATAATCCCTTTTGTACAAAGTAAAAAAATAGAACAACCTGTATGAACGTCAGTCAAGCATATTATATAGTAAATACGCTCAGAAAGGATAAATTTAATGTCCCTGAGATCATAAAAGAAGAATTTAATGACCTTCTTTTGTTTTCTAATGATTCATATTTTACAAGATTATTTGCACAAAAAAAAGCAGAAGCCGAAAAGATGTCAATTACATTTGAAGAATATCTGTCAAAAGATGAAGATTTCAGGCCATTAAAAAAGACCGAGACAATAGCGCTTACAACTGGGGTTGGAAACCTCCCTTCCGATTACCATAAATACATCTATGTAAGAAACGCATCAATAGGGGCAACTGTGGTACAAAGCCATGTAGATATTGTAAGCGACAAAGAACTTATAGAGGGGGCGTATAATGTTTTTGGTTTAATGGAATATCATCCAAAAATCGTAATTGATGGTGCTTCTATAAAAGTATTACCAAGTAATATAACAAGTATTGGACTTACATATATTAAAAACCCGGCTACACCGGTATACGGTGAAGCATACAATGCGACATCTGGGCTTAACGAATATGCTGCCGGAAGTTCTACGCAATGGGAATGGGGGGAAAGGAACCATGTAAACATATTGCTTGAAATATTTAATTTAATGAATTTGTCTGTATCGTTGGACGATGTTAAAAAATACGTAGAGAAATGACATTAGCGCAAATATATAAACTTATAAACCTTGTCTCATTAAAAGAGAACAATGGCAACCTGTTTAAGATATATGACATGAACAATGCCATTATAGGTATTGATAGTGAATTTCTCTTAGATAATATTAAAGAATATGAAAAATACCAAGACAACCCTAAAGTAAAACAATCTGTACTTGCCGGGAAGTCAATAAACGAATTAATAACACCAAGTGACATTATTATGACATTAGGGGCAGGTACATTGCCTTCAAATTACGGTTATTTTAAATCAGCAACCGGTATATACAATGGTTCGTTAAGGGAAGTGGAATTGGTAACAGAAGAAGAAAAATCACACAGGCTAACAAACAGGTTCTCAAAATTAGTTGAAAGATACCCTATTTGTACTATCCGGGGCACATCAATAAACGTATGGCCTAAAACAATTACACCTTTAAGCATACTGTATTACAGAAAACCGACAACGCCATATTTAGATTATTACATAAATTCAAATGACAGGGAAACTGTATTGGCAGTTGGGACAAGCCATTTGTTGACCACAAACGAAGAAGGGTCTGAAGGACAGACGGCGGGGACAACCGTAAATTCACTTACAGTAGAGTTAAGTTACCATGAAGACCTTCATATGAAATATGTGTATAAAATATTATCTATGTTAGGAGTAAGGATAAATTATCCACAATTGGTACAGTATTCAGAAGCAATGCAACAAAAATCTAAAGAAGAATGACAATAGAGCAGACTGTTGACATATTGAGTTCAAGATTAAAAGAAATTGATGAAACATCGCAATTTCATCCTGAGACAATTAGGATTGCAATGTCGTTTATATGGGGACAACAAATATCTGATATAATTGCAAAAGGAGATATTAACAATCTTGATTATTATGCAAAAGAACATACTAATCAAATAGCCTCACTTGATAATATTACAGGGGAATACTACATAGAACTTCCCGTTTCAATTGTACCTACCATAAATGACAAAGACATTCAAAAAGCAGTACGAAATTTAAATTTTGTTGGGGGTAGAGGCCTTAATTTTATACCTGTGTCATCAAAACAGTATTCATTATATTCTGGCCAAGACGTTTTAAGTATTATTTCTAATAAGATGTTTTATGTAGTAAGGCATGACAAAATTATATTTGTAGGAGGCGTTTCAACTGCAAATGCCGCAATATTGACAAGTACAGGTATTAGATACGATCTTGTACAGTCATTGGACAATTACGGTTATACCGAAAACTTCATGGCGCCAGGTGGAAAATTTGAGGATTTTCTTTTAAAGACTATTAATTATCTTATGGGGACACCGCCGAAAGATTTATTAAACAATAATGCATAATGGCACACATAACAGCATATAAAACATTAGATGATATTATTAAAACTGCATTGGACAGGGCAGAGGAAGACATATCAAAATATATAAAATATTATGATTTAGCCGTAGAATGCTATACAAATTTACGGCTGAACCATATAAAAGAAGGTGATGTAGTAGAAAAGTTAAGTGTTAATTCCAATTTAAAAACAGTTGATTTCCCTGACGATATGGTTGACTATATTGCCATTGGTATACCAATAAACGGAGAATTGTGGACATTTACAAAAAAACATGGGCTTATAAAAACCACATCATATGCCAATGGCCAGTATTACTATGATACAGATATTGGAGAAGGGGAAGATATCTTGCAAGACAATGATGATGGGTATAGCGCAAGGGGTGGCGTAAATACAGAGGGGTATTTTGATGTTGATTTCAAAGAAAAAAGATTTGTGCTAAAAAACACTACCGCAACGACAGTTTGGTTGGCGTATATTACCAGGGGTATTGACCTTAGCCAGACGGAACAATATATCAATATAAAATATGAAAAATGTATTATATCATATATAATATGGCAATCAGAAGTATATGTTAAAGGAGTGGCCGCAAACCGGTTATTGCATTTGGAACGTCAATATGAGCAACAATTAAAAGATTTAAGAAATTCTGAGATCAATTTAGGTGCAATATTAGATTTGTTTTATGAATTATATCATTTACAGCGTAGGTTATGAGGCAAATAGTCGATAAAATACAGTTTGTACAAGGACGGTTAAACAGTGATGTTGATGTAGAACTTATGCCAAAAGGGGACAGTCCGGTAGACCCGTCACAGCAAAATTCAGGTAGGCTTAACCTTGCACATTTAGATGGCAATTTAGGGGTGTTGTCAACATTAAAAGGATCAACACAGATCAGCATATCTGGAATATTTTACGTTTCAATTATGGGGAGCAAATATTACGAAGAAGATAATTCACTTATAGTATTTTTAAACGATTTTAGCCGTGGTGTAATTGTGAAAATATCTAATTCGGGAGTGGTCAGTGTAATATATAATGCTACATCCGTTGGTGGCCAATCATTAAATTTTACAACAGATGTTATAAAAAACATTATAATAATAGGAAGTGGGGATGATGCTCAGTTAATATGGATAAGCAAAGTAAACCCTCCGAGATGTATAAATATAGCACAAATAATAGCAAACCCTACGACAACACCAATAGACCTTGCTTTAGATTCACCGGTAACATTGCCGGGTGTAACAATAGGAAGTGATACGCTTATAGGGACAAATAACCTTTATAACAAAGGATATCAATTTTCTATTAAGTATGTTTATTTTGACGGGAAAGAAAGTTCTTGGTCTGATTGGACAGAACCGGTGTACCCTGCATTTGTATATGAAGGGTATAATGGAGTAGCCAATAATAACCTTACAGCATACAACAAACTTATCATAACACATACAGGCATACCGATAGGCGTTGTCTCTGTAAAAATAGCATATAGGTATGTGGATATAGGAAACGGCGTAGCGGGTGCGTGGTATTTGTATGATACTGTTGATGTGGTTGGATCATCTATTACTTATGATTTTTATGACAATAAAATAAAAACACCGGTAGATGTAGACGATATATTTACACAATACTATGATGTGCCTTTGTATGGTTCTGATATACAGATTTTAAAAGATAATAAATTAGCCATATCAGATCCGGTATTGGGATATGACAATGTTGATATTAACATATCGCTTGTTACGCTATACAAAGAAATATCGCAACAAGTAATATATAGTAATTCATATTATATATATGACGGGACATCACAAAATGTCAGCATATCATTAACAGCAAACACATCGGTAATTTTTATATTTTATTTAGATGAGGGCGCTACTGCAAATAGTTTTCATGTAGTAATAAATGTAGGGGACATAAATAATGATTATTCATATCAATTAGCTAAAGCGGTAAATGAATCTGCGTTAAACGTTGGTGTAACAGCCACAAGGATGTCCAAAAATGTTGTCAGGTTTACAACAAGTGCGATATACGACACAACAGTAAGACAACTTGTTATAAGAAATTCATCATTAAGAAATAAGTCACAAAAAACCGGGGCTATTCATTATTTTGCATTGGCATACACATATGATAATAAAAACAGAAAAGGAAGGGCAAATATATCATCAAGTTCATACATATCTATACCATACTGGCCTGATCTTAATTTACCATTAACATATGATGGCTATCATATAGCTGTTGGTTATGAAATAATAAATACTGCCCCAACGGGCGCTACCGCATGGGAATTATTATACGGAGGTTCAAATATAGCCGCATATTATTCATTGCCTGTGGTGTGTAATTCAGTTGATTCAGGAGATATAGCGGATATTACATATGATGGTGGGTTTATTTATATAGATGTAAATGCTGCTGACAACAGGATATTAGCTGAAAATACAAAATATAGCACACTAATTACATTTGATGCAAGAAAAGGGGACCGGGTAAGGTTTAAGGCTAAAGGGTATAGGGAAATAGGAAGTTTAATAGATGACATGGATTTGTTTACAAACAATATAGACCTTGAAATAATAGATGTTGATGAAAATGGTGTGATCAAAATAGAATCAAATGTTGTAGATGAAATATCAAATGAATTAAATGATATTATTGGAGACGGTAGTTACGATGTAATAACAATAGAAGTTTACAGAATAGATAAAGAAATATCGGCGGATAACCTTGAATATGTTTCAATAGGGCATAAAGGTATTGTGTCGGGAGGATATCATTATCATGATTCAGAAAGCGGTACATGGTACAGAAATTCAGACCAAACAGTGTTTACTCCAAGAAACCAAACAGCATCGTTGTCATGTAGGGGAATAGTTATATGTGACAATTTTCATTTGTTTGGAAACATGTATCCTATGTACCAAAGTGGTGACATAAAAACAATGTCTCTTGTTCGGTCAGGCATAGAAACCAACAAAGCATCGTTATCATATAATTCAAGATATCAGGGAGGTAAAGTAAACTATGTCGATTCACAGGCAAAACAAAGGACAATAAGAGGGGTAAAGTTTGGGGGGGCATATAGCGAAGATGGATTAATATATAATGAACTAAACAAATTTATGCCTGACACTGATTTGGTTGACCTGACAGATAGTTATGGAGATGTGTGCGGATTGGAACTTGTAGGGTTTACATTAAAGGCATTTCAGCAATCAAAAGTTACATCAATAGGAAACAGGGTAAATGAGAATTTCAATGCAGATGGAACCAGTTACCAGGTAGCTATAAATGAGACATTGGGAGAGCCAAGACAAATGATAGATGACTATGGTACTGTGTTTTCAAAATCAATAGTCAAAAAAGACAGCTATGTTTATTTTTATGACATTCACAATTATTGCCCAGTAAGGAATGCCCCAAACGGGAACCAAGAGATAACATACGGAATGTCAAATTTCTGGAAGGCAAGGTCAAAAGCATTGCTTGCTTCCGGGATAAGTAATTTAAAAGTACACGCTGTTTATGATTATATACTTGACATGTATGTCTTGACAGTAATAGACAACGCCAATTCATCAAATAGTTTTACATTGGGGTTTTGTGAAGCGAACAGTAGATGGGGCAACACATTGCCTGGGTGGTATTCATTTTTTAGTTATCTTCCAGATGGTTATGCGAATATGTCCAGGAACAGGATGTTCTTTTGGAAGAACAATATATTTCATGAAATGCATGTAAACAGTGTAAGAAATAATTTCTTGACAGAACAGTCATCGTCATATATTACAATAGTATCAAACGAGGCATTGGGCATAATGAAGGTGTTTGAATCAATATGGATAAACAGTAATAGTTCATTATGGGAATCGCCAAATAACACAGACATTATCATACATGAAGACGGAGGTACATACAGAGACCAAGATGGACGTACAAGACATAAAATAAAAATGCAATCAAGGTTAAAATCTACATTGTTTAAACCAATAGAAGGAATGTTTAAAGCAGGGTATTTGAAGAACCTTATTTCATCAAGTTCAACGCCAAAACAATCTGATTTGTACCGTGGTGATGTTTTAAGGGGCAGGTATTTAAAACAGACACTAAGGAATACAGCGACAACGGGAGTCCATTTAAGGGACGTGACTATAATTTCAAGTGCAAGCGAAGGAAATTAGTAAATTTGTAAAAATTAAAAGATATGCCATTAGATCGTTCATTATTTGGAACAAGGGTAAGCAAAGGACATGTTTATGAAACATGGGAAGATTTATATAGCGCAATAGAACGAGGTGAAATAAATCCTCATACTGAATATTATGATATATATCAAAGAGGACTTATTAATAAAAAAACAAAAGAACAAGAAGCGAAAGCAAGGTATGACAAATACGAAGCAAGACAAAACCAAGAAAAAGAAATAGACAAAAGGGAAGCTAAACAAGATGCTGCTGATGCTGCAATAAATAAAATATTTGAAAACTTTCCTCAATTAGCAGACAACCAACCATTCATAGATGAACTTCAAAAAGGGCTTGAAAAACAAGGAAAAACATTAGCTGATGTTTACACTAACATACAAAAGGAAGGCGGCACATATCTTGACCGTTTAGCAAAATCAGTAGGGTCGTCAAAACAAGAATTAAAAAGAAGCGAAACAACGGCACAGCAGGGTATAGATAAAGGCCTTGACATATACCGTAACCTTGCAAAAAGAACAACTGTTCCCGGAGAACAAAATATACGTGACACTATTTCTGAAAGTAGCGCATCTGCAATTTCCGATATAAAAAAATACGGAGGCGGTAGAGGGTTAAGTGCGCTTACAGAAGTATATAAAAATAAAATGGCGCAAGAAAGGGAGTTGGGCATTCAAAATGCAAATTATCAGACACAAATGGATTTGCAGTTAGCGGGAGCAGAAACGTCTGCCGGGATGTCTATGGCAGATATAATAGCCCGGAATGCAATATCAAGCACTAATTTGTCGTCAACATTATATGGTGCGCAAAGCGATTATTTAAATAAGTTGTCTACCGCAAAAACAAATATTGCACAACAAGAAGGCAATATGGCCACAACAATGTATGGGGTAAACACAGAAAACCAAATGAACCAGTTTATGTATGGTAAAGATGGGATGGCAAAGACACAAGCCCAATTAGGATGGGAACAAACAAAATATCAAATAAATGACCCATTTTCAGCACGTATGCAGATGTTCGGTGAAGATATGGGGTTTGCGTATGCAGAAATGATGAGGGCTATACAGCAAAGAAATGCAAATAACAAATTGCTTACAGATACTTTATTAGGTGGTTTAAAGCTAATAGACCCATCAAAAGTAAGTAGTTTTTTAAATTTTAATTCAAATCAATCAGGTAAAATAATACCTTATGATTATACATTACCGGGAAACAATAATCAAGATATATTACCAACATAATGGCATATACACCTATACAACCGCTTCCAATAACCGAAAACCCGTTGCTTAAAATAGCATCGGAGGGACTTTCATATATCCGCCAAGTCAATGAGATCAAGAGACAGGAAAACCAAAAAAGGCAGGAAGAAATAATAAAGTTATTGCGTGATGTTGACTTTCCAACAGCAATGGAGATGGTCAATAAAAAAAAGCAGATGGAAATATTTAAAGCAGGTGAAAATGCTTTGATGTCTACGCTTGCAAAGTCTGCAAAAAACAATGGAATGATAAGTATGCAAGACCGGTTGGAGCAAGAAAGGATTGTAAGGACATTAGAACAGGAACTAACATCTATTAAACAAGGAGAAGACAAGTTTAAAAAAAAGATGGAGGAAATTGCAAAATCTCCGGGGCAGTATACTTTGGAAAGCATGAATAAGTTTAATGACCTATATTTAAAAGAAGGAGAATATAGGGAAGACATATTACAATATACCCCTGTCCCATTTTCTGTAGTTGAAAACGGGTTTTATACAATGTTTAAAGACGGAGTAAAGGATGTACAGACAGTTGAAAATGGAAAAGAAGTTACGAGGCAAATAATTGATATGCCAGATAGTGAAAAGCAGGCAAATTATGAAGCTATAAGAAATAAGATGCCTGGTGTTGCAGAATATGAAATACAGACATTCCGTGCATTGAAAGAAAATGACCCTGCCATGTACAACAAGTACAAACAAGAAGGCATAGACGAAAAGACAGCAGCAAATATGTGGGCAATGGATGAAGTGGCAACTAAATTAGGTACAGGAAGGGTAACGGATATTAGGCCGTATGAGCCGAAAAAAACTAACGATGAAAACGATAGACCATTATTAAAAATGACTGAAAGAGAAGATGGTTTTAAAGTATGGCATGGAGGAACACAAGCAAAACCATTTAACGGAACAATAACAACTATTGATGGTAAAAAAGAGATTGTAAGCAATGGAAGGCTTACTGAAGTTTATCAAGGAAGCGATGGAAAATCATACGCTGTTATCATAAACAATAAGAAAGGCGTTGCTGAACCAAAATTAACAGGTGATCCTGATACGGATAAAACTATACGTGCATTGACGGCTGCTTTTGGTGGCAAAGAAACAACTATAACAGAAGAAATAATTATCCCATACGAAGGTAATCAGGAGCTTATAAAAGGAGCTTATAATTTAGAAAATGCTTATCTGCTTGATAAACAAACCTCATCTTCAACTAAATTTAAAGGTGTCCCAAAAGGAGGGTTTTAATTATGCCAAATAATCAAATATATAATTTTTTAAAAGAAAATGGTCTTACAGAAAAGAGTGAGACTGATTTCATAAATGAATATTCTAACCCGAACAAAGCAAATGAACTATATTTGTTTTTTAAAGAAAATAATCTTACACAAAAAAATAGCGATGAGTTTTATAATGAATATTTAAAAAAAAAAGAAGATGGTTTCCGTACTGTGGCAGAAAAAGGGGCAACGCAAAAAGAACTTGAAAAAAATATTGGTGCAGAATTTGAAAAACCTATTGAGATTCTTGAAGCAGAATCAAATATACTTACAGCTAAAAACAAAGATTTAAATTTTGTAAAACGGGCGACAGAACCAGACAAATACCCTTCATTACAAACGGAAGATGGGAAAGAGAAAACGCATAAACTTGAATGGGGCGATGATGGAGTTGGTAATTATTATGTATATCCCACGATAATACAAGATAAAAAAACAGGCGAATTAAAAGAACTTAATAGTAAAGATGCTTTTAATTATGCTATGGAAAGTGGTGAATATATAAAAACAGATTCTCCGCAAACAGCAGAATATTATAAAAACAATGGGTTGTTAAATAGAGAACAATTGCCCGAACAGTCAGATACGTCAGAAGGGTTTAGAACAATACATGAAAAAATAAACGCACCAAATGTAAATGATAAAATTGAGGCAACAGATATCCCAGAATATATTACGACTATAAAAAATAAGTATAAAGAATATGAAAGTGGCGAATTTCAGAAAAAGGCAGAAAAAGGTGAAATAGATAAACCGCCCAAAATAGAAGGTGATATTAAGATAATGGATGACAAACAAATCCCATTATCAGCAGAGGTATTTGATTATGAAGATAAGTCAAAACAAAAACCAGGAAGTTCCCTTGAATATATTTTAGAAAAAGGATATAACCAATCTATGATAGGATTGGCAGATGCCATACACAACAAAAATTACCGTATAAACCCTGAATATCTTGAAAAATATGATGCGAATACATTAGAGAACACATTAGCAACAGCGTTTGGATTTATACTTGATGCTCCGTTTTTTTGGATGGGGGGCAAAGCAGGGTCAACGGCTGCTAAGCCCATTGTGAATAAAATAGTAAATAACGGCACGCAAAAACTTGTCAATTCAGGTATTGAACGAAAAGTGGCTGAACAGATAGCAAAAAAATCAATGGCAAAATTAACAGGGGCTATAAATAGCATGGCTTCATCTGGTGTTGCATTAGGTTCTTATGGCTTTACTATGGGCGCAATGGAACAATGGGCTGACCCTGAAAATGATTTTAAAGATATAGAATGGTCACAAGCATTGGCAAGAGGGGGTAAAGATTTTTTATTAGGCACATCGGTAGGATTGATTGGTTCACAATTTGCAAATTTGGGTAAAGCTGCACAAAGAATAGAATCTCCAATAACAAGGAAAACAATTCAGACAGCATTAGTTCCTACTGCAATTACAGCAGAAAATACAGTATTTATTTATGGGGGGGCTTTATTGGATGGCCGTAAATTAAGCGATGTTACTGCAAAAGAGTTTTTAGAAGGCGAATTATTATTGGGAGTATTGAAAGCTAAAGAACCTATAAAATTTGCCAAAGATTTTAAACGTTCATTAAAATACGAAAATGAAAAAGCAGGGAAGGGCATTTATGAAATAGATTTAACGCAATCTGAATTGAATGATCTGAAATATAAAAACTATGATGAAGCGATAACAGACCTTTCAAAAAATGATGCAAAACTTACAGAGGTTTTTAAGGATAAAGATATTCCTGCTATAACAAAGGCAAAATTATTATGGGGATCAAGAGGTATTAAATGGGAAAAGAATTTTTATGCAGATTATACATATGCGGAAGGGAATGAAGTAAAAACATTTAATAAAGAAGGGGTTTTGTTAGATAAAGAAGCATTTACATCAAAAGAAGAAGCAAACAGCATTGCTATGGAAAGGCAGTCAATGATTGAAAATTCAAAGAAATTGCAGCAAGCAGCGTCATTGACAGAAAGTGACAAGGCTAAAGTGATAAACAATATAAGCGTTGAAGCAGAACCTTTGAACGATGCTTTAAGGAAAAGCCCGCAACAAAGGACTGCCGAAGAAAGAAAAATGGTAAGCGATTTTAATAAAGAAGTTGATAAGATAATTGTAGATGCACAGAAAAAAGGGTTGTACGAACCGATTCCAGAGTTAAGATTAAGCGATGAAACATTATACACATTAAATAAAATAGAAGACAAAGAACCTGTAATTAACCAAAGAATTAAAGATGCGGCAAATGAATTGTTCAGGGAATATCAAAGGATTGGTAAATTAAAAGAAATACCTGGTAGAAAAAATACAATTGAACAATTAAATGAAAGCCGTGCGTTTCTTGAAAAAGAAATTACCCGATTAGACAATATGGTGAAAGAACAAGAGAACACAAGAAAGTTTGTTAAAGATGATATGAATGAAACTTTTAATAAACAAGAAAAACCAAAAGAAATAAAGAAAGATGAGATTAAGTTCGAAGAAAAGACAGAAGTTAAAGGAGTTGAAAAGCCTGTTGATATAATTAGAAAGCCAGATGCAAAAACAGAAACATTAAAAGAAGAATTAGTCCAATTTGGTGATGAAATGCCAGCTAAAAAATCAATGGTCAATTTCTTAAAATCTGATCCTGAGAATACATTTACAACACCAATTGTGAAAAACGGTGAAAAAATAGGTGACATTACCATTGATAAAAAAGACAAGACATGGGACGTAAAGTGGATAGAAATAGACCCTGATAAACGTGATCATGGCAACGGGAAAGATACATACAGGAAAATGAACGAACTTGCCCAAAAAGAAGGAAAGGTGCTTCAATCAGACACGAAACCAAAGTTAAATACAGAGACGGCAGGATATGTATGGGAATCATTGGTCAAGTCAAAAGAAGCAATAAAGACAGAAGATGGCAGATACCAGATGTTGCCATTAAAAGAAACTGCGCAACCAGGTGTTGAGGCAGCAACGAAGCCGTCTACTGAAAAAGAGGCGGTTTCTGAACCTTTAAAAACAGAACAAAATGAACCAACAATTAAGCCCACAGAAACTAAAGAAGCTAAAAAGCCTGAACCAAAAGAAGTAACATTTGAGTTTATAGGTGAGCCAAGAAAAGGTATTATTACGGAACAAGGTGATGGGTTTGTAAAAGTAAAAGATAGCCGGGGAATAAACCATACCATAAAAGAAGGAGATACAAAGTATCGAAATGTAAAAATGGAAGGGATGGAATTTAAAGAGACGGTTTCTGCTGCTCAAATATTAGATAAAGAAATAGCAAAGACACGTAAAGAAAAACTAACAGAAAAAGAACAGGAGGTAAAAAATAGACTGGCAGAAAGGTTACAAAAACTTAGCGGAGCTAAATTTATAACCATCGAAGAAAAGTCAAATAATCTGAAAGAAATATATGGTGTTATAAATGACCTTGCTGAATTAGGGCTTATTAAAATTGAAAAAGGAATTGATCATGTAATGTCTGAACTAAAAAAATATTTTCCAGATAAAGATATAGATAAATATAAAACAGACATTGAAGAAAATATATTTGGGAAACAAGAAAAACCAAAAGCAGAAAATTATGATAATGTATTAAAATCTATTGAAGAAAGAAAAATTGCCGAAAAATCTTTTAGGGAAAAAACAAGGAAAAAAATAAAATCACAATTTAATAAATTGGTGGTTGATAAGTCAGAGAATTTTAGGCAGAAAATATTGTCAATTGATAAAGAAGAAGGCCAGAGGGCTGTCAACTATTTTAATTTACAGGCAGGGTCATCAAGCAAATCAAAAATGGATTTTGACAAGGCAAGGCGTAAAATATTTGGAGGAGTTGGGAAAATAATGGACATAAGGGAACAGGAGTTATTGGGAGAATACATAGACAAAAAAAGGATTGTAGAATTAGATAATCTGTATGACAAAAGAAAACAGGAAAGGTTAAAACATGAAGGTGGTGTTACTGGTGAAGAAGCTCAATTGTTTTTAGATGCTATAAAAAATAAAGACCAAAAATTATTAGACAAGTTTAATTTATCAGATGTAGATGCCAAGAAATTAGAAAATGCCGCAAACGAATATTATGATGTGATGCGGAATAATTTAAAACGGTTATATGATGAAGGGATTATTTCTGAACAGTCTTATAATAAATTAGCAGAAGAACAACCATTCTATTCAAAGCGAATGTACATAGACCATATAAACAGCATAGATGGCAACGGTAAATTAAGTGGTATAGAATCATTAAAAGAGGGAAGTGAATCAAGTAAGGTTGTTGATGTACAGACATTATTGGGCGACAATATAACAAGGACAGACCGGATCATATTTGCCAATAGGGCTAAAAAAGCATTGAACGATGTTGCAGTAAAATTCCCTGAAAATGGATATATAGCAGAAGCGGAATATTCTAATGAATATTTTAACAAACTGGCAAAGGAACTTGAAAAGCCTGAAAAAGACAGGCAGTTTATAGAACCGTCCTTTAAAGAAGCTCCAAAAGGTTTTACTATTGTCGAATTTATGGACAATGGCAAAAAGAAAGGTTTCTATTTAGAAAATGAACTGTATAAAGAATATGAATTTAATCCTGACCCTGAATGGCTTGATTTAACAAAAAACATTATAGGGTGGGCAAGTGGAACAAAATTATTGAAAGCAGGGGCTACTGGGTACAATCCTGAATTCGCCATTAAGAATGTTCCATTAGATATGTTGCACATAATGACATCTACCGAGGAGTATTCATCTACATATGCTATTGCCACACCACAGATGTTAAACGATATGCGAAAAGTGTTTAAAGATGCCTCAACGAGGTCAGGCCGGTTTATTGATTATATGGAGCAAGGTGGTGGAATGGATTATCTTACAACGCAAGGAAGTTTGTCACCAAGAAAATATAAAAAATATAATAATCTGAACAACGGACTTAAAGCATTGTCGGATGTGGCTTCATATATGGGAAATACCAGTGAGATATTGACACGTTTGGCATTAAGGGAAAGATATATTGACAATAGGTTAAACGCACTTAAAAAGGAAGGTATTACCCCTACAAAAGAAAATATAAAAGAAATAGAATTTGCGGCAACAGCTTATGCGAGAAATTATTTAGATTTTGCACAAGGGGGGAAAGCTATAAAACTTATGGATGCCGGGATACCATATCTAAATGCTGGAATACAGGTTACAAGAGGGACTTTACGGGCGGCGGCGAGAAATAAGAAAGCATTTTGGTACAAGTTTGGTCAATTAGGATTGACCGCAGCAGCAATAACAGCGTATAATATGGGGGTATTTAGTAGAGGTGACGATGAAGAAAAAAACGAACGTGCCGAATATTATAAAAATGAGATATCTGACAGGAACAAAGCCAATAACTTCATTATAATGACTGGTCTCAATTATATAGATAAACAAGGAAACAAAAGGTATTTATATATCAAAATACCAAAAGACCAGACACAACAATTAGTGACAGGGCTGTTTGAAGATTTATATTTAAAATATGTACATGGAGACTCAGAACACCAAATATTAAACGACAGAAGGTTTATGGAGCTGAAAGCATTGACAAAGAATGTTGGTGATGTAGCTGGTATGCCTCCAATGATTACTGCTATTACAGGATATAAAAACAATGTGAATTTATTTTATCAAGAAGCAATATGGTATGGAGACGAACTTGGAAAAGACAAGTCAGAAGAATATTACATAGGAAGAACCCCTGAAAGGTTTATTGAATGGGGAAAATTAACAGGAATGTCACCGGAAAGAACAAGATATGCGACACAACAGTTTATTACAGGGTCAAACATGTTTGGGACTATATTGGGTGAAGGTCTTGATTATATGGTTGCCGATTTGGATAAAGAAATAAAAACAGAATTAAATAAAACAACATCGGAGAAAGTAAAGAATATGCCGTTTGCCAGGAGGTTTATAGGGGAAACAAGCCCTTATTCAAGAGAATCATCAGCAAAAACAGCGCAACAAGAAATAAACAGAGAGCAGACAAAGAATGACCATGAACTTGATAGAATATTATTAAGTGATTCAAAACCAGATGATATAGTTGATTTTATTGTAAAACAAGAACCTTATGAAGCTAAAAGGCTTGTTGATAGATATTTTGACAAGTTAAAATTAGAAGGGGTCAACAAACAGGTAAAAGATTTAATGTTTTATCCCCCGGAAGCAAGAGCAAAAGGTTTTTATGATATGATAAAAAATAAACCAGACAAAGAAGTGCAAAAGATAATGTCTGATGCTGTAAGGATAGGCGGTATAATAACAGAAGGAAGATTTATGGAAGAACTTATTAAGTTAAGTTTAGAGGACGGGAAGAAGATACAAGAAATCAAAGCAATAAAAAACAAATAAATATATTTAGTAAATTTGAAAAAACAAAAGACATGAAAAAGATAGCGTTTTTAATAGGTTTTATGGTCACAATGATGTCCTTTGGGCAGTTTTCAGCGCCAAGGTTACATTATTATAAAGAAATAATAATTGACAGCGTATCCGGCACAGACAGTATATATGTTTACGAAGACGACAATGAAAGGACGCCTTTTAAAATAAAAAGCGGCTATGTCGGTATCATTGTAGAATATTATTCAGTAGATGACAATGATGCAACATTTGATATAGGCGTATCAAATGGATATTCATTTAATTCTATTGACACGGCAAAACTTCCATTATTGTTAGATTTACAAAATGACAGCGCAAGCGTAAATGGTGTTTTAAAAGGAAATACAGCAGGGGTAACAGCAACAAAAACATGGAAATCAGATTATCCTGTACCGTATGAAAATTTAGCCTTTAAACTGATATTGAACAGCGTGTCTTCTGGAACAGTAAAACTTTGGATATATGGTTATGAATAAGATCAAATCATTAATAATATTATTGTTTACGTCATGTATCTTGGTTAATTCTCAGGTACAAGACGTTTATAAGAATTATTCATATGACAATTACACGTATTGGATAGGAAGGAGTTCGAGTAAGTTGGCAGAATTTGAACCAAACATGGTACAATTGGCCAATTATTATTGTATTTACCTTATAGCGAATTATAATTCGGACACAGCAACAGCAGATAGTGCAAGGGCTATAATAAATGCTATATGGAACTCTAATTATTCAAGCACGGAAATACCATCATTTCCTAATTTTAATACGTTGTATCAAAATGTATTAGATTCCATATCAAATAGCGCTGTGGATAGTTTAGTAACGACTGGATTGGCATCAGCAGACACATTACAATATTATTATTTGATAACAGTGGTAAATGACAGTCTTTCTGCAATAAGGGGTGATTTAGTCGGTGTTGTTACAGCCATGAACGATTATGTTTTAACATCGGTATTTACATCTACGCTTACAGACAGTATGGCCGATATTAGGTCAGAATTATTATCAATAACAAATTCATTAAGCAATTACGTAACAAATACTGTTTTATCTGATAGTTTAGCTTATTATGATGCAAAAGCACAAGCGTATGTTGATGATACCTTGCCGTCATATACACTATTGTCGGTATTTTTGGACAGTGTTGGTGATTTAAGAGGGGATATATCCTTGTTTGTACCATCAACCGAATTGACAGATACATTAGCTTATTATTGGACAGGGGTGCGAACAAACGACAGTATAAACGCAAAGATAGCCAGGGACGGGGGGGGAAACATTGATGATACATTGTCTTATTATTATTTAGGGGAAAGGGTTGATGACAGTATAGCGGCAGCAATAGCAGCGCTGACATATTTGGATTATACCGGGACACCGGCGCAATATTATATTCCTTTTATGTCAGATTTAAATACGATACAAACAAATTCACAATTCAGGTTTACTGGAAATACAAGATTAGTAGATGCGATATATTTAGGGACAAGTGACCCTAACAATTCAACAAGGATAAACTGGAACTACCATGTTTATGCATATGAGATAAATTCTATAAATGGCCTAAATGTATATTATCCATTAGGCGCATCTGGAAGCCCGATAGAAATAACAACCCCGTCTTTAACAGCGACACAAAACGACCCGTATATAAGCATATCAAGGGTTCAAAACTATGGCAGTAGAAGTTTATTGGGAGATATAATATATGTTGATGATAGCCCTATAACAGTCGGAACAAAGGGGGGGGCAATATTAAGGACGCTGGTAGATGAAAATCTCCGTACATTAATTGACCCAAGAGGATATTATGGTGTATCATTTCACCAATGGGGCACATCTATTGATATAGGGACTGATGACCACACGGTATGGGTAAACCTCAATGATACTATTATGAGGCTTGACACAACCGGATTATATGTTGACAATTTATTTGTTGACGGGACAGATATTGTAGATTTTATTGTAGAACAATCGGCAGTTGACAGTACATGGGACATAATAACAATCAATGAAGGGATATTGTTAAATTCAGGTGACACATTAAAAGACATGTACCATTTGAATGACAGTGTAATGGCTGTTTTAAATAGCGATACAGTATGTGTTTCAGGGTGCAATTCCTTGTTTATGATTTCTTCGTCCGGGGATACCTTAAAAGGAGTGGACTGTATTGATGTAAACTGTGATTCGGCTTATGTGCTTATCAATAACAGGACATTAAAAATAACAACAGTCACCCCCGGATATTTACCAACAGGTAATGAAAGTGCCTTTGACGGATGGGACAAGGATGCGTCAAACGACTTTGATGGGGACTATAATTCACTGACAAACCAGCCGAATTTTGAAGATTCGGTTTTGCTATATGAAGATGATTCTACATTTTTAAAAAGCGTAGCCTATTTAATTGATGCGGCAGATACAACGGCATGGAATGCAGAGATTGGAAGTATTTCAGAAGTAGTTGAAGATTTAACACCGACATTGGGGGGGGATTTGACAATTGATGGGTATGATTTTGTTGGAAATGCACAGATAACAGGTAATTTAACCGTACAAGGGAATACCTATTTAAACACATCATCTACTGACAGTACAACAATATATGGAAAACTTACAATTATAGATGGTATAAACCGGTTGATAGCAGGTAGCGGGGGGATAACATTTTCAAATGGTAACACATTGGTATCGGTATATCCGTTGAATGATTCTGTAATGGCCGTTGTAGGGACAGATACAATATGTATATCAGGATGTATTGGGTTAACGGAAGAAAGCGACCCGGTTTATGCAGCCGATTCTGCCAATTTGGTTGATAGAAATGAACTTACAGACACGGCCACGGCAATTAGGTCAGATATCCCAGACATATCCTCATTAGCTACACAAAGCGCATTGGAAGATACTGCGGCTGCAATAAGGGCGGATATTGGAACTGGAAGTGGGACGGGAGAGACAGATTCAATAGGTGTAGTTTTGGATGTTGACCTGACAGCAGGGACAACAACGAGCATAAACACGAATCAAAGCGATGCTGTGCCAAAAGTTGTTTCAATCCAAGATACGTCAAACAACGAACTGGCAGATGATTTATTTGTAGTAGGGTACACGTTGAACACTACATGGTATATCAATATTTATAGTTCAACTGCTTATGACAGCCTTACTGTTTATTATTTAAAAAATGACCTTGATTATTTAGGTGGAAGTTCGACAACAACCTATGATACAGTAGGGATAAATGATTCGTTAAGGATTGGTGCTACATGGTTTACAAGTGATGATATTGGTTCTGGTGGCGGTTCAGGCAATATAACAAGCGCAGTTACACAAAATTTATCTACACAAATAAATAATGGGATATTGCATGTTCGAGGTGATAGTTTATCCACAACCGACAGTTTAAAATGGGAAGATGGTGGATTAAATATAACAGGTAATATATCAATATCAAACGATGCGTTGATAGGAGACCAAATAAAATATGATAATTTACCATTTCCAAAATTATATTTTACAGATTTTGGTAATGAAGATACTATAATTACATTTGATTTCCGATCAGCAAAAGCATGGTTATTAAAACATGGAGATAAATTTACCATTGCCTCAGATGAAAGCCATATATCACCAACATTATATAATGTATTATGTCAATTTTGGCACAGGCCTGATGGATTATTTGATTTTCAACTATATAATCCAAATAAAACAGGAGTGGCTATTAGGTCAAGTGCAGATGATTCGACTATATATTTAAATGCAATTAATGGAATTGATTTAACTGGACAAGTAACTATTAATAGTTATCTAACAGTTGATGGAAATACAACATTTAACGGAGACAGTAATATTTATTCAGGATATATCAGAACCGATTCTGTGATAACACTAACTCAAACTTACGCTGACTACGTATTCCAAGAAGGATATAACACCTCTACATTTGAACAAGACTTAAACTATGCTTTAGAAAACAAAACCCTTCCCGCCTTACAGGTTAAGAATGGAAACATGGGAAGAAGGATAGAAAGCACGGTAGAACAACTTGAAAGGCTATATCTTCAAATGGCAAAAGAACTTGAAAAGCGGGATGAAGAAATAGAACTTTTAAAACAGGAAATTGAACTTTTAAAAAACAGATAATGAAAAACATCATAACCATATTATTGCTATTAATAAGCAGTTTTGTTTTTTCACAGGACAGGTCACAGGGATGGAAGCCGGAGGAAAAGAAGTTTTATTTTAAAGACAGCTTAAAAATTGACGGATATATCATATTCAAGGACGGAGATACAGCTACAATTGTTAAAGTAAATGATTCAATTTGTGTTGTTATTAATGGCGACACTGTCAGGATAGATGGAAGCGGCAGCATAGATAATGAAACCGACCCTATTTTTACATCAACCGGTGCAACCCAAAGCGCTTTAGAAGACACGGCAAGCGCATTGAGAAGCGCAATAGTGACAGGCGGTGGCATTGAATCAGACCCCGTGTTCACCGCAAGTGATGCGTTTAACATAACATCAACAGATATAACAAATCTGGGATACCTTTCAGGGACAAACACCGGTGACCAGGATACGGCATTTATATATGCAAGGATGGATTCTATTATTTATGTATTAAACGACACAATATCAGCAGACAGTATACTTGTATTGAAAAGAGATACTTTGCAAAATGGTTTAATATGGACGCAAAGACAGATTGATAGTGCGATTACTGCAAATGCAATAACACAGGAGCTAATTGAAGACTATGTAGGGGCAATGGTGAGTGGCAATACAGAAACAAACATCACCGTTACATATCAAGATGCAGATGGCACATTGGATTTTGTTGCAGAGGCATCAGGGGGAAGTGGCGGGGCAAGTTCTGATACAGTATTTACAGCATCAAATGACACCGTGACAGCCCCACGTGCAATTAACAGATATCCATTTTATCAAACTAAACAATCAGTTGATTCGATGTTCATCGATACAACAGGAATGAACAAAAATGCTGTGATAAAACTATCTGTTGTTGACACTACCGGGACTGATTCAATAGTGTTTTACTCTCAAATACCAATCCGGTTTAAAAACAGCACAGATACTTTTAATAATACGCAAAATGTGTATCATGATTATTGGTTCAACCTCACAGGAACCGGAGCAAGGTGGAAATGGTTAGGGGAACTAATGGACACCATGTACATAGCAAGTGCCGGTGATGTGACAGCTCCTACATTTGTTAGTGCCGAAATTGGCACATATAATGATAGTATTGTTGTTGTCATATTTAGTGAAAACCTACACCAAGATTCGATTCCTTCGAAAGATCAGTTTGGTGTGTCAGAAGGAGGAACAACAATGGGGATAGCTGAAATTACTATAAATGCAGATACTTTGTTTATCGCATTGGACAGTGTAGGACATAATGGGCTTACATATACAATGAGTTATACACATACAATTGGTGATACAGCAATACAGGATAGTTCTTATAATCAAGTCGCTAATTTTGCTGATTCTGCAATCACAAATAATATTTCAAGTGGAAGCATTACATGGCTTTATGAAGATAATTTTGATTCGTATACAGATGGTGCTTTGGTTGGTCAAGGCAATTGGATTTCAGGTACATTAGGAGCGATAGTTGCTGGTGACCCCGACAACTATGTGTATGGGAACACTGGTCTTACGCTGTCATGTGTGATATATAATCAATCATTAAACAATGATCAAAGGGCAGGCATCACAGTTCAATCAATGTCATCAACCGGGTTTGTTGGAGCGGGTGTTAGAATAACTGGTTCTGGTGCTACATTAGACGGATATGGTTTCTTTGGCAACAACTCATTGTCACGTATATTTAGAATTGATGATGGTGTAAGGACAAATATATCACAAGGAGCAGCATTTTCACCAGGTGATGTTTTGTGGTTGGAAGCAGAAGGAACAACAATTACCCTTTACAGAAATGGAGTAGTTGACGCAACTCATGATAACAACGGGTTCACAGATGCAAATTATAGTTCAGGACAAGCAGGATTGATGTTGTATGATTCACAACAAACATCTAACTGTGATGATTGGAGAGCTGGTAATATTGAATAGTATGAGAAAATTAATTACATATATAGTATTGTTAATTGGCTGTGCACTATATTCACAGCCTATTGTCGTAGACCATCGTCATATAAAGTACTATGACGATATACCCCAGCAATACATAGATTCAATTAAAAAAAGATGGCTGAGTTATGCAGGGGAATCTCATTCGCTTGGTTTACGGGTAGGTTTAGCTGCTTTGGAAGATTCAAATTCTGTTTACCAGGTCAATGTGAGAGAATCAGGCACACCCGAAACAGCCACATCTAATTATTTACGTGTTTCAAGGGCAACCTGGGGTGACCATGACAACAGCACCGGATGGATTTATTATTATGGGGAAGAAGATTGGTGGACAAACAGTGTTGCGGTTACAAGAACGAAATCAAGCATTGCATATTGTAATGACAATGGTTACCAATTAGATTATTTCGCATTTGGATGGTGTTGGGACCAGAGCGGTACCAATGATGTTGGCGGAAGTTATGACCCTGTGTATTATACAAGATGGGCAGGTAGGAGCGTTGATGGACCTGACGGGAACCAACGATGGGGGCTTGACAGTGGGGACAGTATATTGACTGATAACCGGGTAAACATGAATACTTATTTGTCAGTGACAAGGGAATATATAGAATATTGTGAATCGAACGGATATCCAACAAAAGTATTTTTCACAACTGGTCCTGTTGACAACACAGCAGACCCTTTATTGGGTTATGCAACCGGGGAACGTGGATATCAGGGATATTTGAAATGGGAACATATAAGGAATTATGTGGACACAACGGATTTTGCATTGTTTGATTTTGCGGACATACTCTCATATAACAATGCAGGTGTTCAGAACACAACCACATGGACAGACAACAATGGCACATTGCAGACATTTCCGATTATTGCAGTTGAGAATAGAAATGACTTGTCTGATTACCATTATAGTTTGCAAGGAGCCGTGAAGCTGGCAAAAGGAATGTGGGTATTCCTTGCCATGATGGAAGGATGGGACACTACGTCAACGGAAAGCACAAGCGACACTACAAAATGGTATATGTCAAATACGGGTGACAATAGTTATTCAGGGCATCATCCTGATTCAGCGATAAGGACAATTGCAGAATTGATTACCCGTGACATTGAGCCGGGAGATTCTATATTGTTTGAGGCTGGTGGGGTTTGGAGGGAGACATTACAAATATTATGGTCAGGCACACAAGGAAATCAAATAACTTTTTCAAGTTATGGAACAGGTAATAAACCAAAATTATTAGGTTCAAACGTTGCTACTGACTGGACTGCACAAGGAACGGCGAATATATGGCAGACTGCTACATCACTTTCAAACAGGTCAACAGAATATTATCCGGGACGGTTGTGGTTCATTGAAAATGATTCAGTGATATGGGGTAGATATAGGGCATGGGGTACTGGTGATTTTAGCAATTTAACACAGGAATATGATTACACAGTCAATGGTACTACACATTATGTCTATGCACCAACTGATCCTGACACAAGATATGATTCAATAGAGGTTAATCAACGTCAAAGATGTATAGCTGTGCCGGATGGTAGTTCAGAAAGTTATTTAACATTTGACGGACTTGAAATAAAATTTGCCCGTTTAGCTGGCTTTGATGCAGGATACCCTGCTTATAGGGGTGCTACTGATTTATGTTTCAGAAATTGTGAAATTGGTTATATAGGGGCCACTCCTTCAAATTTTGCCTATGGAATAGCTGCCTGGCACAGTAATTTCCTTGCTGAGAACAATCTAATCACTGATTGTGGTAGAAGGGGGATTTCAATTAACCTTTATCTTGAAAGGGTTCCCGGGAGCCAACGGAACATCCAAAATATAATTGTCAGGGACAATATTTTCAAAAGGGGGTATCACACAACCGGTCTTGATTTTAGTAATCAGGCAACCGGAAATGACACACTTGAACACATTTATTTTTACAATAATATCGTAGATGATTCAGAATTTAATTCTATCTGTACAAATTGTTATTCAAACCAGGTATTTTTCCAGAAAGGTGATAGCGTGAGTGTAATGAATGATATTTATGTGATTGGAAACCTGTTTATTCATGCCTCTGCAAGGAATATTCTTTGTGAAGGCATAGACACAATTTATATTTCAAACAATACGATAATAGGGCACAATCCAAATATTGCAGAGAATCCTTATAATAACGTTGGATTTAATTCTAATCAGGCAAATGTGTACTACAGGAACAATATTCTTTATGATAATCTTCCAAATAACACAATGCAAAACCATGGTGTTTTCATTTATGATGCTTACACGGGTGTGTTTGAAGCAAAAGATTATAATTTATATTATTCTCTGTTCCCTGGTGCTGCATCTGATAACAGAAACTTCTCTGCTCATAGGGTTAACAGCAGTGGCGGTATGGGCTATTGGAACACAAATGAATGGAGTTCATATGTATCTACTAATACAGCATTTGAGCAAAATTCACCTTCACCGATAAATCCGTATTTTGTCAATTATAGCAATCATGATTATCATATAACTGACAGTTCAGCAGCTGACAGTGCAGGGGTTGTTCTTGATTATATAATTGTAACAGACTTATTTGGTGTTGTAGACACAATAAATAAATATGATCTTGATGGATTAGAGATTTCAAGGACTTACCCGCCCATCGGAGCATATGCAACGGCAGGAAATGTAGATGGAGAAGAACCTACAGTGCCAGCAACTACGAAAAAAGTCAGGTATGGAAATATGTATATCAGATATAATGGTAAATTTATAGTTTATTAAATAAATTTAAAATGAAAAAAGATGAACACTGGCCATTGGATAACAATAGGAATGTTTGGGGTAACACAGTTAACAGCATTAATAATAACATATATCAATGTCCGGTTAAAGATAAAAGAACTTGAAATTAAAATAGAAAACATGAAACAGTCTATTCTTGATAAAGAAGATTCTTTAAATGAAAAGATAAAGACAAATCAACATTCATTTCATATACATGAACAACAAAATGAACGGATGTTCGACAAGTATGAGAAAAAACTTGATGATGTATACGATGTTGTAAGCGAGGTAAAGAATATTTTGATCAACAAAAATTTTAGTTAATGAGGCCAATAAACAAAATAATAATCCACTGTGCAGCTACGCCGGAAGGAATGAACGTAGACGCTAAACTTATTGATAAGTGGCATAAAAAAAGAGGGTTTAAAAAGATAGGCTATCACTATTTTATCAAACTTGACGGGACAATTGAAAGGGGCCGGCCGATTGAAGAAATGGGGTCGCATTGTTCAGGCCATAATTATGATTCGATAGGAATATGCTATGCCGGAGGGCTTGACAAAAACAAACAACCAAAAGATACGAGGACATCACAGCAAAAACAATCTTTTGAATATTGGATAAAAGCCCTTGTAGATACATATCCGTCAATCAAAGAAATCAAAGGGCACAGGGATTATTCTCCTGATAGAAACAAAGACGGCGAGATAAGCCCGGATGAATGGATTAAGGTTTGTCCATGTTTTGATGCTGAAAAAGAATATAAACATTTATTGTCATGAGATCATTTATAATATTCATATTATTTACAGTCCAGATCGTCTTTCAAGCAAGATGGGAAGCTGAATTATTGTCACCGGGAACCAGTAACCATATATATCAAATTGTTCAATTATCATCAATAATATTGTTATTGATAGTTGTGGCAAAGTTTGAACACAACTGGAAACAGATAATGTATATTGGTATTGGGTATCCATTGTTACGGTTCTGTTTGTTTGACTATATGATTAATTTCTTCCGTGGATTAAGTTGGAATTACGTTTCATCCGAAGAAAAAATAAAAGCATATTTAGGTGACAGTATCGCAGTATTAAAGATATCCGCTATGGCAATAGTTGTATATTGTATAATTGCATTTATTATTGAAGAAGAAAATAAAATGAAAAGAATATGAAAACAAAAAAATATTTAATCGGTAGCCTTGTCCTGACAATCTTCTACCTAATATTGTGTTATGCGCAGTTCGGTATGGCTCCATCAATAAGCCATTATGCTATTGATTGGAGAGATACAAGCATGCAATATATGCCATTTGTATGGGTAACATCAATACTTGTTATGATAGGGGTATATTGTTTTGATGCAGGAAAATATGGGTGGATGTTGTTTACATCCATTTTGGTGTTGACGGGTATCGGGTATTTTACCGGATACAACCCTGAATTTATGAACAACAAAGTAGAGAATTTTATCCATGTTGCTTGTGTGTACATTTCAATACCTCTTGCATTGACATATATTATAATAAGTTCAAAGAGTAAAGGTTTATCTATATTGTTAACAATTACATTTTTAATATTTACGGTTCTAATGTTAACATTTGAAGTAAAAAACCATACTACATACATTGAAGAATATTGCTTTGCGGTAATATATTTTTATTTGATATACCGGGATGATTTGAATATTATTAAAAGTGAATGACATGAAAGAATTTTGGATGTATACGGCTATTTTCTTTGCAGGGTCAACAGCAATATTGACATTAATAGTATTTGCACAGATGAAAAGGATGGGGAATGAGATAACAATAAGAAAGCAAGTACAAAGGAACAGAAGGTCTCCAAACAATAACCAGGAATACCAGGCATCACAGGAAAATCAAAATAAAAAGAAAAGAAAATTGTTTAATTTAAAACGTAAAAAAAATGAATGAAATTTTAGCAAACGTTGATTTAGGCACGGTCTTAACTATAATATTGGCCGGGCTAACAACCTTTTTAGGTGTGTTCTGGAAAAAAGCAAAAACAAAGATTACTAAAGTAATTGATCTTGGAAGGCAAGCATTTGAATTAATGAATTCATTTGAAAATGCTATTGAAGATGATAAAGTAACAAAAGAAGAAATTGCCCAAATAAAAAAAGAGGCCGCTGATGTTAAGGCGGCTTGGAAAGCATTAGTACAAAAAGAATAAGGCAAGTAGTTTTTTGTTTTCATAATTTTTAATTTTCCCCCGGTTATGATATTTAACCGGGGTTTTTTATTTTTATACAAAAAATTAAAACATATGGAACCGCATGATGAATTTAGAAATTTTATAATATTTGTCATAAAGAGACTGACAAGGATATTGTTTAAAATAGACAGGAAGAAAGAATTCAACGAAGAAGAAATAATATTAATGGAAGGCATTTTCAATTTGTACCGTAAAGTATACGATAAAGAACGTGATTCATAGATATATGTAAAAAAATACATGATATTTAATTGAAATAAAATTCAAAAATAATTTGTTTGAATTAAAATTTAATTTAAATTTGTCTTGGAAGAAATAAATAATGAAATGGGGAAAAAATCAGAAAAATGTCAATAGAAGCTGAAATACATGAATGTGAACAAGAAATTCGTTATCTGAATAAAGCTATGCAAGCCAGTCATAGATATTATAATCATATTATGGCACAGAAGTATTTTAAAAGGAGAAACGAATTTCAAGATAGATTAAATGAACTAAAAAAATTAAAAAGAAGCGATGCGTAGGGTTGGCTTGTGGGAGGAATTGCGTGGAACGGTTAGTATATGAAGCGTTGCTTCACAAAACTTAAAAAATGAGATTAACTTATAAATTAAAATAAATGTTTAACCAACGGTACACAGGCAATGCCTTATATACATTGTTATGCACCGTGCAATATTAAAAATTATGCCAACATTTGAAAATTATGAAATACAATTGTCTGATAAAATAGACATAGATTTTGAGGTATATTGCGGCACTTGCGGGGCTGGCTTATGTTCTGAAAGTGATACAAGGCAAAGTAGGAATAGGGGATATTTGCAAGTTACAGTAAATGTCTGCCCTGATTGCATGAAAGAAAAGGATGATGAAATAAAAGCACTTAAAGAACAAATAGAAGAACTTGAAAAATCGTTAGATGCTTGCGGTGCGTAGGGCATGGTGCCTAACGGTGAGCGTATGAAATCGAAAGGGAGTTGAGAATACGCCTTTATCCCACGAGAAAAACGCCAATAGAAAGCAGAACACAACGCATACCGATACAACCCTTTTGTTTTATACGCTATGTTATGCAATCGGCTTTTTAATTTAATTATTCATTAAAAACTTAAATAACAATGAAAGTATCTTTAAAAAAAGCGTTTTCAATCTTAGATGGTAGATTGTCAACTGAAATCGGTGATGTTTACGAAATGCTAAATTACATTTTTGATGCAAATTTCTTCACTCACCAATTACCAACAGCGATGAGAACTTTACAGGAAAAAAATCCTGAATGGTTTCAAAATGGTGTAAATATCATAAACGATATTAAACGCACTAATAA